>PVMK01121386.1_pt1 | contig 13099 bp, 11 predicted proteins | sample 1853481 | NCBI WGS metagenome assembly PVMK01 (sample SAMN08533507, study PRJNA380276) | Marine sediment metagenome, whole genome shotgun sequencing project.
ACGCGGTTGTATATGGGTCAATGTAACTTCCGCTCTTTAAACGGACTGTAAAAATAGCATTTTTAATAATTAATAGGGAAGGTGAATGTAGAAAAAATGTAGTTAATGTTCATGTTTAACATTAAGAACCCCGAAGAATCCTAACTGGTAGATAAAAGAGGGCTCCTATCAACTTGAATATGGCGTCCACCGTTATACCGATTAGCCTCAATGGTATTGTTAATAACCAAAAGATAGGATAGATAATAATAAGAAGCAGTGCTATTGGCCAGCAAATAATTAGCAGAATAACCCAAAGAATAAAACCTAGAAATGACATATTAAATCTTTATGCTTCTTATGGCAATTTGTGGGCCAGTTAGTAAAATCCTCCAATAAGACCTGAATTTTACTATTGCAAATTCGAAACAGTACGAATTTGAACACATGAAATTTTTATTGTCCGTATTTGCTCATTATCGCAGGGCTGAATCTGTTTCTTACGGTTCTATTCTTACGGCAATCGGGTCAGAACTCTCTGCCGACAACGTGTTGCCAGTTACACCATGGGTCAATATTAATTCCACTTTGTAATTGGGCCTACAAAATAGCATTTTTAGCATTTAATTTAAAAGAGGGCAATAGAAAAAGTTTTGGGAGTAGAGAGCAAGTGAACATGCATTAGCGATTCGGACGTATCTGACACTCTATATTGAACCTCTTATATATAACTTTTATGTCTTAATGAGGGTTGTATCAAGCCATATATATTGATTTTACCCACCTCTTGAAGTTGTAATAATTCATCTTGTTGTAGCCAGTTTTAATAATTAATTTGAAAAGTAAGTGTTTTAACATTAAATTGAATATTAGTTGACTTTTCGCTAGCTATGCATGACAGAACTACTATATTGAATTTATTAAATAAATTCTCAAATGACCATAAGAATATTTCGTGGAGAATGAAATGTACGTATAGTGATGCTATGGGAACAACAATTAATGAAATAAAGATAATAGCTCAACCTGGAAATCGCACTATTGGGACTTTTGCCTATAGAGTCGAAACAGGAATGGTTTTGTTCTGTATGTATAAAAAACTAAATAAACCCAATTCAGAAAATATTGTTGACATGTTATTGGACATGATCAACTATTCAAAAGGACAAATAATAAATTGATGGCTATACTTAATGTAGCTATTTACGATTAATTGGGATCCAAAAAAGATGGCCCGTTACCAGGCCACCTCTTAATGTTAAATAACAATTCTTGCAGACTGTGCTACAGTTAGGCCAAATCGAACCGGTCGAGGTTCATTACCTTCGACCACGCCGCAACAAAGTCTTGTACAAACTGCTCGCGAGAATCCTCGCTCGCATAAACTTCAGCCAGAGCACGGAGTTCTGAGTTTGAACCGAAGATGAGATCAGCTCGAGTTCCTGTCCACTTGAGATCACCAGTTGTACGATCACGACCCTCAAAGATACGTTCGTCTTCAGAAGTTGCCTTCCAGGTTGTCCCAAAATCAAGTAGGTTAACAAAGAAGTCATTGCTGAGCGCTTCTAAATCGTTGGTGAAGACACCGTGATTGGAATTATCGAAGTTCGTATTAAGAACACGCAAACCGCCAACCAATACTGTCATCTCAGGTGCAGTAAGGGTTAAAAGTTGCGCTCTGTCAACCAACAATTCTTCTGCAGATGTAGTGGGATGTGCTTTCAGGTAGTTTCGGAAGCCATCAGCAGTTGGCTCTAGAACAGCAAACGACTCTGTATCAGTTTGTTCTGGTGAAGCATCTGCCCGACCAGGGGTAAAAGGTACTGTAATATCGTGACCCGCATTCTTTGCTGCCTGCTCAATGCCTGCACATCCACCTAATACTATTAAGTCAGCTAGTGAAACCAACTTACCATCCGTTAGAGTGCCGTTAAATTCTTTTTGAATACCCTCTAGAATTTCTAAAACTTTCGCTAGTTCAGCCGGGTTGTTTACTTCCCAATCTTTCTGTGGTGCAAGGCGAATACGTGCACCATTTGCACCACCTCGTTTGTCCGATCCACGGAAGGTTGCTGCTGAAGCCCAGGCGGTAGATACCAATTGAGACACAGACAGTCCGGAAGCAAGAATTTTACTCTTTAGTGAAGCAATGTCCTGTTCATCAACCAGTGAATGGTTAACAGTTGGTATAGGGTCTTGCCAGATCAGTTCTTCCTTAGGAACTTCCGGACCAAGATAGCGAGCGATTGGCCCCATATCTCGATGCGTCAGTTTGAACCATGCGCGAGCGAAAGCATCTGCGAACTCGTCCGGATTCTCAAAGAAGCGTCTCGAAATTTTCTCATAGTCAGGGTCTTCTCGCAAAGAGAGATCGGTTGTTAGCATAATTGGTGTATGACTTTTAGAGGGGTCATGTGCATCTGGCACCGTTCCTTCGCCTGCGCCATCCTTTGGTTTCCACTGGTGAGCACCAGCTGGGCTCTTCGTTAGCTCCCATTCATAGCCGAATAGGTTCTCAAAGAAGTTATTGCTCCACTTTGCTGGAGTTGTTGTCCATGTACCTTCAAGGCCGCTGCTAATCGTATCGCCGGCATTTCCAGTACCGTAGGAGTTATTCCATCCTAAGTTTTGTTCTTCAATGCTGGCAGCTGCAGGTTTACTACCAACATACTTATCTGGATCGGCAGCGCCATGGGTTTTACCAAAACTGTGACCACCCGCAATAAGTGCGACAGTTTCTTCATCGTTCATAGCCATACGGCCAAAAGTCTCTCTTATATCATGAGCAGCTGCAACAGGGTCAGGATTTCCACTTGGGCCTTCTGGATTAACATAGATTAATCCCATTTGTACTGCACCAAGAGGATTCTCGAGTTCGTGATCACCTGTGTAACGCTTGTCTTCAAGCCACTCTGTTTCAGAACCCCAATAGATATCTTGCTCAGACTCCCAAACATCCTCGCGTCCGCCAGCAAAACCAAACGTCTTAAAGTCCATAGATTCCAGGGCACAGTTACCGGCAAGAATCAACAAATCAGCCCACGAAATTTTCTTTCCATATTTCTTTTTGATGGGCCATAATAGCAAACGTGCCTTGTCCAGGTTTACATTATCGGGCCAACTATTGAGTGGGGCAAATCGTTGAGTGCCAGAGCCCGCACCACCACGACCATCGGATATACGGTATGTACCAGCGCTATGCCAGGCCATGCGGATAAAGAATGGTCCATAGTGGCCGAAGTCGGCAGGCCACCAGTCTTGCGATGTCGTCATCAGATCGAAGATATCTTTCTTGATGGCATCCAGGTTGAGACTCTTAAACTCTTTAGCGTAGTCAAACTCCTTGCCCATGGGATCAGATTTGGAAGAATTTTGACGGAGGATATTTAATTTCAATTGATTTGGCCACCAGTCTCGGTTAGAGGTTCCACCACCAGCACTCTCCTTATGAGCTCCACCCATAAATGGGCACTTACTTATATCGTTACCATTCTGACTGTTTTCGTTATCCATGCCTTCATTAATTTAAAACCTACATAAGAACAAACTTACACAAATGTTTAATGATTTATGTTATTAAAGTTTAAACAATTACGAGCTTTAATTTTACTAAACTGTAAGTCCACTTCACTCTCTAATGGCACTCTTGACCTCTTCTGGAACAAAACCAGACGTGTTGCCAGTTACACCATGGGTCAATCTTAATAACACTTTGTAATTGAAAAGAGGGAGGTGGAAAATGTTTTGGAAAAATAGATTGGTAGAATTCTGCCGGCTAATATTATAGATGATCAGGTATATTCATTAAATTTAAATGTTCAATAAGATGATTGATAACTCCTGATGGAAAGGTTTTTATTATTAGCTCTTTTTGGTATTTCCATGGCTCACTTTGAGGGGGTGGTAGTAGTATATCTCCGCAAGATACTTGGCATTACTGACTCAGAATCAAATATAGAATCACTCAAAAACTTTCCGAAGCGCTACATTTTTATTGAGAAAACAAGGGAAATAGCCACCATAATTATGCTGGTAACCTTAGCCCTGTTGGTTGGTGAATCCTGGCTTGACAAGATTATTGTCTTTCTTTGGACTTTTGCCTTTTGGGATTTGTTTTATTATCTATCGCTTTACATTTTAATTAAATGGCCACCAAGCTTAACCACAATTGATGTTCTCTTTCTTATCCCTCGTCCCTGGATCGCCCCCGTATGGTTCCCAATTGGCATTTCGTCAATAACCATCATTATTATTATTATTCTACACCTAACTTCAATTTTGCCAGCATCATAAACAAACAACCCTACTCATTTTAAGTACCGATGCCTTAGATGAGTAAGTTTAGTTAGTACAATTTGTTTATATTTAACAGGCTAAATTAACAAACCGCAGAACCTTGGCACATCCTGACTTCATTTTACCGCTGCATCGGATTGGTAGTACATCAAGAAAATATTTATATAGGAGACAACCGGAAATGGTTTATATGAAGATAAGTCATTATCTATCAATAGGTTATATTCCTGCAGTACGTTTTAAACTTGTTGGACAAGAATTTTGTTGTAATCTTATAAACAAATATTAATCGCCTTTTCATGCTGAAATTATTATTATCATATCCGAATCGTAATCATAATATCATAATATAATGAGCCAGTTTGAAACTCATTCGTATGATGTATTGATTGTTGGTGGTGGAGGCGCCGGATTGCGTGCTGCCATTGCTGTAGCTGAGAAAAATCAAGAACTTACTATTGCCGTGGTATCTAAAGTTTATCCGATGCGCAGTCATACTGTTTCAGCAGAAGGAGGATCTGCCGGAGTAATTGGTCCGGACGATAGCTTGGATTTGCATGCATTTGACACCATAGCAGGTGGAGATTGGATGAGTGATCAGGATGCTGTGGAAGCTTTCGTTAAAGAAGCTCCGGAAGAACTTATGCAATTGGAACATTGGGGTTGTCCCTGGAGCAGACAGGAAGATGGTACTATAGCTGTGCGCCCTTTTGGCGGCATGAAAATCGAGCGTACCTGGTTCGCGGCTGACAAAACGGGATTTCACATGCTGCATACGCTTTTCCAGACCTCCTTGAAATACGATCCGATAAAGCGATATGATGAGTGGTTTGTTACCAAATTAATCGTTGATGATGAAAGATGTCAGGGAGTAGTAGCCATGGAATTAGCTACCGGTGATATTCAGGTTATAGCCGCTAAATCAGTAATAATTTGTACCGGTGGCTGTGGAAAAGTTTTCCCTTTTACCACTAATGCAAATATTAAAACTGGCGACGGTATGGCGCTGGCCTACAGAGCTGGTGTTCCATTAAAGGACATGGAGTTTATTCAATACCACCCTACCGGATTGCCTTTTACAGGTATATTGATTACTGAAGCCACCAGGGCAGAAGGTGGGTACTTGATAAACAAAGATGGTTATCGTTATCTTCAGGACTATGATTTAGGCACACCTGAACCAGAGCCGGTATTAAAGTCTATGGAGTTGGGGCCCCGGGACAGGCTGTCACAGGCATTTGTAAAGGAGCAAGAAAGGGGAAATACCCTAGAAGGTGAATATGGTCATTATGTGAACCTTGATATAAGACATTTAGGTAAGAAAAAGATAGAATCAAAACTCCCGTTTGTTCGTGAGCTCTGCCTAAAATATGAAAACATAGATCCTGTTAAGGATCTAATTCCTGTGCGGCCGGTAGTGCATTATGTAATGGGTGGAATCCATACCGATATAAATGGTGCTACGCCATTGAAAGGGCTTTATGCGGCGGGTGAAACGGCTTGTGTAAGCATTAATGGCGCGAATCGTCTTGGATCTAATTCTTTAACAGAATTGCTTGTATTTGGCGCCAGGGCTGGAAAATCTGCGGCTGAGTTCGCAAGTTTGCAGAAGGATTTCACCTTCGACCCAATAAGAATAGCTATTGAGGAGGAAAAATTAGTCAACGAAAAGTATTTCAAAAAAGGCGGTAACGAAAGTATTGCTGCCATCAGGGAGGAAATGCATCAAGCCATGGAGGCCGGGTAGGTATTTACCGCGACCAACCTTCTTTGGCAAAGAGCCAGGAAATAATCCGCAGCCTCAAACAAAGATTTACTCAAATTGAAATTAAAGATCGGAGAATGACCTTTAATACAGAACTTATTTCAGCAATTGAACTGGAGAATTTACTTGATTTGTCAGAAGCTATTATCGAATCTGCACTGAATAGAAATGAATCCAGGGGATCACACCAACGAAATGATCATGTCGATCGTGATGATGAGAATTATCTGGCGCATACGCTAGCGTATCATGCTGACGGAACCGTGCCGAGAATTGAATATTTACCTGTTGTTATTACCAAATGGCCTCCGGGTGATAGGATTTATGGAAAATAATTACTGCTTTGATAGAATAAAATAAAATTAAACTAAGCTCATATGGCTTCACATATCACGTTAGAAGTGTTTAGGTATCATCCTGAGGTGGATATTGAACCGTCATTTCAAAGTTATGAAGTCCCAAATAATAAAGACTGGGTAATTCTTGATGCCCTAAATTATATTAAAGATGAGCTGGATGGCTCCTTATCGTATCGGTGGTCGTGCCGCATGGGCGTTTGTGGTAGCTGCGGCATGATGATAAATGGCAGACCAGTGCTTACCTGTGCTACTTACCTGCATCAATATTTACCCGGGCCAATACGGATCGAGCCGCTTAATTATTTTCCTGTGATTAAAGACCTCATTATTGAAATGAGTGACTTTATGGAGAAATTAAAACGGGTAAAGCCATGGATAATCCGCAAGGAAGAAAAAGAATTATCAGAGGGAGAATATTTGCAAACTCCAAGCCAACTTGCAGATTATAAGCAGTACAGCATGTGTATAAACTGTATGTTGTGCTACTCAGCATGTCCTGTATATGGCTTAGAACCAACATTTATCGGGCCGGCAGCCATTGCCTTAGCACAAAGGTATAATCTCGATAATCGTGATCAGGGAGATGAAGACAGGGAGGTAATTATTTCTCAGGAAGATGGTTTGTGGCAATGTACATTCGTAGGTGAATGTAGTAAAGTATGTCCGAAGAGCGTTGATCCGGCAGGGGCAATTCAAAGATATAAGGTGGAAAGCACTAACAATTGGTGGAAGTCGATGTTGATGCCTTGGGGGAACCGATAAATATTATAATATGAAGTTTCTACAGACTATATACTAATTTTAATTATGCGAGACAGGTATCCAATGTATTACAAAGGTCACCCGCGGTTATATTTTAAAGGTATGCCGATATTTTGGTGGACTAAAAAGTGGTCGCACGTGCGATTTATTCTGCGTGAGTTAACCAGTTTTGGTGTTGCATTTTATGCTATAATAATTATCCTGCTTGTTCACTCGTTAAATCAGGGGCCTGAATCCTATGCTAATTTTCAGGTCTGGCTGAAAAGCCCGCTTGCCATAATATTACATAGTATTGCTTTTGCCTTAGCGGTCTACCATAGTATTACCTGGTTTAATCTGGCCCCAAAAGCAATGGTAATAAAATTGGGTAAAAATAAAGTACCGGGCTATATAATTTCAGGAATGAATTATGCAGCTTGGGTGGTATTATCTGCAATAATTACTTGGTTAATCTTGAAATAATGGAGATGAAGAAAAGCAATGAACCATTTTGGTGGGCATTATTTGGAGCTGGCGGAGTTATTTCGGCAATGTTCATGCCGGCATTAGTTTTAATTTTCGGAATAGCCATTCCACTGGGTTGGATTGCAGGCCCGGATTATGACAAATTACAGGCCATTAGTGATCTTCTGGTGGTAAAGATTTTTCTTCTTGGGTTAATCTCATTGTCATTACTTCATTGGGCTCACCGGTTCCGTTTTACGCTTTACGATGGCTTACAAGTGAAGCACCTAAACGAACTAATAGCTATTATATGCTATGGTGGAGCTATTCTTGGCAGCATCGTTGCTATTTATGTGCTTTTTATTTCCTAGATTGAAATTATTTCGTTTAAAAAAAGAAACAAGTTATGAATACAGAGTCCGCAGATTTCGAAGAAGAAAAAGGAGAGTTTAAACTAAAGAAATTATCTGGTGAGGGAGTTGTGGCCGCGATTGCCAAAGCTGAGAAATATCGGCTATTGAATGACCCTACCATGGCAGAGAGCATCTGTCATGATATCCTAAATATTGAGCCTGATAATGAGGAAACCAAAATAATTCTACTCCTGGCCTTAACTGACCAGTTTGGCCTGAATAGAGCATCTCAAGCACCTAGAAAGGCAAAGGAATTAGTGAAGGGATTTAAGGATGAATTTAAGCGTATTTATTTTTCTGGTCTCATAAATGAAAGACTGGGTACAGCAACCTTAAACTCGTCTGCCATGGGGAAAGAGCATAATGCCTATGAATGGTATATTGAGGCCATGGAACTATACGAAGAGGCAGAAGCCTTACAACCTGAAGGAGATAATGATGCGATATTGCGTTGGAATACTTGTGCAAGAATCATTATGCAGCATAATTTAACCAGTAGGCCTAGCGACGATTCTGTTTCGCTACTGGAGTAAAGTAGATAATTAAGTAACCAATCCAGATGTGTTGTCTCTAAAACATGAGTTAATACTTTTTAAAAATCTGGTCGAATAAAGCATATTTGGATGATTTAATATTATAGTCTTAAATTTGATATGCCAAATTCTATTTAACACCCTTACTTGGGTAATTTTTTATGAAAGCACGGCAAGAACAGAATCGTTTTATTGAAAGAGTAAAGTATGTCTTTGACAATATTATGTCTAAAGGTATTTTGCCATCCGTTGTGCTGCTAATAATTGTTTCCTTTTTCATAGTCTTGTTTTTTGCCTCCTTAGTGGTAATTCTTAATATTCATCCGGAAGGAGATGCTGATTTGGGCTTTCTGGAAACTCTCTGGTCGAGTGGTATGAGAACCCTCGATCCTGGAAATATGGGTGACGATAGGGGTTGGCCTTACCGGATTGTAATGTTACTGGTAACAGGCTATGGTATTATTATGCTCAGCACCTTTATTGGTTTGATGAGTAATGGTATTTTAAGGAAAGCCATTGAGTTAAGAAAAGGCAGGAGCAAGGTCCTGGAAAATAATCATATATTAATTCTGGGATGGTCATCGAAAATAAGCACCGTTATTTCTGAGCTCATAATCGCTAACGAAAATCAAGTGAAGCCGGTGATTGTTATCCTGGCTGAGCGTGATAAGGTTGAGATGGAGGATGAGGTTGAGGATAATGTACCTAACACGCAGAATACAAAGCTTATATTCCGTTCCGGCAATCCAATTGATATTAATGACCTTAAAATTGCCAACCCTAACAAAGCCAAATCAATTATTGTACTTGGCAGCAAAAGTGATAATTCTGACGCTGAAATTATTAAGGTGATTCTGGCTATAACAAAAACTTTAAATGGTGCAAATGCAAAATTTCATATAGTAGCCGAGATTGATAGTAAGAAAAACCTAGAGGTCGCGAAAATGATTGGTGGAGATAACGTCGAACTTATTTTATCAAATGAGTTTGTTTCTCGTATTCTCGTGCAAACTAGCAGGCAGGCTGGGTTAAGTATTGTCTATACAGATTTATTAGATTTTAAGGGAGATGAAATATACTTTTCTGAAGAGCCAAAACTCAATGGAAAAACATTTCGAGAGGCCTTGTTTTCTTTTGATAAATCTACTGTAATTGGTATCCGTACAAATAATAACGAGGTGATATTAAATCCTCCAGGTGATACAGTATTCGAAGAAGGCACGCAGATTATAACTATCAGTGAGGATGATGATAAGGTAATATATAGTGGCATCAATAGTAAAATAAATGAAAATTTAATCCACAGTGTGCCATTAGCGGGTGTCCATCATGAAAATATATTAATTCTTGGGTGGAATTCAAGAGCTAAAATCATTATACGGGAGCTAGCCAGTTATACACGTACTACAGGTAAGATAACGGTTGTTGCGGAATTGAAAAATATGGATAAAACCATTGCCAAGTTAAATGAACAATGCCCGAAAACTGAAATCACTTATACTCGCGCAAATACTGCTGATAAAAATGTTTTAGAGGAAATTGACATGAGTGTTTATGATCATTTGATCATATTAAGTTATCAGGATAACTACGAAATGCAACAGGCTGATGCCAAAACGCTCATTACCTTACTACACTTGCGTAATATAGCCGAATTGAGAGAAACCAAATTGAATGTAGTAAGTGAGATGTTGGATACCAAGAATCGGGATTTGGCAACAGTAACCGAAGTTGATGACTTTATAATTAGTGACGATATGGTTTCTTTGATAATTAGCCAGGTGGCTGAAAACAAGCATTTGATGAAGGTTTTCGATCAACTTTTTAAGGCTGAAGGGAATGAAATTTATCTAAAGCCGGCAGAGAACTATGTTGAGTTGGATAAGGAGGTCGATTTCTATACTATCCTGGAATCAGCAGTTAGAATGAACGAGATAGCTGTAGGCTACCGTGTAATGGAGAACTTTCAGGATGTTGACAAAAACTATGGCATTGTCCTTAACCCTGATAAACGCCAGCTGATTTCATTTAGCAAATCGGATCTAATTATTGTTCTTTCAGAGGATTAATGAGTTAGTATTTAGGTCTAAAATTACAGAAATGATATTCTCTTTTAAATCTTTAATAGCCACGATACTCGTACTAATTGTAAGTTGTAAGAGTCCACAAACAGAGAATGACAAACTAGATGTAACAGATGAATTTGTTACCCCACTTGGTAAAATATATAACTTGCCAGAGCCGTCTGACAAAATGTTGGCGTTATATGAAAAGGCGAAAAAAGACTATGAAGCCACTCCAACCAATATCGATAATATAATCTGGTTTGGCAGACGGACAGCTTATCTGGGAAGATTCGATGAGGCGATAAAAATATACAGTAAAGGAATTAGCAAGTATTCCGATGAACCAAGATTATATCGACACCGCGGTCATCGGTATATTTCATTAAGAAAATTTGATGAGGCCATCGAAGATCTGGAGAAAGCCGGGCAGCTGATTGAAGGAACAGATAATGAGATTGAAGCAGATGGCATGCCCAACGCAATGAATATTCCTATTAGCACCTTACATGGCAATATTTGGTATCATCTGGGGCTGGCCTATTACCTGAAACATGATTATGGGCAGGCATATGATGCTTACATGAAATGCCGGGAGTCCGGCAGCAATGCTGACAACATAGTCTCGAGTACCCATTGGCTTTACATGATTCAAAAGCGAATGGGCAATGATGCGCTAGCCGAGCAAATGCTGGAGCCCATTGAATTAGGGGCAACTATAATTGAAAATACCGACTATTATGAATTATGTAAATTCTATAAAGGTTTAATACCTATGGACTCATTGCATCTTAGCGAAGAAGATAGTCCTTCTTCTGATGCCGTAAAATATGGTCTGGCCAACTGGTATTTTTATAATGACAATAAGGAAGAAGCCAGGAAATTGTTCGCGGCGATGGTTGATGGCAAGTCTTGGAGTTCTTTTGGCTACATAGCAGCTGAAAGTGATTTGATAAAGTACTTCAAAAATTAGTATAAATATTTAATACTTAGACCTTAAATAAAATGAACACAAATAATTTAATGTTATTAGTTATCATGCTGTTATTAATCTCTTGTGAGCAGGAGAAGCTTAGCACCTTCGACCAATATTTCACTAATGAAACAATGCGTATCGACTATTTTCACACGGGTGATGCCAAGTCCGAAACTGTTGAAATTGATGAGGTATTTAAATATGATAATTGGGCCGGGAGTTTGGTAAATCTGGTTGATCAATTAAACTATGGCGCATATTATCATAAGGTATTTGATCAGGCATCAGGTGAATTGATATATTCGAAAGGGTTTGATAGTTATTTTAAGGAATACCAGGTAAGTACTCCGGCAATAAATGGGGAAGTAAAGCAATTTCACGAATCAGCTATTTTACCTTTTCCAAAAGCGAATATTATTTATAAGCTTGAAAAAAGAGACAAGTTGGGAGAATATGCTGAAGTTTTTAGTGCCGAGGTTAAACCTGAGGATGCGAAAGAAAAAACTCCGGATTTGGATATAAGGGTTTATACCGGCCTTAATAGTGGCGATTCTCATATTAAAGCCGATATACTTATTGTAGGTGAGGGATATACCGCCGAAGAGGATGGCAAATTTCAGGATGACCTTAAACGATTTACAGAAATATTTTTCAGAGCAGAACCATGTATGTCCAATAAGGACAAGTTTAATATTCGTGGAGTGTTAAAACCTTCGGCTGATAGCGGCATTGATGAACCAAGGGCAGGCATTGATAAGAATACTGCTGTAAATGCTACTTTCAATTCTATGGGCTCTGAGCGTTATGTGCTAACGGAAGACAACAAGTCACTTCGGGACATAGCCGGTCATGCGCCATATGATGCCCTCTACATAATGGTTAACAGCAGTCGCTATGGCGGCGGCGGTATCTATAATTTCTATTGTGTTTATACTTCAGATAATATAAATAGTGATTATTTAATGGTACATGAATTTGGCCACTCATTCTTCGGACTGGCAGACGAGTATTATACTTCATCAACAGCATATAATGATTTTTACTCACCAGATTATGAGCCGGCTGAAGCGAATATCACCGCCTTGAAAGATCCTCAAAATGTTAAATGGCAGCACTTACTTAGCGAAGGTATTGAAATGCCAACTCCATGGCTAAAAGCCCGTTACGACAGTGTTGATCTAATTTGGCAAGCCCAGAGAGCAGAGATGAATGATCATATCGCACAGCTGCAGAAAAGTGGTGCCAGTGAAGATCCTGTAGCCCAGGCCAAGGCTGATTATGATGAAAGAAGCACTCAACGAGATAAAGATGTACAGGCGTACCTTGAGGGCAGCGAGTATGCGGGAAAAGTAGGTGCTTTTGAAGGAGCAGGCTATGCTTCAACAGGACTTTATCGCTCATCGATAAACTGCATAATGTTTACTCGTACAGACTATTTCTGCACAGTTTGTCAGGAAGCCATGGTTGAGGTAATAGACTCATATTCCAGGTACGAGCTACACATGTGCG
>PVMK01118512.1_pt1 | contig 13098 bp, 10 predicted proteins | sample 1853481 | NCBI WGS metagenome assembly PVMK01 (sample SAMN08533507, study PRJNA380276) | Marine sediment metagenome, whole genome shotgun sequencing project.
CCTGAACGCCCGTTTTACCGCCGCTCGAGCCACCAGTTCCGCTTCCACCACCCGACCTTGTTGCAGTAGATTGACAGAAAGATCCGAATGCAATTTCGCTTGCCCCACATGGAAGAACGAACCACCTGCACCGGTTCCTACTGCGAGTTTCACTGCTACTCGAAAGTGATTCTCCGCCACAGTCAATTCGGATTTGGCCTGAGCCAGAGCGGCACCGCCCAGCGCAGTGTAAAGCTCTCGCTGGAGGCGAAAATCACCCTTGCCGCGAAGCCTGGCCCAGAGCTGCTGGGAGCTTCTATAGTGACGGCTTGCGGCCTTGATCTCCCCAATATTGGCATGAACCTGTGCCAACTGAGTGTGGAACACACTTTTACGAACTGACTGATCAGCCGGCAACGATTTCAAACCGGCCTCCAGCATTTCGATAACGTATTTGTAGTTACCACGGATAAATTCCTGGTCGGCCGCCGCTACTAACACAGAGGCGAAACCAGCGGTCAAATTGCCAGAGCTCGACCGGCCAATACGCTCGGTGATGTGCTTTAGTGCATATTCACGGTCTTCGCGTATAAACTCGCAATCATCCAGCGCCGGGGGTAACTCACCAATAAGCTGACGAACGTCAGCAATTGTTCGTGGAGGCGGCTCGTATTGAACCTTCCTGAACTTCGCGGCTATTTCCTTCGCTTCCTCCAGTGCGGAACCAGAATCCTCCACACTGCTAGACTCCCTCGTGAAATCATCGTCTTTCTTTCCCTGTGCCTGTACCAGAGAGCTCCACAAAACTATGATAAAGACGATACAGGCGAGCATGATTCTCTCTGGACAGCTGTATCTTTTAGAGCTTGAAAACATGACGTGATTTCAGAAGCATAAAAGGAGTAAAGCGCATGTTACCAGATGGAGTCACATTAATAGGAGAGTAATACGGCGTGGAATGTGACTATGTCGAGCGGATATTTGGCAAATACTGAACCATTTTAAAAATTAGTGGATACGATTATGGAATTCAATGTATAGGAATGATTTGGTCTCCGATCAACCACTAAAAAGGTGGTACTAATTGATATAAAAATGTCCGCAAAGAGTATATAGGAGACTCACAAAATATCCCAGTGAACGACCGCTTAGGAGAAAGCTGATAACTTGAGAGGTTAGAAAATCGTCGGCTTATTGCCCAGAGGAGACGTTGGAGGCAACAAAAACACCAGCGGGGAAAATTTTGAGGGTGTTTTAGTTAACTTGACAGTACGCGGGAAAATATTATTCAACGCGTTCTTCCACAGGGTCATTTGATCTTGGATGAGACTTATAGATCGAGATCCAATTTTCGGATACTCTATCGCAAACTGGAGATCGATTTGAAACGTAAACTTGCAGCCATACTTGCCGCCGATGTCGTCGGTTACAGCCGCCTGATGGAGACTGACGAGGTGGGTACGCTTCAGCGTCTCACTGAGCTGCGCTCGGGCGTCCTGGAGCCGCTGATCACCAGCCATCGGGGTCGTTTGTTTAAGCTGATGGGAGACGGCCTGTTGGTCGAGTTTGAAAGTTTGGTCGATGCTGTTGGCTGTGCCATGGCGTGGCAGGCAGCAGTTGCAAATCTCGAGACAGACCATGCCCCGGATGATCGTCGTCTGTTGTTTCGCATCGGTGTCAATCTAGGCGACGTGTTGGTCGATGGCGATGATATTTATGGCGACGGTGTCAACATCGCGTCTCGCCTTGAGGGACTCGCAGAATCCGGTGGCATTTGCCTTTCAGGCGATGCCTACCGTCAGGTTCGAGGAAAAATCGAGGCACAGTTCGAGGATATGGGCGAGCGGGAGGTGAAGAACCTTACCAAACCGATTCATGTTTATCGCATCCGCACCGACCAGTCTATCGTGGCTGCCCTTTCACCAGCAGCAGAGAATCTACCGCTTCCTGATAAGCCGTCAATTGCTGTCTTGCCGTTTACTAACATGTCGGGTGACCCGGAACAGGAGTATTTCTCCGATGGCGTCACAGAGGACATAATTACCGAATTGTCCCGATTTGGCGATCTTTTCGTTATTGCACGGAACTCATCATTTGTATTCAAAAATCAGTCTGTAGATATCGCTGACATTGGCAAAAAACTGGGTGCTCAGTACGTTGTGGAGGGAAGCGTCCGAAAATCCGGAAACAAGGTGCGTGTTACCGCCCAGCTAATCGATGCATCTACGGGCAATCATATTTGGGCAGATCGATATGACCGCGACCTGAAAGATGTTTTTCTTGTACAAGATGAGGTAGTGCGTATTATTACATCGACATTGGTGGGTAGGGTTGCCTATGCTCATGTTGGCCGCGCCAAGCAAAATCCCACGTCGAACCAGGATGCTTACGACTGGTTCATCCAGGGACGGGAGCTTTTCTATAACGGAACTGCAGAAGAAAACTCGAAAGCTTGTGCGATGTTCGAGAAAGCGGTTTCACTAGATCATAATTATGCAGCGGCATACGCGCTACTTGGCGAAACCTATCTGCGCGACTGGCTCACGTTCTGGAATAACCCCCCTGAAATTAGTTGTGAGCGCGCATGGGAAAACGCGAAAAAATCTCTTACTCTCGATGATATGGATAGTCGGACCCACACGGCGCTCGGCGTGGTAAATTTATTCGTCGGCGACATTGGCCAGGCTAATCTTCACCTGGACCGGGCGCTCACATTGAATCCCGGCGATACGCATTCTTTGGTCTATATGTCTCGTTACGAAATGGCAACGGGTGACTCAATACGAGCCCTAGATCGAATTAACGAGGCGCGCCGCAACAACCCTTTCGGAAAATACAGTTTCTCGCTGGTACCTATCTATTATGCTTTACGCCGTTATGAGGAGGCAATTCAAGTGATGCGGGCTGTACAAAATCCTTCTCCCAGCATGCTTCCCTGGATGGCGGCTGTTTACTCCCAGTCAGGGGAGACCGAGAACGCTCGCCATACGTTATCAGAATTTATCGCCATAGCTACGGAAAAACTGACTGTATCAGGTACGCCGATTCCTGAAAGCTGGTTGGGCTTTATTACAGACCGTTGGCGGTTAGTGCATGACGATAGCAGGGAGCATTTTCTTGATGGCCTCCATAAAGCAGGTTTACGGGATTAGCTAGAATAATATCAGCGCATCTGGGAATTCTCGTTTTGTTTCTTATCGTGAAATGAATTCTCCGATGCGTGTCACGTTAAATTGTACCCCGTCAACGGAATGTGGACTAATTAAACGCAGTAAAACAGATATTTGGTACCGAGGGTCGGATTCGAACCGACACTGAGTTTCCCCAACCAGATTTTGAGTCTGGCGCGTCTACCAATTTCGCCACCCCGGCACAAAATCGGAAGATAAAGGGTTTTAGCCGCTGATGCAATACAGATTTATCTGCACCAGGAAAAATTTGCGGTAGCGACAGGTTAAATCTGCCATTTCCGGGTCGTTCTGCACTGATCAGGCTATCCCCGGAATTTTTGCAGATGCATGAATTTGGCGATTTAGTGGAGATTGTGCTACGACACATGCCCGTAATTGAATACAATCGCCTTTCCTAGCATCTTTCCCGGTTTCCGGTGGATATTTCCCGCTTTAACTTCGAACTTCCTGCTGAACTGATAGCCCAGTTTCCAGCCGCCAGGCGTTCTTCGAGTCGTCTTCTTGTGCCGGACCGTCACACCGGCAAGCACCGTGAACTCCTGTTCAGCGATGTGGGGTCATTGCTAAATCCCGGCGACCTGGTCATAGTGAACAATACCCGGGTGCTACCGGCACGACTAGCGGCAACGAGACCAACTGGTGGGCGGGTCGAAATCATGCTTGAGCGTATAATCGGCAATGACCGGGCCCTGGCAATGCTGGGAGCCAACAAGCCGGTCAAAACAGGCCAGGAGCTGATCGTCGGGGATCATAGAATCAACGTGGTGAGCCGCAGGGGGCCGTTTTTTGAATTGCAGTTTCCGGGCTCCGCAATCAAATTATTTGAGAAGTTTGGTGAAATACCGCTGCCGCCCTATATCAATCGTCCTGCCGGAAAAGACGATCTCGAACGCTACCAGACCGTCTATTCGAATGTGCCCGGGGCTGTGGCAGCTCCCACTGCCGGGCTCCACTTTGATAATGAACTCATCCACAGGATAAAGGGCAGCGGGGTTGCATGGGGTGCAATTACCCTTCACGTTGGCGCGGGTACATTCCAGCCTGTTCGCGAAGCCAGGATAGAAAATCACCAGATGCACAACGAGCGCCTGGAGGTAGACGAATCTATGTGCCAGCAGGTCGCCGACGCCCGCTCCAGGGGCGGCCGGGTTATTGCAGTAGGCACCACAGTGGTTCGCGCCCTGGAAAGCGCAGCAAGGTCAGGAAATCTGATACCCTCGGATATGGATACCAGCCTGTTTATAACCCCGGGTTACCAGTTTCGGGTAGTTGATGCGATGATTACCAATTTTCACCTGCCCAGATCGACATTGCTGATGATGGTTAGCGCATTCGCAGGGTCTTGAAGAAATCATGTCGACTTACCGGTTTGCCATCGAAAACAGGTATCGGTTCTTCAGCTATGGTGATGCCATGTTCCTGGAAAGGAAACAGTGAAGTTTATTGTCAGTGCCGTTGACGGCAGGGCGAGACGCGGGGAAATTGAATTTCCCAGGGGGTATCGTATCCACACCGGCATTCATGCCGGTAGGAACCAGTGCCACGGTAAAATCCCTGACCCCGGAGGAAGTGGAATCCACAGGTGCGCAGATAATCCTCGGCAACACCTTCCACCTGATGCTTAAACCCGGAATGGATGTGATTAATGCCCATGAAGGCCTGCATCGATTCATGAACTGGAAGCGGCCGATTTTGACGGATTCCGGCGGTTTCCAGGTGTGGAGCCTGAAGGATCTCAGGAAACTGGACGAAAAAGGGGTGACCTTTCGTTCCCCGGTAGATGGCAGCGAAATCTTTCTCGGCCCTGAAGAGTCGATGGAGATCCAGGCGACTCTTGGCAGCGATATCGTAATGGCATTCGATGAATGCACGGCATGGCCGGCTACTGAGCAGCAGGCAGCAGAGTCCATGGCGTTGTCCCTGCGATGGGCGGACAGGTGCAGGCGGAGTTATTCCGGCGCGGGCGCTCTGTTTGGAATCATACAGGGCGGAATGTATGAGGAACTGCGGGAAGAATCGCTGTCGAGGCTGGTTGAAATCGGGTTCGACGGTTATGCCATTGGCGGGCTGTCGGTAGGGGAACCGAAGCAGGACATGATCCGGATCATGTCAGCAATTGGTCACCGTATGCCAGCTGATAAGCCAAGATATCTCATGGGGGTTGGCACGCCAGCGGACCTGGTTGAAGCGGTTAACCAGGGTATCGATATGTTTGACTGTGTATTGCCCACTCGAAATGCACGAAATGGGTGGCTGTACACGGAATCCGGCGTGGTGAAAATCCGTAACAATCGCTACCGGCTCGATATCGGGCCCGTTGACCCAGCCTGCGGGTGTTATACCTGCGCCAATTATTCGCGATCCTATTTGCGGCACCTGCACCAGAAAAAAGAGATTCTCGGTGCGCGCCTTTGTTCATTGCATAACGTACACTACTACCAGCACCTGATGCAGCAAATTCGCACGCATATAGAAAACGAAAGTTTTGGTGGTTTTGCGCGGTCATTCACAGGATAAAATGATGGATTGCCCCGGGTGCGCAGGTTGTAACAATTCCTGGCTGGTTGGTTTTCCTGGCAGGTACAGATTATGGCTGCTTGCCGGGCTGGTAACAGTGCTATCGAGTCTGGCTCCAGGGTTCGATGTGGCCTATGCACAGGAGCAGGACCAGTTCCAGAAAGGGATCAATGCATTCGCTAAGGGGGACTACCAGACCGCTGCCAATATCTGGTTGGTTGAGGCTTACGAAGGTTCTCTGGACGCGCAGTTCAATCTCGGTGTCCTGTACCTGGAAGGAAAGGGGGTTGCGCAGAAAAGGGAGGATGCGCTTTTCTGGTTTACCCAGGCTGCAAAGGGCGGTCATGTTGAAGCCCAGTATAATCTCGGCCATCTGTACTTTGAGAACCAGGACGACCCGGAATCCCTGAGCCAGGGAATGGCCTGGTGGCGAAGCGCCTCTTTACAGGGCTTTCCCATTGCCCAGTACAATTATGGTCGAGCCCTGTTTTACGGAATCGGGGCTCCCCAGGACCTGCAAAAGTCCCGCTACTGGATGGAGAGAAGTGCCAGTGTCGGCGCCGATATAGCACTGCGTTTCCTGCATGCCAACTCTGAAGTGTTTGCGGAGATCAGTGCGGCTGAAGATGCAGCAGTTGTGGCCCATTTTAGTAAATCTGAAAAAGCGGTAGAGCCAGTTTTATCCAGTATCGAGCCAGAGCAAGACAAAATTGCGTCAGTGCCAATTGTTGCCAGCGTCGAACCCCAGCAGCAAGACAAATTAACAGGCAGCAGTTCGGATAAGCTGGCCACGGTCCAGGCCAAAGCGGGATTCCATCAGTATTTTGTCGTAACGGGTGAGAATCGTCCAGCTGTGTTTACGGGTTCCAGCAGGCAATCACCGGTATTGATACAGGCCCCGCCTGGCCTGCTGTTGCGTGGCGGTAGCGAGCAATCAGGGTTGATCGAGGTGCAGGTGCCCGGAGGGTTTCCTGGCTGGATCAGCGAGGCCCTGCTACAAGAAACGGCAGCTTTGTGGAAATTTCCGCCAATGACGCCCCGGTTGTCGCAGACCCGACCGCGCAACCGGAGCAAGTGGTAATGGGTAACGTGGGTGCAGGCACTTACCTGCTGGTAACGGCGCAGCATGATAATTATTACCGGGTACTGGCCCCGGAAAGCATTACCGGCTGGATCGAGGTGGCCTCACTGAAGAAGGAAACCGGAACAGAAATCGAACTGGCGAAGCGCTGGCTTAACCAGCGCCTGGTCCGAAAAGATCGTGTCCTCGCGAGTGCTGGGTCGGACCTGGCAGAATTTGATTCCAGTGATACCTCTATCAGCTTCCAGGAAGAACTTGATTCGGCATCGAAGATCGAAAAACTCACCATTGATGAATTTGTCGCCCAGCTCGATAACAGCTACGAGATTACCGGGTTGGATACAACACCACAGTTTGAGCAGGCCGCGGTTTCACCTGAATTCGGCGCCGATTTGCAGGAAAATGACGAAATTATTCAGTATCCAGAGCAGCTCACTCCGGATCAGCTGGATGATCTCGAACCGATACCTGTTGAGAAACCGGAAAAAGGGAATTCAGAACTCACTGCCACAGGGATGCACAATGACAACACCTGGCTTTATTCAAAACCTCCGCAGCACTACACGCTGATGCTCTTCAGCACCAAGGACCGCAACAAGGCACTGGTACTGCACGACAAGGTCAGCGGGCAGGCCCAGTTGTATTCCACGGTCAGTAACGGGATTCGCTGGTACTACATCCTGCTTGGCAATTTCCTACCAAAGAGGAGGCAGATTCAGAGCTTCACAGACTCAATGGACCCGGTCCGGCGCCGTCAGGTCGTTCCGGACATTGCAGGACAGGCGGTGCGACAAACGGAATGCTCTTGATAACTACGAGACCGCCGGCCTCGAGGAATACTGTCGCATATAGCGAATTTTATGTTACCTGTAAATAAAATTGATGTGTAATTGTACAGGTACCTTATATACAATCTGCGGTTCAATTTAAGCCTGTAATTTCAGTGACAAACTTTATCTGGAGCCCAAAATGTTTGACAAGAAACAATCAATCGCCGAATACGATCCCGAGCTGTGGGAGGCGATCAGCAATGAAGAAAAACGCCAGGAAGAACATATCGAGCTGATCGCGTCAGAGAATTTCGTCAGCCCGCGTGTACTTGAAGCCCAGGGCTCTGTTCTCACCAATAAATACGCCGAAGGTTATCCTGGCAAACGCTATTACGGCGGATGTGAATTTGTGGATATTGCGGAGTCCCTTGCCATAGAGCGCGCCAAACAGTTGTTTGACGCAGACTACGTCAATGTCCAGCCACATTCCGGTTCATCTGCCAATTTGGCTGTGTACATGGCCCTTTGTGAACCGGGAGATACAATACTTGGCATGAGCCTGGCCCATGGCGGTCACCTCACCCACGGCGCATCAGTGAATTTCTCCGGAAAGATTTATAACGCGGTCCAGTATGGCCTCAATGAGGATACCGGAGAGGTTGATTACGAGGAAGTAGAGAGGCTGGCAAAGGAGCACAAGCCGAAAATGATTGTCGCTGGATTCTCAGCCTATGCCAGGATCATGGACTGGAACCGTTTTCGCGAAATTGCTGATATGGTTGGTGCCTATTTGTTCGTCGACATGGCCCATGTTGCGGGGCTGGTGGCGGTGGGACTTTACCCCAATCCGGTTTCCATTGCGGATGTAACCACTACTACCACCCACAAGACCCTGCGCGGTGCCCGCGGCGGCATGATCCTGGCAAAAGCCAACGATGAAATAACCAAGAAACTCAATTCGCTGGTTTTTCCTGGCACCCAGGGCGGGCCCGCTGATGCATGCCATTGCCGGCAAGGCCATGGCCTTCAAGGAGGCCATGGATCCCTCGTTCAAGGGCATACCAGCAACAGGTCCTGGATAACGCCAGTGCCATGGTAGAGGTGTTCCAGCAGCGCGGATACAATATCGTTTCCGGGGGGACAGACAATCACCTGTTCCTGCTCGACCTGATTGACAAGGGTATTACCGGGAAAAGACGCTGATGCAGCGCTGGGAAGAGCCAATATTACGGTCAACAAGAATGCCGTGCCCAACGATCCGAGGTCACCTTTTGTCACCAGCGGATTGAGGATTGGTACCCCGGCTATGACAACCCGGGGCTTCGGCGTTGAAGAGTCAAGGCAGATTACAGGCTGGATCTGTGATGTGCTGGACAACCTCGGCAATGAGGCCATCGAAGCCGAAGTCCAGGGCAAGGTAGTGGAGCTGTGCAGCCGATTTCCCCTGTATGCTGATTCGGAATAGGCACCCATAATTGATAACAGGAACGGCCCCTATGGGGCCGTTTTCATTGTGGGTTTCAATTCATCGGCCACAGACACATACGCGGGCCCAGGCGGGAATAGTCACAGCGCCACCTCCAGTTCCGAAACATGCCAGAAATACCTGGTCATGGAGGTATACTGCTCACCATGGAACTGAACTTTGAAACCTGCTATCACGCAATCAAGAATCGCGATACTGACTACGACGGTATATTTTTGACCGGGGTCAGCAGCACCGGCATCTTTTGTCGTCCGGTATGCCCGGCGGTGACACCAAAGCCTGGCAACTGTCAATTTTATCCTTCTGCGGCGGCGGCACTCGAAGCCGGGTTTCGCCCCTGTCTGCGCTGCCGGCCGGAAACCGCACCAAACAGTCCGGCGTGGAACGGTGTCAAGACAACGGTAAAAAGGGCCCTCGACCTGATAGAACAGGGTGCGCTGGATGAATGCACGGTGGCAGATCTTTCCGATCGACTGGGAGTGAGTGACCGTTACCTGCGCCAGCTGTTTCAGCGTCATGTAGGGGCCAGCCCCAAGTCAGTGGCCCGCTCCCGCAGAGTATTGATGGCCAAGCGCCTAATTTCGGACAGTACCGAATCAATGACCGATGTTGCCCTGAAGTCCGGATTCAGGAGTGTGCGCCAGTTTAACGACACCTTTCACAAACTCTATGGCATTCCGCCATCGGCTTTGCGGAAATCAACAGCTAAATCCACTGTCATCGCGGGAGCCTACTCATGAAAAAGCAACTTCAATCCGATCTATACCATAGCCCCCTTGGAGAAATATATATCGTCGTTGATCAGGAGCAGCTAGTGTTTCTTGACTTCAACGATAACAATGAACGAATCCAGAAGCTGCTTGAAAGACGATTTGGTGAATTCGAAATTGCACAATGTCCGAATGTTCTGGATATACAAAATCGCCTGCAGCGCTATTTCAATGGAGAATGGGATGCTTTTGATGGCCTGGATATGTCCACCGGTGGTACGGATTTCCAGAGAACAGTGTGGGAAGGGCTGCTCGGTATTCCTCGGGGCAGGTCTGTTTCCTACGACCAGCTGGCCAGTGATATCGGCAACCCCAAAGCGGTGAGGGCCGCTGCCAGTGCCAATGCCAGTAACCCTATCGCCATTGTTATTCCCTGTCATCGAGTGATTGGTAAAAACGGGGCTATGAGGGGATATGCAGGGGGAATCGAGCGCAAGGTCTGGCTATTGAAACACGAAGGCGCAATTATTTAGACAATGCCTGGTGCGGGCATTCGTGGCGGTTAGCCCTGGTGAACCAGTCTGGCCAGATGGAACTGTTCGAATCAGGCAGATGATATCGATGTGCTGACCGTCATTTCTGCTTTTACTCCTGGGGTGCCACTCAGGTCAATGAGAGAAATAACTTTGCGTGGAAAACCGGGACAGATTTATTTATGATGGTAACGCCCAATATGTCGCATCATGTGATACAGCGTGGTCACAATAGGAATGTCGTTTTCGTAGACGATGGTGACTATTCCTACTTCCTTAGATACCCTGCTTGCGGCTAAAAAAATCTGTCCCGGTTTATGCTTTATTCGTTTAAAGTTGAAGTGTTGCATTCATCCGTTGAGATCACCGCAATAAGCGGACTAAGCGGACTAAGCGGACTAAGCGTATCTATTTCTTACCCGTTTCCACTGGATAACCAGCCTCCTTCCAGTACAGAAACCCCCTAAAATAAAAGACATTATGATAACCCCAATTGACGGCCTTGGCAGAAGAGTAAGCTGAGTCCTCTCCGCCTATTCCCTCAATACCGTAGAAGACAACGTCGTCTGTTTTATCCAGGATACTCATAAGCGTTTTTTCAGTGAGTCTTCGATTGTTTGGATTGTTACTCCTGCGTTCTGGGAGGGACACTGACCTGGGTATCCAACCATCCTTATTGCGAATTTTTTCGGTGCGGGCATCGACAAAGACCGCCCCGCGTTCGTATAAAGACTTTGCCGTGTGTACATCGATTGCAGTGGCGCCTTTTACCTCAAACCAATGGTTGTCTTGGGCAAAATGAGTGACCAGGTTCTGCCACGTCAGCGCGGGGATCTCGGTAAGCCCCGCCCGTAACCTTTCCTGGGCTTGCTTTCCTCCGGAGCGGGAAAAGTCGATCTCACCCTGAAAGTGGTTTTCCGTCTTACTTTCAATATTTAGGAAGCTCTCCACCCGCCTGGCCCGTAGGTCGTTCGCACTCCCGATGGCGTCGTCGGCGTCCTTAATTCGCCCTATATGCCCGTAGCTCGAAGCAAGATATATCCACAGAAATTCATCATCGGCATTACGTTTAACAGCACGTTCAAACGTTGCGGCTGCCTCTTTAAATTGCTCCATTTCAAACTGCGCCTGACCGAGCGTGATCAAGTGGCCTGGCGGATGATGAGGGTCAAGCCGCATAGACTTTTGGATTAAATCGGCACCTTCCGCTGGCTTCCCAGCAAGAATTAACGCATTCGCCAATCCCGCGTACGCCGTGGCTTTATTGCCATCCAGGGCAACCGCCTTTTCTGCTTCAACAACAGCCTCCTGATAGCGCCCCTGCGACACCAGCACCTTTGATTGCAAGGTATGCGCAAGAGCGTTCGGAACCTTCATAGCCAGCTCCAAATGCTCTTCCCAACCTTCTTCAGCTTCAAATGAAAGTACACCTAGCTCGGTAGTCCAGTCATTGACATAAGCATCCCAATACACGGCGGCCAATGCAGCGTGCGCGCGGGCATAATCGGGGTCCAACCGTATTGCTTCCTCGAAGAAGGGCTTGGCCCTGGTAAGGTCGGCACGCGTACCCAATATGTAGTGTGCCCAACCCTGCAGGAAGGCGTCATGTGCCTCGGTACTATCGGTGCTGCGATTGGCTTGTTGCACCTTTTCTTCACTAGTCAAATTCACGGCAAGTGCAGCCACAATTTTCTGTGTGACTTCATCCTGCATGGCAAAGACATTCTGGAGTAGCCCATCATAGCGTTCAGCCCACAGATGCCCACCCGTGGTCGCATCGATAAGCTGGGCATTAATCCTGACCTGATCACCAACTCGACGCACACTGCCTTCCAGCACGTAACGTACGCCGAGCTCCTCGGCCACTTGCCTTACCTTTACTGCCTTATCCTTGTAGGTGAATACCGAGTTTCTGGCGATGACAAACAAACCAGAGAGTTTCGACAAATCCGTAATCAGGTCTTCGGTCATACCGTCAACGAAGTACTCCTGCTGGGCATCGTCACTCATATTTACGAAGGGTAAAACGGCGATGGAGGGTTTGTCAGGTAGAGGAAACGCCATGTTCTCCACAGATGCCGCCTCTTCCCTTGGCTCCCAGGGTTTAAACCAATAAGCTGTTCCACCAGCAACTATCAGGGCAATCACCAGGGCAGCAATAATGGACTGCCATCGCTTGGTTATCGATGATTCAACCTGTTTTTGGCGTTCACTGGGCCGAGGTAGTTCCGCTCCAGATTTGAGACGTACCTGATAAGCACGGACAAGTTTGGTAATGTTCTTGACTTCCTGTTCGCCTAGATCTTCATAGTCCAGTGGCAGCTTGCTGCCGATCGCAGTGTGGACTGTATCGGAAATACATATACCCCCCGTTTCAGCCAATCCCTCTAACCGGGCAGCGACATTAACCCCATCACCAAATATGTCTCCACCATCTTCAATAACATCACCCAGATTGACACCAATACGAAACTGGATCATCCGCTCATCCGGTACATCGCGGTTTAAACTGGCCATGTCGCGTTGAATGGCGGCAGCACAGGAAACGGCATCCACCACTGCATCAAACATGGCCAGCGCCGCATCGCCTGAGTAGTTGATAACGCGGCCATGGTGCGAGGTTACCGTCTTGGAGATCAGATCAAGGGATTCCTTTAACCTGCGATGGGTCGCATCTTCGTTCTCACTGGCCATACGGCTGTAGCCGACCACATCGGCATACAGGATTGCAGCAAGTCTTCGGGGTAGACGCTCTTCCACTGAATCGCAATTCTCATCAGGAACGATAATTACTTACATATTAACGCTAATCTTTAATGTTAGCGACCCTC
>PVMK01115807.1_pt1 | contig 13095 bp, 13 predicted proteins | sample 1853481 | NCBI WGS metagenome assembly PVMK01 (sample SAMN08533507, study PRJNA380276) | Marine sediment metagenome, whole genome shotgun sequencing project.
TCCTGAAGAAACCTGTCCCGAACGCCGAAACAGGGCCCGTCCTTCATGGAAAGACGGACCCAGATCCCGGTATGTAATCAGGGTGTCGGACGCCCCGGTCCCAATAAGGGGCAAAGGAAGTATTTGTCATCAGGATCCATCATTCCATTTTCGTCCAGGTCGATCCACCAACGGCCACCAACATGCCCATGGTCACCGGGTCCGAATTCCGTCTCCAACCCCATCATGGTGGGGACCAGTTGCTGAAATCTGCCCCCTTGAGGCAGGGGGTCGGCCACCACGATAGAGTCGTAGTAGAGGCCATGTGAAGTCACGTAGACCACGGGGCCCCTGTCACGTCCGGTCGTACGGTCTTTTGCAAATGCCTCGCCGCTCAAGACCAGAATGGAAGCAAGCAACAATACTGAGCTAAGAATTTTTACTATTCGCATGATATCTCTCCTTGTTTGTTTACCAATGGAGAGTGCAGTATCCATGCGGAAATTCACGCCAGCATCACGCAAATATCACGAATTTATCCCGGTGATTCCTTACTGGAACCGGATAACAACCTTGCCGGTTGTATGCTTACCTTCGATATGGCGATGGGCTTCATCGGCGTTAGTAGCCGTGTAGACCTTCTCCACGTGTGGTCTTAGTTGATTTGTTTCGACCCACTCAGCAATTTGGTTCAAATCGGCAGTGTTTGATCCCACCAGCACAAGCCTGCTGCGCTTGTTGAAACCAGCGAGCGCCAGGCCTTCCCCAAACACGGTCGCAGGCCCGGGCACCGTACTGACAAAAATGCCACTGGCGCCAAGCTGCCTGGCAAAGTCTCTCATCAAATAGCGGCCGAATACATCGAACACCGAATGAAATGACAATTTGATTGCTGGTGCTGGCTCTACCGTGTAATCGTGCACCACGTCCGCACCCAGCGAAGTCACAAAGTCCAGATGATCCGGGCCACACACTGCATGAACTTCAGCGCCCAGCACCTTGGCAATCTGGACCGCAAAGTGCCCGACACCGCCGCTCGCTCCATTGATGAGCACCCTATGCCCGGCGGCGACCCGGCAATAATCACGCAGCGCCTGCAGGGCGGTTTGGGCCGCCAGCGGGATTGATGCCGCATCTACTGCGGTTATGTTTGTAGGCACACGGGCGATCTCATTCGCCCCAAGCACCGCCCATTCAGAATGGACGCCGCCGGAGAATTTATTTGTCATTCCAAAAACCATGTCGCCGGTCTTGAAGTTCGAGACACCTTTGCCAACTTCGACAATTTCACCGGCCACATCCAGGCCTGACACCCGGGGCAATGGGTCCCGCGCCAGAGTGCAGCTGAATTTACCCTTCCGTAGCAACACATCCTTTGGATTAACGCTGCCGGCTATACATCTAATCAACGCTTTACCTGGAGCAACAACAGGCTTCGGCCAGCTCTCATTCCATTCCAGAACATCCGGACCACCAAATTTTCTGTAGATCAGTGCTTTCATGGATTCTTTCCAACGGATATTAAAGGAATGAGGAGAGCCCATTTTGCTCTCTTTGTACCTTAAAGAAAATGGCGTATATTCTTGATATAACGTAATCTTCACCTTTAAAGGACGAAAATAAGAGCAGCTTATGTCAATCATTGAGGAGCTGAGACGCCGCAATGTGTTCCGCGTGGGTATTGCCTACGTGGTGATCACCTGGCTGTTGCTGCAGGTGGCGGATGTGGTATTGAACAACATCGATGCGCCCGATTGGGTATTTCGCGCCATATTGCTGGTGCTGGTCATGGGCTTTCCAATAGCGTTGCTGTTTGCCTGGGCCTTTGAGATGACGCCGGAAGGGCTGAAGAAAGAAAAAGATGTTGATCGCAGCCAGTCAATCACGCAAACCACCGCGCACAAACTGGATGTTGTTGTTATTGGCTTGATGGTCGTGGCGCTGGTCTATTTTGCCTGGGACAGCTTTTACGGTGGCACTGTTGATCGTGCCTCCACGCCTCCGGCTACACCGGCTACCGTTCAGCTCAATGATGCTGCTTCGGCTGAGCCTGCCGCCACCCCGGCCAAACCCAAACTTACAAAAGCACCCGATGCGCTGTCTATCGCGGTGCTCCCCTTTGTCGATATGTCGCCCGAAGGCGATCAGGAATACCTGTCAGACGGCATTGCCGAAGAACTACTCAACCTGCTGGTACAGATCCCGGATCTGAAAGTAGCCGCGCGCACTTCCTCATTCAGCTTCAAGGGCGAAAATGTGAAAATCGACGAGGTTGCCAGAGAACTGCGCGTAGCGCACGTATTGGAAGGCAGCGTACGCAAGGCTGGCAACCGCGTGCGGATCACTGCGCAGTTGATCAAGGCTGACGATGGCTACCACCTGTGGTCTGAGACCTTTGACCGAACGCTGGACGATGTGTTTGCCATCCAGGACGAGATTTCTGCCGCGGTGGTGGCTGCGCTTAAGGTTCAGTTACTGGGCGCTGCGCCCAAATCCGTCGAAGTTAATCCGGAAGCTTATGCCCTGTATCTTCAGGGCCGGTATTTTTTCGTGCGCAGAACGCAACAAGACTGGGAAAACGCTGCACTGGCCTTTGAACAGGCGCTGGAAATTGAACCGGATTATGCCAACGCATGGGCCGGACTTTCCCTGGTGTTGGCCGCACAAGCCGGCCAGTCTTATCGTGAACTGCACGCAGGGACTGTGCTTGCCCGCGAAGCCGCCAACAAGGCTTTGGAACTAGACCCCGACCTGGCCGAGGCCCACGCTGCCCTTGGTAATATACAAACGAGCTACGACTGGGATTGGGCTGGCGCGGAGGCCTCGTTGACCCGCGCGCTGGAACTCGCGCCAGGCAATTCACATATCCTCGCCGAGATGGCAGTGCTCCAGCGCTTCATAGGCAACCTTGATGTGGCCATCGAACTGAACCGCCGGGCCGTCGAACTCGATCCCCTGGCCATGCGGGGATACCACCAACTGGGCCTGGCGCTGATCTGGGCCGAGCGGCTGGATGAGGCGCAGGCTGTTTACCATCATTTGCTCACACTGAACCCTGAGTACACCTCTGCCAACCTGTCTCTGTCACGAATTCTGCTGTTGCAGGGAAACCTGGAAGGTGCCATGGCAGCGGCCGAACGGGAGCGCGAGCCCTTCTGGCGCGAGTTCGGCATCCTGATCAACCTGTATGCACAGGGGCGCACGGAGGAGGCCGATGCACGGCGGGCCGATTTCATCGAGCAGAACCAGGCCGACTCCGCCTACCAGATTGCCACAATATATGGTTTTCGAGGTGCCATAGACCAGGTGTTTGAATGGCTGGAACTGGCCTACGTACAACGCGATGGCGGCCTGCCGGAGATGCTCTCAGACCCTTTTCTGAATCAATTCTCAGGCGATCCCCGCTGGGTGGAAGTATTGAAAAAGGTGGGTTTGTACGAGGCGTGGTTAAGAGCCCAGGCTTAGCGGACTTAGACTAATACACCTGCAAAAAGAACTCGGAATCATGCAAACAAACAAGGAAAGCGGCACCAGAATCGATGAGATCGCCAGTGGTATTTACCGCATCAGCACTCCGGTACCGCCGGCAGCGATCCCCGGAGGCTTCACATTCAACCAGTACCTCACCGTTGATGATGCCCCGCTGCTCTATCACACGGGGCCGCGCAAGATGTTTCCGCTGATCTGCGAAGCCATCGCATCCGTCATACCCGTGCAGTCGCTGCGCTACATTGGCTTTTCTCACTACGAAGCAGATGAGTGCGGCTCGCTCAATGATTTTCTGGAAACTGCACCGGAGGCCGGGTAGGCAAGCAGGCCCAGCAGTGTTGTATTTATCAATTTCTTTTCAATCCAGCCGATTCAGCATAGCTGTGAACCTTGGATCATCTCGCAGATTTTCCAGCATGTTGTCGTTTTCCAGCCACGCCCTGTAACCGAATCCATTATCAATGGCTTCCTCGAGCAAGCCGATGGCCCGGTCCTTCTCGTCCATAAGACTGTATATACACGCCACATTGTAGAGCACCGCGGGTTCATCCCGGTTCGAATCCAGCGCCCGGTCGGCCCACACCCTGGCTTTTTCCAGCTCACCGATTTCCATCAGGGCGCCTGCTCCGAGATAAAGAGCCCGGGCATCGTCCGGATGCATCTCGAGGTGTTTTTCAGCTGCGACAAATGCACGGAGCGAAGCCGCAGTTGACTCTTCCGCGCGACCCAGCTCTTTCAGCGCCATACTTTGGAATGCAGGTGACTGGTAATCCGTGGGATTGACGTAGGATGCTGTGGCAAACAGGCCCTCAGCTTGTTCAAACTTACCCTGGGCAAAGCAATCGCGGGCGTAGAAATAATGCGCTTCGAACAATTTTGGGTTCAGCTGGATGGCGTTTTCAAATTCGGTCTTGGCTTCGTCATAGCGCTTACTGATGCTCAACGCGATGCCCCGCGAAGCATGCGCCTCCGCGGAGTCCGGGTCCAGTTCCACGGCTCGGTTGCTGGCTTCCTGCGCTTTACCCGCATTGGCCGGAGTGGAATCGCCGTACATGAACAGGAAAGAGTGCGCGTCGGCGATGCCCGCGTAGGCCAGCGCATAGCTTGGATCCTGGGCGATTGCCTGGCGATACAACTTCACGGCGTGATGGAAAGCACGCTTCGTCATTGCGTAGAAATATTTGCGCCCGCGCAAGTAATAATCATATGCCTGGGCGTCCGAGGTGGCAACGTATTGAAGCGCCCGGCGGTCGCGCGGCGTTAACGTAACCTCCAGCGCATCGACAATGCTCTGGGAAATGTCGTCCTGGATCGCGAATACGTCTTTCATCTCGCGGTCATAGGTTTCGGACCACAGGTGCGAATCAGTGGCCGTGTCGATCAGCTGCGCCGTTATCCGGACACGATCTCCGGCTCGCCGTACACTGCCCTCCAGCAAGGTGCTGACGCCGAGATCTTCGCTGACCTTCCTGATATTGATTTGCTCACCCTTGTAAGCGAAAGATGAACTGCGCGAAGAGACTCGCAATTGTGGCAAGCGAGTCAGCAGGTTAAGAATTTCCTCTGCGACCCCGTCTGAGAAATACTCGTTTTCATCGTCGCCTGACATATTCACGAAAGGCAGCACCGCAATCGACCGCCGCTTGTCGGAATCCAGCTGTGGTGCAGGCTCTGGCGACTCGACTTCATCAGTCTGCCCGGCGGTTTCAGTTTCCAGGGGCAGCGTCTTGTGCACACCCCCCGGACCAATATCGAAAGCCCAGGCTAAAACTACTGCCAGTACAAATCCGAGCACGACCAGCACGGTGACCAGCGTAACGCTCCATTGCGGCAGGTTCAGGTTTGGCAGTACAGTCGAGGAGACCTCGATAACGATCCATCCTGCGACGGTATAAAGCACCGTTACGCGGATGACGCGACGTCTATTCAGCTCTTTCCATAGACGCATCAGCCCTTTGTCATCTTCTGTTGGCATGCTTTACTTACTCCTCAGATAATGAGAAGTATAAACTACGGCAAAAAAATGGGGCTTATCCCACCACATCATTCAATGAATCAAGGATATTACCCCAGCCACCTTCATGGGCAGAATAAACTGTGAAAGCGTTTCCGGGTTGAGCCAGGCATCAAATACTTTTTCGATCGGAGCCTGAATGGTTTTGCTAATGTTTACAATTAAATCAGTCATGTTGTTCGTTCCCGTTTTTCAATAATTCATCAAGTTTATCCAGGCGGAAGAATCAGAACCCTTCTCACCCGGGTGGATCAAATTGACTGCACTGATCCAGCAGCCAATCACGGAAAGCGGTTACCTTGGGAAGGTCAAAATAATCCGGCGGCGCGACGAAGTAGTGTGACCAGTCGGCTTTGACCATGGTCTCGATGGGCCGCAACAGACGCCCTGCGTCAATATCGCGCGAAACCAGCGACCAGCGACTGAGCGCGATTCCCTCACCCTGTTCGGCCGCCATCAGAATGCTGAGCGAATCATTCAAAAGCGACCAGCGACTGTCCCGACTGGTTTCTCCGAATTCGCGGAACCAGGCATCCCAAACTTTGCTCGGCGCGAACAACAGGTCGTGTTGCTGCAATGCTTCCACCGAGTTAATTGGACCGATTTCACGCAGCAGATGGCGACTGCAGACCGGTAGAATCCAGTCATCCATCAGTTTGACGGATTTGAGTCCAGCCCATTTACCTGCACCCAGCCGGACCGCCGCGTGCATATCGCTCTGATCAAAATTTACTAATGTGTTATCGACGTTAATACGCAGGTCAATATGCGGTTTCGCCCGGTAAAACCCGGACAAGCGGGGCATCAACCACTTCTGCAGAAACGATGGCATCATGCTGACGTTCAGCACCCCCTCCAATCGATCCTGGCTGGCCACCTGTACCGCATGGCGCAACTCCGCCAAGCCACGCTGCACACCAGGCAGGAGCTTGCGGCCCGCCTCGGTCAGGGAAATCTGGCGCCCGTGACGATGAAACAGAGTCTGGTTCAGACGTTGTTCCAGCATGCGTATTTGTGAACTCACGGCGGCCGGGGTGACGTTCAGCGCCTCCGCCCCTTTGGCAAAGCTCAAACGGCTTGCCACGGCTTCAAAAGTGCGCAGTGCATTGAGTGGAATAGCAGGCATTTCGATTAAGTTTTACTTAACTTAAATCCAATAAAAACCGTTAGTCATTATTCAGATACATCACTACTATGTCAACTGAAAGGTACATAAGTTATATATTTACGCGGTATTTTTCACTCAGACAATTGTTACAGTTTTATGACAATAGGAGATAAGCAAATGTTAATCAAAAGTTTAGCAAAAACCGAAAAGCAGGTAAGACGGCAGCGTCGTCAGCGCAGAAGCGAGCGGGCTGTACATCGCAGTATCAATGGCTGGACGGTCCGCACCTGGTGATGGACAAACCGGCAAATTCGAACCAACCACAACCTGACCCATCAACCTAAGGGGTCCCGGCTTCCCACCAAGCACAGGAGACCGGACCCCTTTTCTTATTCACTTCACGCAAATAGCCTTTCAGTCCCCGGTACGGTCCGGACGATGTCCGCAACCACCTGCTCCAGTCCATCCTCAGTCCTGAAGTCAACGGCCTCGGTGTCGATAATCAAGTATGGGAATCCGCATTTCATGATCCACGGCCTGTAAAGGTCGTTGAGATTGGACAGATAGGTGTTCTCGGGACTGGCAAGTTCAACCTCTTCCCCGCGGCTACGGCCCACGATCCTCGTTTTAAGGGCCTCCACATCACTTTCCAGGTAGATGATGAGATCAGGCTCCGGTTTGTTGTTCATCACCAGCTTGAACAGATCCTGGTATTTTCTGTAATCCTCGTCGGTGATGTATTCGTAATTATTGGAGTTCTTGGTAAAAATCTGATCCTCATAAATGCTCCGGTCCTGGGCGACCGACTGACCCTCGCGCAACAGTTCGCTCAAAACTCCCAGATCCAGCAACCGGGACAGAAAATAGGTCTCCTGGATCTTGTAGCCCCAGTACTCTGCTTCTTCCTTCACCTTCAGAAATCCGCCGGAATTCTTGCCATCGAGCTTCGCGCCTTTCAGGCGATCATAAGCTGTGACGGCTTCGTAGTACTTTTGCAGGTAACCATTCTTCTTCACATAATCGACCCGCTCCAGGAAAGACACGATCTTCCCGCCGGTTCTCTTCTCGAGGGCTTTTGTCAGGGTCGATTTCCCCGCAGCGATGTTCCCCGCAATTGATATGAGGTAACTGTTCATGGTTGTCCTTTATACAGGTGGTCAAGATTATGCCCCGCCACCAGCGCTTCGAAACTGATCGAGGGCAAATGATGGTCGCGCAGGTAATGAATTAGCTTGAGGGTGCGAAAAGCGACGAACCAGGTGTGCATTTGCCGCTTGAACTGCCTGGCGTCGGAGCTCTGTCTGAGCGCGTGTTGCAGCGCCCCCGTCGCACCCAGTTTCTCGAGTCCGGCGATCAGGTCTGGTTGAGACAAAATAGCGCCAATATCGGTGGAGCGCGCCTGCCAAAAGGCCGGCAGGCTGCCAAGCCAGCTCTGCAGCAGGCTGAAAACAGCCGGGTGATAGAGCAGAAATTCCTTTTCCGGGTTCTCAAGATCCATCAGTTTACCAACCGCGGCGCCGGTGCCAAAAGGCACCCGATCTGACCGGCGCGCCGCAATATCAATGGGTTCACAGTCTGTTTCAGCGCACAGTTGCCGGACTGATCCGACCTTGGCCAGCTTGTTGAGCAGGTAGAAATCTTCCCCGGCCTGGCGGCGGGGAAAGCCCCGGACTTTGGCATAATGAGTCGCGTTGACAGCCATGGTGCTGCCGATGGTGTGGAACGCATAGGGCGAACCGGCAAAACTCAACCCGGCGACGTAATAGCGCAGAGAATATTCATACAGACTGGTGACCCGCATGATTTCGTCGCCCGTCTTGTCCCCGGCAGTGGTGTGTCGGAAAGGGTATACCAGAGCAGCGGTGTCCTGTGTTGTAGTCTCGCTTAACTCAGCGCTGCAGGTGAAATAGCGCTGCGGCAGGCGTACGTCTGCATCGGTGCAGTGTATCCATGGCGAGCGTACCCTGCGCTGATTGACCAGATAGGCCGCAAGGTCAGCACCGGTTTTTCGCGCATGGCCAACACCCCCTTTGGGTGAAAACTGATGCCCTTCACTGAAGCGATCCACCAGCAGCAGATCACGGGATGACATGGAATCGCGGTATAGCGTGAGTCCGGAAGCCGCGTCTGATTGCCAGGCCATACTGAAGCGGGCATGTACTTCAGCAGCAAAACCCTGGTTGGCGACTGAAACATGGCGCAACGCAGTTTCGGTCTCATTGACGACCAGGATCATCAGGCTGCGCCCCGGTCCGGGCGGCAATGGGCGCAGGATGTCAGTTGACTCATTGCAAGCCGGAATCACAACCACCTGCTGCCATGGCTCACCAGCTGGAATATCTTCCGCTGCCGCGGTACCCGGCTCAGTATATTCCCGCAGGTATTTGTCCACTTTCGGGGAGCGGCCTGGCGCGCTTAATGAAGCGCTGGGCGCAACGGCAGGTCGCTGACAATGTCCGCTTCAATCTCCAACAGATCATTGAGCCGCGAATGCGTTTCTGCCGGGTCGAAATAGAGTTCTGCAAGTTGCATGAACAGCTCCCGGTGTCCCTCTTCAGATTGCGTGATGGCACGGTAAAAACGTTGCAACTTACCCGCTGGCAGAGCATCGGCTACCAGACCGAAACGTTCCGCACCGCGCGCCTCGACAATTCCGCCGACCAGCAGCCGATCCAGAAAGTAGTGATCCTTGCCGTCCCGGAAAGCGCTCCGCAGTCGGTTTACATAAGGATCTTTTGCATCGGGCAGCAGACACAAGCCACGTTCATTCATCAGCTTTACCACCGAACGGTAGTGGTTCAGCTCTTCAATGGCCAGATCAATCATGGCCATCACCAACTCCGGCCGGTCAGGATAGTGGGAGACCATCGTCATGGCCATACTCGAGGCTTTTTTTTCGGCCGTGGCATGATCCGGAAGAAAATTATCCATCGCGGCAACGACGCATTGCGCCCAGCTCACCGGTGTTTCGTATCTCAGTTTGATCATAAATTCCAGATTTATCGGAACAGGATTCTAATACTACCCCTACTCTGTGGGTATAAGGTTTACAAATAATTTTGCTAGAATCGATAACATGATTGAAGACTTCACAAAACTCAGACTGTTTAACCTGTTCGACAACCTCTCCCAGGATGAGCTGGACCTGATCGCCCAGAATACCGAAGTTCTCAACTTTGAGGCGGACGAGGTGGTTTGTGTGGAAGATACCGACTCTGATTCGATGTATTTCATCTACCAGGGAGAGGTCAGTATTTCCCAAAAAGGGGTAAACTTTGCGTACCTGGAGTCAGGGGATTATTTCGGGGAAATGTCCCTGATAACCCATCGCAAGCGGAACGCCACGGTCACCAGCCTGGTCCCTTCGGTGTTGTTTGAGATCTCTGCCGATGTCTTCGACCGGCTTTTCGAAAAGTCTCCCACTGTAATGCATAATTTACTGCTTACCTATGATGGCAGACTGCGGCGACACAACAATGTAGTGGTAGGACAATTCCTGAAGTTGAAGCACCAGTTCAAGGAGCTTGAAGACAGCCACAACAGGCTTTTACTCAGCGACAAGATGGCATCAATAGGGCTATTGACTGCCGGGATCGCCCACGAAATTAACAATCCCCTGTTTGTCATTACCGGCTACCTGGATGTATTGAATGAAAACCTCCGGGAGGGGGAAATCTCAACCGAAGAACTCAGCGGGATCGCCGCCAAGCTCGACACCGCCAGCAAGTCTATTGTAAAGCTGGTGGCGGGAATCAAGACATACGCCAGGATTGAAGACGCCGATCCCGTTCCCATCGATCTGAATTCCGCAATTCAGGATTCACTGAATCTCGTATCCTTTCTTTACGGACGGGAAAATATCGAGCTGAAAAATGATCTGGTAACCGGATCACCGATGATACTCGGCAATATCGGCAAGCTGCAGCAGGTGCTGATGAACCTGTTTTCAAATGCAAAAGACGCCATGGAGTTGAGTACCACCAAGATTATTTCAGTTAATACCCGTGAGGAAGCTGACAAAGTGGTGATTGAAGTGGCTGATACCGGTTGTGGAATTAACCCTGGACACATCAAGCACGTTTTTGCCCGCTCTTACACGACCAAACCCGTGGGTAAGGGCAGCGGCATGGGACTCGACCTGGTCCGCAAAATTGTAGAAGAAATGGGTGGGTCAATCGGGGTTGAATCGGAGATCTCGAAGGGAACCACCTTCAAGATTGTTTTTCCTCGATCCTAGCGCTTATCCCTCGGGTACCTGCCAGTCATAAGTGGTGGAGACCTCAGAACAAGTGCCGCATTTCCAGATGGTTTTACCCTCAGATGCCAGCGTCTGGAAGTCAGTCTCCAGTTTGGACCATTTGTGCTCGCAGGCTGGATTTAAATAAAATGCGACACCGGAGTTCACCGGTATTTCGGTGTCAGCTCCGGAGTTGTCGGGCTTCAGGAGTTCAACTTTTTGCGTTGTCGCAGAGCTGGTGGCCATCTGATACCTCCTCTTGTCGGTATCCTGATTCACCCCGAATAGGGGTAATCTATGTCTGAAAGTATAGCTCCATTGATGCAGGGACGGGGAACCGCCCGTCAGGGAAACTCTGCCAGTCGTCTATTTCCCTGGGGTTTCTTGCTATGTATCACTGCTTTTTGTGCCGGCTGACGCGGGTTCGCTTGCCAGTGTTTGACCTCTCTTGTCGGTCGTTGGTCCTGTGTACGCTTTTTTGTGGAGCACGCTGTACTGGCGCTGCATCGTTGCGATCGCCCTTTTGCGAGCGTTGCGGCGCGGTGCCAGGCGGGGAATGTTTTTGTGCTGGCCTGGAGGCTTTTTGTGCTGGCCTGGAGGCTTTTTGTGCTGGCCTGGAGGCTTTTTGTGCTGGCCTGGAGGCTTTTTGTGTTGGCCTGGAGGCTTTTTGTGCTGGCTTGGAGGCTTTTTGTGCTGGTCTGGAGGCTTTTTGTGCTGGTCTGGAGCTTCTATGTTCTGGCCGCGCTGAGGCGATGGGAGTTGATTTCCCGGAACGCTTGACGCCTCCTTCTTTGTTGGCTCGATTTTTATTGGCTCGATCGCGGTTCCTGCCAACTTTAGAGTCACCAGCGGACGAGCCCGGCATGGTCCGGTATTTTGCGCCTTTGTCCGGTCGGGTGCTGCGTCTGGTGGCATCGCTCCGGACCGGTTTGCGATAGGAGCCACGGTCCGCTTTGCGATAGACTTTTCCGCTATTATCGGCCAGCAGCAGGTCTTGTTTTGCCGCATAATTGGCATCCCGCACATTGGCTTTTTGGCGTAAATCGGAAGGCCTTACCGGCTCCATCCTGCTGCGGCCATCGTTCTTTCGCCGCTGGTTTTTGCGATTATCGGGAATCCTGGCACGCTGTCCACCATCGCGGTAAAGACTGTCATTTCGCCCATGATCGCGACGCCCATAACCGTTATCCGCATAGCGGTCACGTCCATGGTCGCGATGGCCGTAGTGGCGCGGCCGGTAATGACCCGGCCCCCAGCGGCCATAGTGGCGATGATGCCAATAATGATTTTGGTGCCAGTAGCCGCCGGAGTAATAACTCACGCTGAATGGGCCCCAGCCCCAGCTCAAACCAAAGTTCCATCCACTCCACGGGTTATAGCTGACATTCCACCCCCAGGTGCTGTAACGGGGGTAGTAATAATACGGTGACACCCAAGGCTGGTAGTACCAGCCGGATCCATAAAAAATGGTGTTGTGATAGACATAGTTGCCGTAATAACCTGGAGTGTAGCCGACATAAACCACGCTCGGTGTGCTGTCATACACATGAACATATTTGACGTTGTACACCGGTGAAGTGGGTAAAATCGTGTCCACTTGCACCGGTCGCTGTGTTGACACCTGCCACGGACCATTGGGCGAGGCAGACACGTACCAGACACCGTCCTCGACCAGGTAGTACAGGCCATCGGATTGAAGCACGGTTGATCCCGTATTCTGGATATAGACCAGATCGGTGCCATCGACCGGTTGGTAAACGGGGTCACCGTCGTACTCAACTTCGATGTCCGCCTCGCCCCTGGCGACTGCTACGGTCTTTGGAACCTGGGCATCCAGTACCGCGTCCCGCGCTTCCTGCGTGCCGGCTACATAAACACGTGAATCGGCCTGATCAGAATCGCGCGGGATATTGGCAAATGCGGATGGCAGGTCATCCGCCGGCTGGTAAGCCCAGGGGCCATTCAGTGAACTGGAGTGATACCAGCGACCGGCAAGCACAATGTAAAATTGTTGCGAGCTGACGTGCATGAACACATCATCATCTGAATTCTGCAGCACCAGCAGGTCATCGACCAGCGGTACGAAGGCAGCAGGGCCCTCGGTCACGATGAGCTGCGCCGGTTCAACAGACACCACGATTTCCGGCGCAGTGGCAGCCGTGATGGGCTCGCCCGGCGCCTCGACTGCAGCATCTGCTACGTCAGCGGCATTAACCATCGCCGCAATATTTGCCGGAGGGCTCGCTTCAAATTGATAAGGCCCGGTCG
>PVMK01125642.1_pt1 | contig 13092 bp, 11 predicted proteins | sample 1853481 | NCBI WGS metagenome assembly PVMK01 (sample SAMN08533507, study PRJNA380276) | Marine sediment metagenome, whole genome shotgun sequencing project.
GAGGGCTTCCCGCTTCGGAAGGACTTTCCGCTGCGGGGTCGGTTCACGCGCTCCGAGCAGGTGAGGCGCGCCCTCAATCGTTCGTTGGAGGATGTCTACGCAAGGGAGGAGCTCGCGCTGGCCGGCGTCCTTGAGACAGGGGCTCCTACGGTTCCGGGTGCCGAGGAAGGGCAGGAGGCCCCGGACGGTCTGGCAGGCCAGAAGATGGTCATCAACATGGGGCCCCAGCACCCGGCCACGCACGGCGTCCTCCGGCTCGTGCTGCAGCTTGACGGCGAGACCGTCGTGCGGTGCATCCCCCACATCGGCTACCTGCACACCGGCATCGAGAAGACGTGCGAGTACCGCGAGTGGAACCAGGTAATCCCGTACACGGACCGGATGGACTACCTGGCGCCCATGCTCTATAACGTCGGCTACGTCCTCGCCGTCGAGAGCTTGCTGGGAGTAGAGATCACGCCACGCTGCCGCGTCCTCCGCGTCATCCTGAGCGAGCTGAACCGGATTCTCGGCCACCTGCTGTGGTTGGGCACGGGCGCGATGGATCTCGGCGCGACGACGGTGTTTCTGTACACGTTCTCGGAGCGCGAGCGCATCTACAATCTCCACGAGGCCTACTGCGGCGGGCGGATCACCACATCAGTCACCCGTGTGGGAGGCATGCTTGCGGACCTGCCCGTCGGGTGGCTGGAGGCCTGTCGCGAGTTCGTCATCGGCCTGCCCGCGACCCTCGACGAGACCGAGAGACTCCTCACCAGGAACTCGATCTGGCAGGCGCGAATGATCGATGTAGGGGTGATCGACGCCGAGACGGCTCTCGACCTCGGACTCACGGGTCCGAATCTTCGTGGGAGTGGCGTGGCGTACGACGTCCGCAAGGCTCGTCCCTACCTCGGATACGATGAGTACGACTTCGACGTGCCGGTGGGGGGGGTGGGCGACACGTATGATCGCTACCTGGTTCGTCTCGAGGAAATGCGGCAGAGCGTGCGGATAGTCCAGCAGGCCCTGGACCGGCTGCCCGGTGGACCGATCAACGTGCAGGATCCTGCGGTGATCCTGCCGGACAAGAGCGAGGCCATGTCCTCGATCGACGCCATGATCTCGCACTTCAAGCTCGTCATGGAGGGTGTTCAGGTACCGGCGGGCGACGTCTGGTACTCGATCGAGGCCTCGAAGGGCGAGCTCGGCTTCGGGATCATTTCCGATGGCGGATCGAAGCCCGTGCGGTGCCGATTCCGCGGTCCCTCGTTCGTGAACCTCGCTTCGCTTCCTCACATGGTGGAGGGAGGACTCGTCTCTGACGTGATCACCTGCAATGCGTCCATCGACATCGTCCTGGGCGAGATCGATCGATGATCGATACGGAGATCCAGTGAAGAATCCGATTCATCCGGCGGCCGCCAGCTCCCAGGCGTTCCAGATAGCCGAGATCCGTCCTATCGAGCGGCTATTCGAGGACGACGAAGGCAGGGATCGGCTGGAGAAGGCGCTGAGTCGCTACCCTGAGAAACGAGCAGCCCTTCTGCCGATGCTTGGATATGCCCAGGAGAGGAATGGTTGGGTTTCGGACGAAAGTATGGAGCAGATCGCCGGTGCGTTGGATCTGACCCCGGCATATGTCATATCCGTCGCCACGTTCTACACCATGTACAATAGGCACCCCGTCGGCAGGCACTTTATCCAGGTTTGCACGTGCATATCGTGCCACCTGCACGAGGCGGACGAGGTGTTCGAGCGATTCCTCGCCGAGACCGGGACGCGGGCGGGCGAGGTGTCCGAAGACGGCAAGTATACCGTGATCGAGGCTGAGTGCCTCGGCGCGTGCGGATTCGCAACGGCGGTGCAGGTCAACGACCGTTATTTCGAGAACGTGACGCCGGACCAGATTCCGGCGATCCTGGACGAACTGGACTAGGCGGGCGACAACCGATGGGTTACCCGTACAGCCACGACCTGGAAGTCAACACGCTCCTCTCGCGCCACTTCGGCGACGAGAAGGCGCGGACGCTTGAGGGTTGGAAGGAGCTCGGGGGGTACGCCACGCTTCCCGGGGCGCTGGAGATGGAGCCTGGCGCGATCACCGACGTGGTGAAGGAGTCGGGCCTCCGGGGCAGGGGAGGAGCTGGTTTTCCGACAGGCGTGAAATGGAGCTTCATGCCCCAGGAGCCGACTGGTCCACATTACCTGTGCTGCAACGCGGACGAGAGTGAGCCCGGCGCGTTCAAGGATCGCGAGATCCTGCGTTGGGTGCCGCACCTGCTGATCGAAGGATGCCTGATCGCGGCGCGAGCGATCCGCGCTGAGCACGTCTACATCTACGTGCGCGGGGAGTTCTTCCCGTTCAGCCGGATTGTCACCGACGCAGTCGTCGAGGCTTACGAGGCTGGGTACGTCGGAGAGAACATCCTCGGCAGCGGTTGGAATTGCGACGTGACCGTGCACATCGGAGCCGGGGCCTACATCGCAGGTGAAGAGACGGGGCTCATGAGCTCGCTGATGGGAGGACGGGCGGAACCCTGGATCAAGCCCCCGTTCCCGGCACAGGCGGGCGTCTTCGGTCGCCCCACCACGGTCAACAACGTCGAGACTCTCGCGGCCGTGCCGATGATCATCGCCGAGGGTGCGGACTGGTACAGGCAGTGGGGCACAGAGAAGAGCCCGGGGACCAAGCTGTGGTGCTGTTCGGGGCACCTGGTCAGACCCGGTACGTATGAGCTTCCCATGGGGATCGCGCTCAAGGACGTGATCTACGACGTGTGCGGCGGAGCTCCGAACGGGAAGAAGATCAAGGCAGTGATCCCGGGTGGGTCGTCCACCGCCATGCTGACAGCGGACGAGCTCGATTGCGAGGGCACGTACGAGGGGATGGCAGAGGCGGGAAGCGCGCTGGGCACGGCGTCACCCATCGTGATGGACGAAGACACGAACATCGTCCGGGCCATGCGCAGGATCGCCCAGTTTTACGCCCACGAGTCCTGCGGTCAGTGTGTGCAGTGCCGTGAGGGGACATCGTGGACGGCGCAGCTCCTGCACCGCATCGAACGGGGTGAGGGCAGCCTGTCGGACATCGACACGCTGTACCACCTGTGCGAGCAGATGACGGGGCGCACGATCTGTCCCCTGGCGGACAGCGTCGTGTTCCCGCTCCGCTCCTCGCTGGACAAGTTCCGAGACGAATACGAAGCGCTGATCAGGTGCTGAGACCAGAGCTATATCGAGGAGTCGCCGACGGATGAGCGACGCAACGAACTACGTCACGCTGACCATCGACGCAGTCGAGGTTAAGGTGGAGGCCGGCACTACGGTCCTGCAGGCGGCAGAGCATGCGGGCATCGTCGTGCCGCACTACTGCTACCACCCCGGAATCCCGAGCCGGCCGGCTCAGTGCCGCATGTGTCTCGTGGAGATCGAGGGCCAGCCCAAGCTGCAGCCCTCGTGCGTCTTTCCTGCGCAGGACGGCATGGTCGTGTACACGACGAGCGAGACGGCGGAAACGGCCAGGAAGTCGGTCATCGAATTCCTGCTGCTGAACCACCCGCTCGACTGCCCGATCTGTGACGCGGCGGGTCAGTGCATGTTGCAGGACTACGCTTTCGAGACGGGCCAGCTGCGCAGCCGTTACGCTGAAGCCAAGCTAGTGCTCGGACGCGATCGCGTGGCGGACGACATCCTGTACTTCGGTGACCGATGCATCGTGTGCACCCGGTGCGTCCGGTTCATGGAAGAACTGGCCGGGGACAACGCGCTCGTCGTGGCTCAGCGCGGACACAAGGCCTACATCGACACGTTCCCCGGCAAGGACCTGGATAACGCCTTCCGCGGCAACATCGTGGACGTGTGCCCGGTCGGTGCACTGGTTCACGAGGATTTCGTGTTCAAGGCGCGGGCGTGGGACATGGACTCGTCGCCCGGAATCTGTCCCGGCTGCTCGACCGGCTGCAACATCGACATCAACGTCAAGGAAAATCAGATCGTCCGGACGAAGCCCCGTCTGAACCCGGACGTGAACTCCTACTGGATGTGTGACCACGGCCGCCGACACCTGGTCATGACGAACCGAGGAGTGCGGGCCGAGGCACCGCTGATCTTCGCGTGGACGGCGAGCTGGAGCCCGCGAGCTGGAACGCGGCGCTCACGTGGATCGCCGGACGGCTCGACGCGGGAGACGGCTCGGCGGTGGTTTCCGGGGGCGCGGCCAACGAGAGCCTGTTCTATCTGCGGGGTCTCCTCAGCGAGCTGGGTATCGACGGCGGCACGTTCCGTGTACTGCAGGGTGAAGAGATCACTCTCCCGGGTTCCCGAAGCTCAAGCTCCGGGCTGACCGGGCACCGAACGTGACAGGCGCGGAGCTGCATGCATTCAAGCGCTCCGACGAGCTTCCGGATGTGCCGGACGGCGCGGTGCTGATCGTGCTGGGCGATGCCCTTGCCGACGCTCCCGCCGACTACGGAGCGAACGCCGGCTTCTTCCTGTGCGTGGGGTCGCACCTGTATCCGGCGATGGTCAACGCGACGGCGATCCTTCCCATGGCCTCGGTGCTGGAGATGGAGGGGACGTTCGTCAACTTCGAAGGGCGAGTGCAGCGTTTCCATCAGGCCCTCAGAGCCCCGGGCGTGGCTCGTCCGGCGTGGATGTCGCTGAGCCGGCTGCTCGAGCACCGGGGGGTGGGCGAGGGCGTCCTCGACGCGAGAGCTGCGTTCCAGACGATGGCCGCGGGCACGACAGGGATGGATAGACCTCTCGTGGAGCGGACTCGGCCTCAGGGGTGAACTTCTCAGCGAGGCCGGGCAGCCGGCCGTCGCTGTGGAATAGGGGGCAGAATGGAGGCGGTCACCGGCACGGCCTTCGTCGTCGCCACGATCCTGAAGACCATCGTTTTCTTCATCATCCTTCTGCTTGGCGTCGCGCTGTCGACGTACATGGAGCGGAAGGTCGCCGGTTTCATGCAGGACAGGAGTGGTCCTAACCGAGTTGGTCCTCTGGGTCTTCTGCAGGTCATGGCCGATGGCCTCAAGTTCATCCTGAAGGAAGAGGTCACGCCGGGGGCGGCGCACAAGAAGTTCTTCATCCTCGCACCGGCCCTGGCCCTGTTTCCGGCCACGGTTCTGTTCGGAGTCATTCCGCTAGGGTCCCGTTGCCGACACGCTGGGGCCGCGTGGACATGATCGTGGCGGACGTACCGATCGGTTTCCTTTACGTTTTGGCCATCTCCTCGCTGGCCGTGTACGGGGTGGTGATGGCCGGCTGGTCCTCGAACAGCAAGTACTCGTTTCTTGGTGGGTTGCGGGGCTCGGCGCAGATGATCAGTTACGAGATCGGGCTGGCGATGAGCCTGGTCCCGGTGTTGATGCTTGCAGGCAACGTAGAGATGCCGGTTCTCGTGTCGATGCAGCAGTCGTTTACCGCGGGACCGGAAACTTACGGAATGTGGTTCATTCTTCCGCTGATGGTGTCCGGGTTCTTCCTCCTGGTCTCGGGCCTCGCGGAAACGAACCGGGTGCCGTTCGATCTGCCGGAAGCCGAAGCCGAGATCGTGGGCGGATACCACACGGAATACTCTTCCATGAAATTCGGCATGTTCTTTCTTGGCGAGTATTTCCACCTGATTACGACCGGGGCTTTGATTTCCGTGTTCTTCTTCGGAGGGTGGGACATTCCGTTCTGGCAGGGAGATAACATCCGCGTGCTGGCAGATGGCACGGTGGTGGGTGATCCCACCTGGTGGAAGACTCTGCTGACGTTAGTGGCGTTTACCATGAAGACGACGCTGTTCGTCGTGTTCTTCATGTTCATCCGGTGGACGATCCCACGATTCCGCTACGACCAGTTGATGGACCTGGGCTGGAAGGTCTTCATCCCGGCTCTCATGGTGTACATCATGCTGATGGCCGTGGCCATCTTCGCGCTGGACGCGGCCGACGTGTCAGTCGGGCTCGGTTTCTCCGCGGCCCTGTTCGGTCTCAATCTGATTCTCATGCTGTTCTTCGTGTACGTGATCGATAGCGGCCGCCTGATCCGCGGAGCGACCGCGCGGACGAGGAAGAAGCACCGGTCGGGACATGCCGCGATGGCCGCCAGAGGAAGCGAGGAAGATCGATATGCCGGGTGAGGTGAGTGTCGTCGTGCGTCCCGAGAGTGAGACTTCGTACGTTCGGGCCATCAGCAAGGGGCTCGGCGTCACATTCAAGCACTTCATGCGGCTCGACAAGCCGACTCAGCAATATCCCGACGAAAAGTGGGAGCTCGGACCGCGCTGGAGAGGCACGCACCGGATGGCGGTTCACGAGGATGGTCGCGCGAAGTGCGTGGGGTGCGGGCTCTGCCCGACCGTCTGTCCCGTCAATTGCATCAAACTGATTCCTGCGGAGGACGAGAACGGGGAGCGGTACGCCGCGGTCTACGAGATCGACGAATTCCGTTGCATCTTCTGTGGCTTTTGCCAGGAGGTATGTCCCGTAGAGGCGATTCACTTAGGGGTCCACTACGAGAACGCCGAGTACAGCCGTGAGCGCTGGGTCTACGACCTGGCCCGGCTGTGCGAGAACGACCATCAGGTCACGGCGTTGTGGGATCCCGCTGACCCATTGTCCGAATGATCGTAGACTTTTTCTTCGTGCTGTTCGCTGTCATGGCGATTGGTGGGGCTGCCGGGATGGTGCTGGCCCGCAATCCCCTGGCAAGCCTGATGTACCTGGTCATGGCCTTTTTCGCTTTGTCGGGGGTCTTCGTCCTCCTGGATGCGCACTTCCTCGCGGCGGTCAACCTGATCGTGTACGCTGGGGCCATCCTGGTCCTGTTCCTGTTCGTCATCATGCTTCTGAACCTCGGCCGTGCGGAGAAGTCGGACCTGCGCGGTCCGCTGTACCGCATGCTTGCCATCGTGGGCGGCGGCGCGTTGTTCGGTCTTCTGCTGGTGACGCTGAGGGGCGGCCACGTCACGTCGATGGCAGGGGGCATGGGGCAGGAGACCATGGACGCCATGCTCCGGGCCAGGGGAGCCGTCGGCGTGGTGGCCGATCCGATGTTCCGGAGCTACCTGGTACCGTTCGAGATCACTTCGCTGCTCCTGCTGGTGGCCATCGTGGGCGCCATCGTGCTGGCGCGCCAAAGGGCACCGTGAGTCCGGAATGGATATCGAGACCTATTCACTGATACTCAGCGCGCTGCTGTTCGCCATCGGAACGGTCGGGGTCATGATCCGGCGCAACGCGATCATCATGTTCATGTGCATCGAGCTGATGCTCAACGCGGTGAACCTGACACTTGTCACGTTCTCCCGGTCGCTGGGCATCGAGGCGCAGGTGTTCGTATTCTTCGTCATGGCCGTCGCGGCAGCGGAAGCCGCGGTTGGGCTGGCCATCATCATCTCCATCTTCCGGCACTACGAGCTCGTGGATGTCGATCGCTTTAATCTCCTGAAATGGTGAACTTCCTCGAGTCGTTCCTCCGGGTCGCGCAGCACGCTGACGGCGGGTATCACCCGATCCTCCCGGGCCTGATCCTCCTGTTCCCCCTGATGGGGTTCGTGATCAACGGTCTGGGGGCGTTCCTGTGGCGCGACAGCAAGCGAGTGCCCAGCCTGGTCGGGCCGCTGGCCATCCTGGCGTCCTTCGCCGTGGTGCTGGCCAACTTCCTGGCCATGCATGCGGCGATGCCACACGATCCGGCGATCGTGTCGCTGTGGACCTGGATGGCGGTCGGTGATCTGTCGATCGGCGTCGATCTGCAGTTCGACCAGCTCTCGGTCCTCATGCTGTTGGTGGTCACGGGCGTCTCGTCCGTGATTCACGTTTACAGCATCGGCTATATGCGGGATGACCCTGGCTACAGCCGGTACTTCTCGTACCTGAACCTGTTCGTGTTCTTCATGTCGGTGCTCGTGATGGGCGCGAACTTCGCAATCGTGTTCGTGGGGTGGGAAGGGGTCGGCCTGTGCTCCTATCTGCTCATCGGCTTCTGGTACGAGAACCGGGAATTTGCGTCGGCGGGCAAGAAGGCGTTCATCGTGAACAGGATTGGTGATTTCGGGTTCCTGGTCGCGATGTTGCTCGTCTTCACACACTTCGGGACGTTGAACTTCGTAGAGGTGTTCGCCGCCGCCCCGGAAACGCTCGTGTTCGGCGGCGGTGTCGTCACGCTGATCACTCTGCTCCTGTTCCTGGGCGCGACGGGGAAATCGGCGCAGATTCCGCTGTACGTATGGCTTCCTGACGCCATGGCGGGTCCGACGCCGGTCTCCGCGCTGATCCACGCCGCGACCATGGTGACCGCGGGCGTCTACCTGGTTGCGCGTGCGGGCGTACTGTTCGCGATGGCGCCGGTCTCTCAGGCGACCGTTGCCGCGATCGGCGCCGGAACCGCTCTATTCGCGGCGACGATCGCGATGCAGCAGTACGACATCAAGAAAGTGTTGGCGTACAGCACTGTATCGCAGCTCGGGTACATGTTCCTGGCGGTCGGGGTCGGGGCGTTTACGACAGGGATGTTCCACCTGATAACCCACGCCTTCTTCAAGGCCCTGCTGTTCCTCGGGGCGGGTGCCGTAATTCATGCCATGCACCACGCGCTTCATCAGGTAAACCGGCATGACGATCCCAACGACATGCGCAACTACGAGGGCCTGAAGAATCTATTGCCGATCACCTGGGGCACGATGTGGATCGGCACCGTGGCGATCGCGGGTATCTTTCCGTTCGCCGGTTTCTCTCGAAGGATGAGATCATCTGGAGCGCAGGATCGTATGGCTACACCTTGCTCTGGGTCGTATCGATCCTGACCGCTCTTCTCACGGCCGGCTACATGACGCGGTTGATGGTCCTCACGTTCCACGGAGATAACCGGAGCGGGGCTGATGTGAGGCCGCACTTGCGCGAGGTCCCGGCCGTCATGTGGGTACCGCTCGCGATCCTCGCGGTGCTCTCGGTAGTAGGCGGCTGGATACAGATTCCGGAGTCCCTTCCGGCGCTGCCGGCCGTGGACGCGCTGCACCACTGGCTGGAACCGGTTATGGAGCCGGCGCGGCAAGTGATGACAGAACACGGACTCCACCAGGCACACGAGTCGCCGCTCGGTGGAGGCGAGGCCGTGTGGGCGATCATGTCCACGGGCCTGGCGCTGATCGTGGTCATTCTGACCTTCAGGGCGCTGGTGCATCGGCGTTATCGGCCGGCGTCGGAGTCCGAGACACCGACCGGGTTCGCCGGCATCCTGTATAACAAGTGGTACGTTGACGAGTTGTACGATCGACTGATCATCCTCCCGCTTCTCGCGCTGTGGCGAGGGTGCTGGCGGATCGTGGATGTCGGCCTCATCGACGGCACGTTGAACGCGATGGCTTCCGGTACCCGGATGGTGGGATGGGTGGGGAGCCTGTTCCAGACGGGTCGCGTGGCCGGTTACATGTTCTGGTTCGTGACAGGCGTGGTGCTGATCCTCGCCCTGCTCCTGCTGTGACGATCCCAGCAAGCGAATAGAGTCTTGAGCAATTTCTTCGAGAGCCACTGGGTCCTGAGCCTGCTGCTGATCCTGCCGATGGCAGGGGCAGCGCTGTGCCTGATCGTGCGGGAGGAGCAATCCCGGTACGTGGCCATGCTGACGAGCGTGGTCGCGTTTGCGATCTCACTTCCGCTGTTCTGGACGTTTCGTTCGGGAACGGCCGCCATACAGAACTACGTCTCGGTTCCGTGGATCGAGGCCTGGGGCATCGGATACACGATCGGAATAGACGGTATCTCGATCCTGATGGTGCTTCTCACGACGTTCGTGACACCGCTCGCGATCCTCGCCTCCTTTACCTACATCCAGCGTCACCAGCGGGCGTACTACGCCATGCTGCTCCTTCTGCTGGCCGCCATGATCGGCGTTTTCGTGTCCCTGGATATGTTCCTGTTCTTCCTGTTCTGGGAGATCATGCTCATTCCGATGTACTTCATCATCGGAGTGTGGGGTGGAAAACGCCGCGTCTACGCCGCCGTGAAGTTCTTCCTGTTCACGGCCATCGGGTCACTTCTCATGCTCGTCGCGATCGTGGTGATCGTGTACCTGTATTATCGCCAGTACGGTGTGATTACGTTCGCGTACAACGACCTCGTGCAGTTGCCGATTGGCCGCGATCTGCAGTTCGTCCTGTTCTCGGCGTTCGCGCTCGCTTTCGCGATCAAGGTGCCGCTGTTCCCCCTGCACACCTGGCTTCCGGATGCGCACGTGGAGGCGCCGACCGCCGGTTCAGTCATCCTGGCCGGCGTGCTCCTCAAGATGGGCGCGTACGGGTTCCTCCGGTTCGCGATGCCGTTCTTCTCGCACGCCGCGACCAGCCCGGTTGTGGTGGGCACGATCCTGGTGCTGAGTCTGGTCGGCATCATCTACGGAGCCTGGGTGGCGGCGGTTCAGCCAGACGCCAAGAAGCTCGTGGCCTACACGTCGGTCGCCCATCTCGGGTTCGTAATGATGGGTCTGTTCTCCCTGACGACCCAGGGAATCCAGGGCGGGATCCTGCAGATGGTGAACCACGGAATCTCCACCGGGGCCCTGTTCCTCCTCGTCGGGATGCTGTACGAGAGGCGGCACACGCGCATGATCGATGACTTCGGCGGGATCGCGAAAGTGATGCCCGTGTTCGCGGCCTCTTTCCTTCTCGTTGCGTTGAGCTCGATCGGTCTCCCGGGGACGAACGGGTTCATCGGTGAGTTCCTGATCCTCATCGGGACGTTCCAGAAGTATCCCGTGGTCGCGTTCATCGCGGCGACGGGGGTGATCTTCGCGGCTGCGTACATGCTGCCCATGGTGCAGCGGATGCTGTATGGCGAGGTCGACAGGGAGGAGAACCGGGTCCTCAGCGACATCGGGATTCGTGAGCGCCTGGTTCTGGCCCCGGCACTCGTCATGATCGTGCTGATTGGTGTCTACCCCCAGCCGTTCCTGTCGCGGACGTCGGCGTCCGTGGAGGCCTTGATCGAACAGGTCGAGCACCGGGCCGTCTCCGCACCGGTGCAGATGGGTGTTTCGGACCTGCGCTTCGACCGCATGCCGATCCTCGGAATCGATGAGTAGACTGGAAGGATAGACAGGTGATCCTGGACTTCAGCTCTCCGATCGACTACCTGTGGGCGCTCCTGCCCGAGGTCGTCCTTGCTGTAACGGGCCTTCTGGTCCTGACCCTGGATGTGTTCCAGCGTGGCGACCGCTCGGGGCCGAGCCGCGCCTGGGTTCGGTGGACCGCCGTTGCCGGCGTCCTGATCGCCCTCCTGGCCAACGGGTACCTGCTGGGCATCGAGGCGCCGCTTCGAAGCGGCATGATCGCGATGGACGGGTTCCGGGTCGGGACGAACTTCGTGATTCTCGGAGTTACGCTCCTCAGCTTTCTGTTGGCCTTCGATTATCTCAGGCGTGAGGGGCTGGACGTCGGGGAGTTCTATTTCCTGGTGCTGATGGCGTCCATCGGGATGATGCTCCTCGCGGGATCACGCGATCTCATCGTCGTGTTCGTCTCGCTCGAGCTTATGTCATTGTCGGTTTACGTTCTCACGGGCTTCAACCGGAGAGATCCCAGATCCTCCGAGGCAGCCCTCAAATATTTCCTGATGGGAGCCTTTGCGAGCGGATTCCTGCTCTACGGGATCGCGCTGCTGTTCGGGGCCACGGGAAGCACGAATCTGGCGCTCGTGACTTCCGAAGTGGCGCGCGGGACTGCGGATGGCAACTTCCTCCTGTTTGCGGGGGTGGCGCTGCTCGTAGTCGGCTTCGCATTCAAGGTGTCTGTCGTTCCGTTCCACATGTGGACACCGGACGTGTACGAGGGTGCTCCGACGCCCGTAACGGGGTACATGGCGGCCGGCGTGAAGGTGGCGGGCTTCGCGGCCTTGCTTCGCATCGTCACTGTCGAGCTCGCGCCCGCTGCGTCGGTCTGGACGGCCATCCTGTGGTGGCTCGCCGTCCTGACGATGATCGTTCCCAACTTCATCGCGCTGGCGCAGGACAACGTGAAGCGAATGCTGGCGTACTCGTCCATCTCTCACGCCGGCTATCTCCTCGTGGGAGTGGTCGCGGGCAGCTCGATGGGACGATCCGCGGTGCTCCTTTATCTGGCCATCTACGCTGTAATGACGCTGGGAGCGTTCGCCGTCGTAGGGGCGGTAGCGGGCGAAGGAGACTCCCGGGGCAGTCTGGCCGACTACCGGGGCCTCGGATGGCGACGGCCTCTACTCGGTGCGCTCCTTGCCGTGTTCCTCCTCTCGCTGGCCGGCTTCCCGCCGACCGGTGGGTTCATCGGGAAGCTGTACCTGCTCCTGGCGGCCGTGGACTCCGGCCATGTGACGCTGGCAGTAATCCTCGTACTCACGAGCTTCGTGTCCTACTACTATTACCTTCGAGTCATTTGGAAGATGTACTTCGAAGATGCCCCCGAGGACGCTCCGCTTCCCGCCATGCCGGGCGCTACCTTCCGATTCGCTGCCGTCGTCGCGGCGGTTGCGATACTGGTCGCCGGGCTCTTTCCTGGCAGGGCGATTCGGACAGCGGAGTATGCGGGCGAGGATATGAGCCCGCGTCAGGTCACCCCTCTTTCGCAGCCAGCGGCCCCCGCAGGAGTGATCGAGACGAATACGGACTGACGAAATCAGGTAGTCGCCCCGGACCGCGCCCCGTCCGGTCGCTCTCTGGCGGCTGACGGGGCGTCCTCTGGAAGGGTTGGATTTCTCTTACTCTTGAGTCCCAATGAACGTATCGAGCACCATTTTCAGGGAATACGATATCCGGGGAATCGTCGGAGACGACCTGACAGTCGAGGTCGTCGAGGCGGTGGGCAGAGCGTACGCTACGCGGTTGAGGCAAGAAGTGGAACGACCCACGGTGGTCGTCGGGCACGACAACCGGCTGAGCTCGCCGGAACTGGCCGAAGCTCTGTCGGCGGGCTTGAACGCCTCTGGAGCCGACGTCCGCTTCATCGGAACGGTGCCGACGCCCGCTCTCTACTACGCTGCAGGAGAGCTGGCCACGGACGGCGGAATACAGATAACCGGCTCCCACAATCCGCCCGAGTACAACGGGATCAAGATGATAGTGGGCGATCGGTCCCTGTATGGGAGCGCCATT
>PVMK01128759.1_pt1 | contig 13092 bp, 12 predicted proteins | sample 1853481 | NCBI WGS metagenome assembly PVMK01 (sample SAMN08533507, study PRJNA380276) | Marine sediment metagenome, whole genome shotgun sequencing project.
TCTGCCTTTTTTATTTCCACATAACCATTCGTAACCTTAACAAAATCTAAAGTCAACATAACGTGCCATAATCTTAATTCTTGCCAGAGTTCATATTACTTCTGGTAATATAAACTATTTTTGAAGTAGAATATTCAATATTATTATCGTTTATGTTGACTTTTTCAGTGTGCTGAAACGTTAAGACTAGTGGATGAAATCAGGAAGGCCCACTTATGATTCTTTCATCAATTAAGAAAGGGTATGATTATGATCTATGATGTCATTATTGTCGGAGCAGGCTCAAATGGTGCCACTGCCGCCTACTTCCTGGCAAAAAAAGGGTTTGAAATACTTCTCATAGAACGGGGCAAAAACCCGGGGGACAAGTGCCACGGTGCCACGGAGTATTGTCCTGCTGTTATTTTCCATAGTATGCCAGAGCTGATTGAGCTTCAGAAAAAAAGTCATACAACAAGTTCCGCATCTCCATCCTGGAGACCTCGGCTCAGCCCATTATTACTATTACGTTAATAAGGATAATGAAGTTGTTTTTAAATCCATGGCCAAAGCCCCCGGCACAACCGGAGCGGAAGAAAGCTATGGTTTGCATAACCAGGATTTTTTGCGCGTGCTTGCCCAGGAAGCCGTCAATGCAGGGGTAGAGCTTAAAGCCGGTACTGCGGTTAGGGATCTGCTTCGCGAAGGAGATGTGATCACAGGCGTTGTCACAGAAGCCGGTGAAAAAATAAGAGCGAGGCTGACCATTGCCGCGGCTGGAAGGATATCAACGATTGCCAAAAAGGCCGGACTGCTGGAGAAGTGGGATCCCAACGTATGTACCTATCATTACGGTGAAGCATGGAAATTCAAATCAGATGAGGAAATGTTTGAATATGTGGAACATGCCCGTCACATGTTTTTTGGTTCAACCCTGACACCATCAAAACCCTGGGGTGCTGCCACCATTACAATGCGCCCGGGCGGCATCGTTACGGTAAATGTTCCCACAGCATGGACACCGCTGAGTTCCATCGTGCATGAAAAAAAGAATTCTCGGCACGTATATACCAGAAATTTTTATGAAATTATGGAAGTCAAGCGCATGTTGCGGGTCTGCGAAGGATTCCCTGACAAACCCTATCAGCGGCAATCCTGTTTTATGCCGGGACCACCGCTCAGAAAACCGTATATGGCCGGACTGATAATCTGCGGTGACGCCGGTGGAGTGGGAAGCATCTGCCTGCCGGGCTATAAAACCGCCCAGTATGTAGCGCCCCTGCTGAAAACTGGTGACCTGTCAGAAGAAGCCCTGGCCGGATACCTGAAATCACGCAGCATGCGCACATACGAAGAGTCTGAATATAATTCCAAAAAGGACAAATCCACCAAGGAGCTTACCGGCGTGAGTCCGACCCGTATTGTGCACTGGAGTACCGGTGCAGGATACCTGGAGCGCTATGGATGCAGTCTGGATGAGATGGTTGAAAACATGCGGCTGGCTGCTGTGCCTCACATCATGGGTGCGCCTGATCCGGAAAAATGCGGCGAGTTTGGTTATCTGGACATGGGTGCCTGGATTGTGGCTGTCAAGATCAGTCACCTTTTAAAACTCTACGGACCGATTCTTGAAGATCCGAAAATATTTCCTCTGATCATGAAATGGATCGAAAAAAATGACCAGTCATTTAACGAAAACAAAGTATTCGACCACCCCTTTTAAAGAGGATGAGATATGAGCAAATGGATTAATGTAATAGAAGATTTTATAATTGTTAACAATGAGAAATGTACCGGATGCGGCAGCTGCGTCACCATATGCGGCGGTGATGTTTTCGAAATCACAGAGAATAAAGCCGTTTTGGCCAACGTTGAGGGATGTCTTGAATGCGGCAACTGTGAAATTGTTTGCCCCGTAAATGCCATCACTGTCAGTATCCCCGCCGGAGGGACCGGTATTATATACGAATGCGGATAACAGGAGAAAACGATGCCGGCAAAACTATTAGAAAAAAATTGTATTTGCTGCGGGGCCTGTATTGACGAGTGCCCGCTTGCCGCTATCAGCTACGGCGATAATAACATGCCCGTGGTGGATGAAGCAATTTGTGACGATTGCGGTGCGTGCGAAAAAGTATGCTGCACCCAGGCTCTTGTCTTATAGGGCAATTTTAAAAGGGAAAATATAATGATCGACACCTATGATGTCATTGTAGTTGGCGCAGGTCCTGCTGGTCTCATTGCCGCTTGGCAATCAGCCAAAAAAGGCCTTAAGGTACTCCTGGTTGAAAAGAAAAACCGTATAGCTGAATCACTTCGAACCACAGGAAATGCCATTCGCAACCTTTCGCCGATCAACGGTGAAATGGTCAGCGTTAAAAAGAAGGACAAAAAAGCCATCATTCACTTTCACAACAGCAATTTTGACATTGAATACAGCGGCCGGCTGATTGATGCCTATGACAGATACTCTTTTTCCAATTCCGGCTATTGTGTGCGCGCAACCCGAAGTGATTATCCGCAGCAGTATTTTTACGATATGGCCATCATGCAGAAAGGCCTCTTGGAAAAGATCGAGGCAGCCGGCGCCCAGATTATGCCCGGCACACTGGCTATCGGCTCGGAAAACATAGGCAAGGGCGTGCAGCTTAAGGTAAAGCAAAAAGGCAAAACGCTCCTGCTAAAGGCATCCCGGCTGATTGCCGCAGATGGGCTGAACTCTCGGCTTGCAGAAAGCATGGGTCTGAACAGTCAGCGTCCGGTTGTGATCCGGGGACCGGTACTGGAAGTCGTGTTTGAGGGTGCTGAAGTTCCCTACCCCCCTGGATTTTCCTTTATCCTGGGAAGTGACATGAAGGGCGGTGACGGGTTTATGTTTGTTTATCCGCACGCGGCAAAGGAAAATGCCTGGGCAGTTATGGTCAACTGCCGTTTTCCCGGCATCCCAGTGTGCTAAGCGGATCGATCACTTTACCACAAAAAGCAAATTTTCCTACTGGTTTTCAGGCGCTCGTCCGATTCATCGCACTGCAGCCATCGTCACCATCCGGCCACCAGTGCCTAAACCGATGATGGACAATGTGCTTTTTATCGGTGATGCCCCGGCCTTCGGAGAGACCCTGGTAGCGGGGGCCATGTATTGCGGATTTCACGCGGCAGAGGCAGTTCGCCTTGAGTTGGCAGGTGAAAAAGGGTTTTGAACAGTACTGTGAGCGTTGGGCTAACAACTTTGAGTTCGTCAGTAATCCTCAAAAACAGAAAGACTATACAAAAATCCTGCGGCTCTACGGCAGCCTGTCTGACAATGAAATTGACCTGCTTTTCAGACTGTCGCAGGAGCGCGGCCCTATCGACATGACTGGAAAGGAGGAATCAGCCAACGAATATACCGGCGGAAATGCCATGATCGATTACTTTTTAAGTTTTTCCCAGGTTAAGGGGGAATTGCGGAGCAAGCTGGAAGCCATTAGAAACAGCTAGCAAAGGATATATTTTTGAACCTAATAGGGATCTTGTGAATATCCTCAAGCAGTAATTCAGCCTTATGATTTTACAGCAACAACGCGATTATGAGAAATGAACCCTTATAGAACATTTCTCTATTTTCTATAGTAAACAAATGCCATGCATGCTTTGGTGAGATTAGCTTAGATTGTGGGTATAATGTGCCTGCGATTATTTGTATAATGAACTACACAGGAAGGAGTCTGTCTTAAAATTCTAAGATGATAAACCTTTAATTTCTTCAGGCTTCAGAAATAGTGAGTAGTTATTCTCAGGGTACAGCTTAGCTGTGCCGAAGGGTTCGCACAGCCAGGCACCCTGTTTTAATACTATAATCATCCTTAATTTAATGTAAAATCAGAATTTTGCAATTGGCGGAAGGATCGGTCCCAAAAGAGCATCCGGATGGATTCCCATATCAAGTCCAAACCGGGTTCCCTCATCTTCAACAAGAATCCACTGTGCCCACTGACCATGGAGCATGTATTTATAGTCTATATCTGCCTGATCAAAACTTTTGTCCTTATTATTCTCAATAATTACTTTATAAGCATCAAAAAATGTCTCTGCCATTTGTTTGAAAAAATCGATCTTTTCAGCCTCAAGATAAAAGAAATATATTCCTGCATGACTGCCCACATTACATTTTCTGTATTTTGACTGAAAAAAATCAGCCCTTACCTTGCGCAAAGCTTCATAATCCAGCCCATGCCCGTCACAAACCGACTTTATTTCTTTTGCAAAATATTTAACATCCTCTTCATTCTCAAAATAAGGGAAAATATCCGTACCACCGGCCAGAATCACTTTGTCTTCTACAATATTTGCGCGAAGCTCAATATAGGCTTTTGGAACCTTCGGATTATTAGGATGAATACCGATCTCAAGAACAAGTGCTCTCATCCTGGAGCCCTTCTTATCCAGTTTCTCGGCAAGCACCGGAGGCGTATCAATCTCAAGATCGCAGTAAACAAGACTTGCTTTTTCAAAGACCTCTCCCCGGGATATCATTACATCTGTGGGGCCTATTTTACTGTCCCAGCTGTTCTTCTCTATTTTTACCCCCTGGTTAAACTCTGCACAAAAAGCCTCGAATTTACTCTGAACACTTAAAAGAAAATCTGTTACCTGGTTAATCTGTTCCATCATATCTCCAATTTATGTAATTATTTTTTTGGGAAAAAGTCCTCTTAAAGAAATAAATGCAATAACCATATAAGCTATGGTTTTAGGTATCATCAGCATCCCGACAAGAGGATAATAAGTAAGTAAAAAAACCACCGGCATATAACATACAAATGAAATAATTATCAGTGCGCCTATCCTTTTAAAGAGCGGGTCTTTTTCAGCAATTGCATCTCTTAAAATCAGATAAACAGTACCCGCCTGCATCATGACCAGGGGAATGTTTCTTATCATAAAAGAAAAATCATCCTGATGCTCACCATCCCAGGTATTGCCGGGAAGAAGCATTAGAATTGAGCGGATAATTGCCAAAAGAAATACAATATATGCCGCAGCTTCGAAACTTTTATTAAAACGTGCTTTCCACATCAGGACCATACAGACATAAAAAAGGGTGAAGGTCCAGGCCGTCATAATGCTTCCCACAGGCGCAATCATAATACTTCTGCCAAAAATAGTTAGCTGAGTATCAAGTCCTCCCATTGCAAAAGCAACCACACGGGCGCCCACATGCCCAAGGTCACCAAGTGCCAGAAAGAAAAATGCCAGCATCACATAAAGCGCGGCCCCTTTGTCCTTCTTAGAAACTAAAGAAAACCTTAAAACCATTGCTGTAACAATGCAGCTTATTACAATGAGATAAAATACATTAAAACCTGTTTCCACCCATATTCTGAATGTTTCATCCATTAGGGACTCCTTAAAACTTCTAAGTTCAGGATTAATTATCTAAAAAGGCTGGTTTAAATAAAAGCTTACTCTTCTAAAGAATATTTATATCTCATGGAATATTCCCGGTTCTCATCCACGCAGCGGGCAATATATGCTTTTTCAGCATCTGTTATATCCCTTAAGGTTTCCAGCATCTCACTTCTATTACCAATATTTATGATTGTATTCAATTCAATAAATTTTTCCGGGGGAATTATAACCTCTTCAATTACAGAATTGCATCGTACAAAACATGAATCACCGATATCAACACAGGCGAGTACTGTTTTAGATCCGATAAAACATCTGTTCCCAATTGCTGCCGGCCCATGAATCACTGCCCCGTGGTTGAGAATTGTCTCATCACCTATTTTAAGAGTCTGTTCGGCATGAACATGGAGTACTGAAAGATCCTGAATACCGCAACCTGAACCAATTTCTATCCTTGCCTTTTCATCATCAGCCGAAAACCGGTCTGCCCGGATAACAACGCTGGGACCGATATAACAGTTAGGACCTACAGTTACCCGTCCAATGATTATGGCGGAGGGATCAACATAAGCAGTTGTATCTATAAGAGGGGTATCACCGACTACATTTTCTCTTAACATATCATTATCTCCAAAGGCTTTCTGTTCAGTTGGAAAAACACTAGCATAATACTTAAAACAATACAAAATTATTGGGCATTTTTTCTTTTTTAATTTAAAGTGTATGGCCTTCAAAACATAAACCAGAATCATTAATTTATTTATAATTTATAATGATTTATCAAATACTTACAATAAACAGTTAACATCATGGATTAAGTACAACTTTGGTCATGTAAAACAATATTATTACTGTTAAATAATGCCTTATAATGTTATAACCTTTGAAACAATTCACACATCCTGAGAAAACAAAATTAACCCATTTAAAGATATTTATTATGAAGCTTGATGAAGTTCTTGAGAATCTAAAGAAAAACATCAAATTTAAAAATGATACCAATATCGGCGACACCATTCTAATCGGGATGAAATCAGGAATTTTTTTTGGCATTGTCCAGGAGATAGAAAGCAATGTGAAAAAAGGCTGGTGGGACGTCTCTTTTAAGCTTCTGGTAATGCCCCCCATCGATGTAACCTGGACCCTTAGAACATCCCAGATGACCGGTGAAATATTTACCATAGACAGTGAAGAGCAGTTTGTAATTGCCATAGACACACAACGGACAAAAAAACGCTCCCAGAAAAAAAGAACTCCAAAGAAAAAACCGATAAAAAAAGGAAAACTTACTCTGGTCAAAAGTTAATAACTCAGCTTACAACCAAGCCAAAGATATTGAAGCTGCGGAAACTTCCTGCTATTATATGACATAAAACTCACCCTGGAACAAAATTATAAAACCATTACCCAGAAAGAATATCAAAGTTGAAACACGCAAATTTTGTACATTTACATGTCCACACCCAGTACAGCCTGCTGGACGGAGCAATAAGATTTACCGACCTGTTTGAGAAAGCCAGAGAATATCACATGCCTGCCCTTTCCATTACAGATCACGGAAATATGTTCGGCGCAATTGAGTTTTATCAAAAAGCTCGTAATATTGGGATAAAACCTATTATCGGCTGTGAAATGTATCTTGCTCCCCAAAGCCGCTTTGACAAAGAATCTCATGGCGGCGCAAAAGCCTTAAATCATCATCTGATACTGCTTGCAAAAAATAAAGCAGGATATCAAAATCTTTTGCAGCTGGTGTCTGCTGCTTACCGTGAAGGCTTTTATTACCGGCCCCGCATAGACAAAGAACTGCTCAAACAAAAAAACGAGGGACTTATAGCACTCAGTGCCTGCCTTCACGGAGAAATCCCCTCTTCTATTCTTGCTGGTGATGCTCAAAAGACAACTGCACTGGTCGAAGAATACATATCTATTTTTGACAACAACAGATTTTTTCTTGAGCTTCAGGAAAACGGTATTGATGACCAGAAGATAGTAAACACGGCCCTCATTAATATAGCAAAAGAGATGTCCGTTCCTCTTGTCGCCACCAATGACTGTCATTACCTAAACAAGGTCGATTCAAAGGCTCACGAAGTGCTTTTGTGCATCCAGACCGGAAAAACAATGACCACTCCGGATAGAATGCGTTTTTCAACTGATGAGTTTTATTTCAAGTCCCCTGATGAAATGAAAAAGACTTTTGCCCATGTACCCGAGGCAATTGAAAACACTGTTGCTATTGCAGAACAGTGCAACCTTGAAATACCTCTGAAAGGCTACATTTTCCCACACTTTGATCATCCGGGGAAAGAGAACAATGAAGAACTGTTTGAACGTCTCAGCCGTGAAGGACTTCAGACACGTATTAACAAACTGAAAAAAAAGGATCCTGAATTCATCAAGGACCGTATTGAAATTTATAATAAGCGTCTTGAAGATGAGATAAAAATGATCAGAAAAATGAACTTCACCACCTATTTTCTGATCGTTTACGATTTCATAAACTACTCAAAAGAAAATAATATCCCGGTTGGACCCGGCCGCGGTTCTGCTGCGGGAAGCCTGGTCGCATACGCATTAAAGATAACTGAAATTGACCCGATTAAAAACGGACTTCTTTTTGAACGTTTTTTAAACCCGGAACGAGTCAACCCCCCTGATATAGATGTTGACTTCTGCATGAACCGACGGGATAAGGTTATTGAATATGTTACCAATAAATACGGCAAAGACAAGGTTGCACAGATAATCACCTTCGGAAAAATGCTTGCAAAAGGTGTTATCCGTGACGTGGGCCGCTCACTTGACATGCCGTATAATGAAGTTGATAAAATAGCCAAGCTCATCCCCAATGACCTCGGCATAACCATAGACCGGGCAATATCCCAGGAACCAAAATTAAAAGAGCTGATTAAAAGTGATCCACAGATTGCCAACCTGATTACTGTTTCACGATCACTCGAAGGCTTAACCCGTCATTCCTCCACCCATGCAGCCGGAGTCGTGATAGCTGACGCCCCTCTTGAGAATTACGTACCTTTGTTTAAAAACCCGAAAGATAAAGAAGTCGTAACCCAGTACCCCATGAACGATGTTGACAGTATCGGCCTTATAAAATTTGACTTTCTTGGACTTCGAACTCTTACAGTTATAGACACGGCAGTAAACCTGGTGCTCTCAGACCCTAAAAACAGCCTTCCAGATATAAACGATCTTCCTCTTGACGATCAGAAGACATATGCCCTTCTATCCCTGGGTGAGACAGAAGGGATTTTCCAGCTTGAAAGTTCAGGAATGAAAGAACTCCTTACCCGGATCAAACCAGACTGTATTGAAGACTTAACAGCGCTTCTTGCCCTTTACCGTCCCGGCCCCCTTGGCAGCGGAATGGTTGATGATTTCATTAAAGGCAAAAACGGAGAAATTAAGATCAAATATGATCTTCCCCAGCTTGAAGAGATACTGAAAGAAACCTACGGTATAATTTTATACCAGGAACAGGTTATGAAGATCGCCAGCACCCTGGCCAGTTTTTCTCTGGCTGACGCCGATCTTCTAAGACGGGCAATGGGTAAAAAGAAACCGTCTGAGATGAAAAAGCAGAAAAAGAAATTTTTAAGCGGGGCAAAAGAAAATAAGCTTGACCTTAAAAAGGCTGAAAAGATTTTTGACCTCATGGCAATGTTTGCTGAATACGGTTTCAACAAATCCCACAGTGCGGCATATGCTTATGTATCCTTTCAGACCGCTTATTTAAAAGCACATTTTCCTGTTGAATTTATGGCAGCATTATTAAGTTCAGAAATGGATAACACCGACAAAGTCGTAAAACATATAAATGAGTGCCGCGAAAAAGATATTGAAATACTTCCGCCGGATGTAAACGAGAGTTATCGTGATTTTACAGTACCGGGACACAAAATAAGATTTGGTCTTGCCGCTGTAAAGAATGTGGGGCATAACGCAATTGAATCGATTATCAGTGCAAGAGAAGAAAACGGGAAAATTTATCTCACTTTTTGAATTCTGCGACAGAGTTGACTTAAGAAAAGTAAATAAAAAAGTGATGGAAAGTCTCATTAAGTGCGGTGCTTTTGATTCTTTTAATATAAAACGATCTCAACTTATGGCTGTACTGGAAGAGGTCGTAAGCACTGTGCAGAGAGTTAAGAAAGAAAAAGAGAAAAACCAGATGAGCATGTTTGAAGTCATTGCTGAAACAACCGGAACAAATGAAAATGAGGAAGTCAATTATCCGGATATTCCAGAATGGGACCAGAAAGAATGCCTTGCATATGAAAAAGAATGCCTTGGCTTTTATATAACCGGACACCCCCTGGATAATTACAGGCAAGCTCTCAAAGCTTTCACCAATGTAGACACTGCATCTGCTTTAGCTGCTGAGAGTGAAAGAGAAGTAAGAATCGGTGGAATGCTTTCAACCATGAAAAAGATCACTACCAAAAAAGGAGATCCGATGGGTTTTGTAACTTTTGAGGATCTTTCAGGAACGATCGAAGTAATCCTTTTTCCGGAAACATTTCGCAAGTATGACACTCTGCTTGAAGCTGATCATCCTCTCCTTATAAAAGGGAAGCTATCCTTTGAAACTGACAACAACAATAAAATAATCGCAAGCGAGATAGTACCCCTTGACCAGGCTCATAAAATCGCTACCCCGGATATTCATCTGAAATGTTCAATCAGCAAACTCGGCATAGAACAGGTCGAAAAAGTTAAAAATATAATTAAAAACAACCCCGGCAAATCTAAGATCTTTCTTCATGTAATAATCCCGGGAAAAAGCGAAACTATAATAAACCTTGGCGATTCCTATCTAGCCAGCGCGTCAGGTCTGTTTACAACCGAGATTGAATCCACCCTTGGGAAAAACAGTGTAAATTTAAACTGACCAATTAAGCATCTGCAGAATGTGAAGTTTTAATGCTCAAACCATTTAAACCTGCTAATAAAAATTTCGGGTTTTCAACAAAATCTATGGGTAAAAAACAATTTTCACCGCCCGCTTCGCTCAAGACGCAGAGCACGCAGAGAAAAAAGTTGTTAAAAACAAAAAATTGATTGTGGTTATAAACTTAATACAGCTGTGCTCAATCGAGGCATTATACAAATAGTTAATGATTTCGAAGAAGATAAAACGCAGTTCTTTGCGATCTCTGTGACTTTGCGGTTAAATCGAACTTAATCAAATTAGCGCTAAGAAAAATCAGCGTATTTATATTGACAACCAACTGTTTTAACTCTAGATTTTCTAATTAATACTAATAAATTACCCACAGGTTTTATTAACGAAGCAAAATTTTCAGCAATGAACTACGAAGAAAGATCATATAGGAAATACGCACATACAGAGGGCTTAAATTCTTTTAACTTAACAGTCAAAGAAACAGACCTTTTTATCAGTGCCTCAAAAACGCTTAGAGAAGAGGCTCTTGATGCTGTTGTACAGTCACGCTTTATTATTGAACAATATATTAAATCCTATCCTGAATTTGCCACGTCACTTGTTCCTCTTCCTTTGGATAAACATGCTCCGGATATCATACAGAAGATGCTTCAGGCTGGGGAAAAGACCGAGGTAGGACCAATGGCTGCAGTGGCAGGTGCTGTTGCTGAATATACCGGCCAGGCACTTCTCAAATCATGTGATGAAGTACTGGTAGAAAACGGCGGAGATATCTTCTTTAAAGTTAACAGAGAACTAACTATCTCCATTTTTGCAGGCAAATCTCCCCTCAGTGAAAAAATAGGCGTAAGGATCCCTCAAAAAGAAAACGCCTATTCAATATGCACATCATCAGGAAAGGTGGGCCCTTCACTCAGCCTTGGTTCATCTGATGCCGTTACCATTACCTCTGCTTCAGCCACTTTAGCCGATGCCGCTGCAACTGCAATTGGAAATATCATAAAGACAGGAGATGACATCCAGAGAGGAATAGATGCAGCTCAAAAAATTGCAGGGGTTGACGGTATTATCATAATAAAGGACACACAGCTGGGTGTCTGGGGAGATATTGAACTCATCAAGCTTTAGCATAAACCGTTTTCAATACAACATGTCTTTATTAATCAGAAATCAACCCTTATCCTCTCCGATTTTACAACAAACAAGTTGGAATGCTTACACCACGCCTTACCATACAACAAATTGTTTTTCAGCCTAAATCATGATACTATTATTCACGTATCCATAATAAAAGACACGGGGAAAAATACATGAGAAGTGTCTGGGCACCATGGAGAATAAACTACATCCTTTCTAAAAAACAAAAAGGCTGTGTATTCTGCATCAACAAGACAAGAGGGTTATAAAAAGCGTCACTATATTCTAGCTGACAGCAAACACTCTTTTATTATCCTGAACAAATATCCCTATACTGCCGGTCATTTAATGGTATGCCTAAAAGACATGTTTCAGAACTTGAGTCATTAAAAGAAGATGAACATACAGATTTTTTTAATATGCTGAGTTTTGCCGCAAAGGCGCTAAAAAAAGCAATTAAGCCTGACGCTCTTAATATAGGCGCCAATCTCGGCAAGGCAGCAGGGGCAGGGAATAGAAGAACATCTTCATTTCCATATTGTAGCCCGTTGGGATGGAGATCATAATTTTATGCCAATAATCGGAAAGACCATGGTTGTTTCAGAATATTTAGATGATACGTATAATAGACTCTTACCCTATTTCAAACAGGATTAGATAAACAACAATAATGAATAGCCGCTACGTATCAACAATAAATTCGAACCGTATAATATGCAGATATATTCTAATACCTGTATTAATCTTACTGTATGTACTCTCTGTGCCATTAACTGGCCATGCAAAGTCTTCAAAAAAAAGTCCTAACCGGATTAAAAATATTACCTATAACAGCAAAGGAATAAAGAGAAAATAACTATATTTCTTCAAAAAGAAACATCTTACAGGGAATGTTTTCTAGACCATAACCCAAAGCTAGAAACTGCCTACAGACTTTACCTTGATTTTAAAGATACAGCACTCGGCTCAAAATTAACAAAGCGGATATCCCCTCCAGCTCAATATATCAAGCGCATAAGAATGGCACAAAGAAACAGCACCACAACACGAGTGGTGCTGGATATCAAAAATAAAATATTTCAGGAAGATTATAAAATAACCCGGTCAAAAAACCGCAAGGCAATAATAATAGAACTTACAAATAAAAAAGCAAAACAAACTGATAAACAAGGCAGTCAAAGAAGTCGTCTTACCTGAAAAATATACCAAAAAAACACCCGTCAGTGACCCCGATCTTTGTACAGTTGTAATTGATCCCGGACATGGGGGCAAAGATCCTGGCGCAATCGGATATCAGAAAACAAAAGAAAAAGATGTATGCCTGTCGCTGGGCTTAAAACTGCAAAAAGTTATCAATTCCAAAAAAGGTTATAAAGCGATTCTCACCCGAAGTTCAGACATATTTCTCTCCCTTGATGAAAGGGGAGCCATAGCGAATAAAAATAATGCCGATATTTTCATCTCTATCCATGCCAACTCACATGAAAATAAAAAAATCACGGGTATAGAAACATATTATCTCAGTTTCGCATCAGACGAAGAGGCAAGAAAAGTTGCAGCAAGAGAAAACTTTACCACTCCCGGTAAAATCAGCGACCTTGAAATGATATTTTTCGATCTGTTACAGAATAACAAAATCAATCAGTCAAGCATCCTTG
>PVMK01171958.1_pt1 | contig 13091 bp, 10 predicted proteins | sample 1853481 | NCBI WGS metagenome assembly PVMK01 (sample SAMN08533507, study PRJNA380276) | Marine sediment metagenome, whole genome shotgun sequencing project.
CTCGCCGTCGTCGTGTTGTTCGGGCGCCACGCGAAAGTCGAGACCGTCAAAGTTCCATCCGGTGAATGCCCGAGCGGCTTCACGCACGTCCTGCTCGGAATAGTTGGCCACGCCCATGGTGAACAGCTCCATGATCTCCCGTGCGAAGTTCTCGTTCGGGGAGCCCTTGACGTTTACGCCGGCATCCAGGAACGCAAGCATTGCCGGGTCTTGTGCGACACCGATCAGCAGATCGCGGAAGTTGCCCAGGCCATGCTCGCGAAACAGCTGCAGTTGCTTGAGCATTTTGCGGTAGTCGCGCACCTTGTCTTCGTTGGTGGCGAAGTGGCCATGCCAGAACAGCGCCATCTTCTCCCGTAAGGGGTGGGGCGATTGCAACATCTGGTTTGCCCACCAGTAGGCGACCCGATCGGTCTCCAACCGGCTGGCGCGAAGCCAGTAGAAGAACTGGTTAACGATCGGTTGGATGGGTCGATTGCCGCCTGGTTTGGCGCGAATGCCCAATGCCTCGCCCTGGTTACGGGCGAGCGTCGTGGTCGCGGGCCGGCTCGGCGGAAAGGGGTCCAGGCCCTCGTCAAAGACGCCGGAAGGGTTGAATGGGAGTTTGTCTGCCTCAGACGGATCGAATTGCACGAGCCGGCGCACGGCGGCGCCCGGAGTCAGGCGTGCCCATCCCTTGGTTTCCGCGAGCGTCCCGCCGAAGGCCGCACGTTCCAGCAGGTGTGCGGCCGCCGCGGCGTCCCAGCCGGATGAGTCGAGCGGCGTGAGATCGCCGCGCCCGCTGTCACCCGCGGCCAGGAAGGGTGCGCCCATGAGTAAGCCGGCGCCGAGCAACACCGCGCCGATTAGCCGAGCCCGCTGAACGGCCGTTTGGATATCCGGCTCCCCCTCCAAGTGCCCGTGGCAAAGGTGCGCAATGGTCGCGCGCGTGTCAACCTCGGCGGTCGGCGATTTCGCTGCGCGTGTTGATGCACCGCCTTCTGGGATACGCAGGTACAGCTCGTTTGCGACTTGGAGATCAGGGCGGCGTTTGGAAGACTAGGTTAAAGTGTTTGCATGTAGGGGAGGTTGAATATGGTTGCAGAAAAATTGGATGTGGTCGTTGTGGGCGGCGGCTTTGCCGGGGTCTACATGCTCCACAAGCTGCGCGGACTTGGGCTCGAAGCCAAGGTACTCGAAGCCGGGAGTGGTATTGGCGGAACCTGGTTCTGGAACCGCTATCCCGGCGCACGCTGCGACATCGAAAGCATGGAGTACTCGTACCAGTTTTCTGAGGAACTCCAGCAGGAATGGGAGTGGACGGAGCGCTACGCGACCCAGCCGGAGATTCTCAATTACGTCAATCACGTAGCGGATCGGTTCAACCTGCGTGATGGCGTCATTCTCAACACGCGGGTCGAGAGTGCACATTTCGACGAAGCGACCAGTCGTTGGTCGGTGATCACCAGCACGGGTGACGTATTCGCCGCACGCTACGTGGTGATGGCCACGGGCTGCTTGTCGTCTGCCAACCTTCCGCAGTTCGACGGTTTGGATCAATTTGAAGGCGATTGGTACCACACCGGAAACTGGCCCCACGAAGCCATCGATTTCAGCGGCAAACGGGTCGCGGTGATCGGCACCGGCTCATCGGCGATTCAGAGCATTCCGCTGATTGCTGCGCAGGCTGACCAACTCACCGTGTTCCAGCGATCACCGAACTTCTCGATACCGGCGCGTAATCAGCCACTGGATCCGGAACAGGTACGCGAACGCAAAGCAAACTATCCGGCGTTTCGCGCGGCCAACAAAACGACCGCATTTCATGCGAATTTCGGCTACAACGAAGCCAATGCGGTTGACGTGACGGCTGAGGAGCGCGAACGGGAATATGAAGCACGTTGGACGCACGGCGGGCTGCCATTCATGGCTGCGTTCGCAGACCTGTTGTTCGACACCGAGGCGAATGAGACCGCGGCGGACTTCATACGGGGCAAGATCGGTGAGATTATCGATGATCCAGAGTTAGCGGCATTGCTTTCGCCAACGAGCGTGGTGGGCTGCAAACGCCTTTGCGTCGATACCAACTACTACGCGACCTTCAACCGGGACAATGTCTCTCTGGTCGATGTGAGTGACAACCCGGTTGAATCGATCACGGCTACGGGTCTTCGTACGGAGCAATCCTCCTATGAATTCGACGTCATCGTATTTGCCACGGGATTCGATGCCATGACCGGCGCGCTGATGAAGATCGACATTCAGGGTATCGGCGGACAGGCGTTGCAGGATGCCTGGGCGGAAGGGCCGAAAACCTATCTGGGGCTCGCGATCTCTGGATTCCCGAACCTGTTTACCGTCACGGGTCCCGGGAGCCCGTCGGTGCTGACCAACATGCTGCCGTCTATTGAGCATCACGTGGATTGGATCGCAGATTGCATCGCGTACGTAGACCAGAAGGGACTTACGCAGATCAACGCTAAACCGGAGGCCCAGGAGGCTTGGGTTGAGCACGTCAATGAAGTCGGTGACGAGAGCCTCTACCCGCGCTGCAACTCGTGGTACCTGGGGTCCAACATCCCTGGTAAGCCGCGAGTCTTTATGCCTTATCTCGGGTTTCCGCCATATGCCGAAAAGTGCCGAGAGGTGGCAGACAGCGGCTATGAAGGGTTTGCGCTGCGTTCTTGATCAGTCCACCAGTCTGCGCAGTTGGTCGAGTTCTGTGCGCAGACGAGCCAGTTCATCCAGCAGGTCGAGCGCCAGCGTAGCGCCCGCGGTGTTGATGCGTAGATCGCGGCGCAACCGCACCGCACGCCGCAGCCGAGCAGTCGCTGTTTCGTCGAAGCGCCAGTCGCTGGGTGCGTCCCCATCTGGGTCCACCAGCCCATGTTCGACCAGTGCGATCAGATGGCGTTCCCGGATGCCGACGCTGCGGCTCAGTTCGATCAGTGTCAGATGACCGCGACGGGGCGTGGGTGCGCGACTCACAGTGCGCCCTCCAGGTGGGCCCGCGGGTCGAAATCCATGTTCTCAGCCATCTCGCGATAGAGAGTTTTGTCTGCTTCGGTGTCTGCGGGTGGCAGAACGAGGTTGAGCACGGCGTATTGATCTCCGGCTGGTGAGCCGGGTAATCCTCGACCCTTCAGGCGCAGGCGCCGGCCAGTCTGAGATCCTGCGGGAATCTTCAATGTCACAGGTCCGCCCAGGGTCGGAACTTTCACCGAGGCGCCGAGGGCTGCTTCCCAGGGGGCGATGGGTAGCGCGACGTAGACGTCCCGGCCGTCGGTAGTGAACAGCGGGTGGGGTGCGATCTGGATTTCCAGATACAGGTCACCGCGCGCATTGCCCTCGGCGCCACCGCCTTGGCCGCGCAGGCGGATGTGCTGACCGTTGATCACGCCAGCGGGGATGATGACCTTCAGCCGCCGAATACCGGAACCGTCGGGCGAGCGTGTCTCGATCTCGGGCGTGGCTCCCTGAAATGCTTCTTCGAGGGTAATTGCGAGGCGCTGATAGATGTCGCGGGGGCGCGGCGCATAGGGGCCGTCTCGAAATGGACCGGAACCTGGATCCGCGTCGAAAAACGTATGGAAGAAGTCACTGAACGCGTCGCTATTGCCGCTGCTTCGAAACTCGTGGTGCCATCCTGGGGGTACGTCGAAGTCACCGCCGTGCGGTTGCAGCCGTAATTCATCGTAGGCGCTGCGCTTCTCGGCATCCTTTAGTACATCGTAGGCTTCGCCGATTTCTTTGAAGCGTTCTTCCGCGTCCGCTTCCTGGCTGACGTCAGGATGATACTTGCGCGCCAGCTTGCGGTACGCCCGCTTGATCTGGTCGCTAGAGGCATCTTCCACGACACCCAGAGTGTTGTAGTAATCAACGAATTCCATAACGGCCCTGACACACTGGGCCCCGGTTCAGGGCCTCTCGATCCCTAATATCTGGGGGCGGATGGGCACGTTTTCAATCGGGGTTATGTTGACAAAGTTGACGTGTTGATGAACGGGCGAATCTTAGTTGCCGCCGCCGCCCATGACCGGTTGGGCGCTTGCCTGGGCTGACTCGTAGGCGGCGTCCTGTTGGGCGAGTCTGGCTTCGCGGTCGAGTTCGCCCCAGGTGACGTAGTCTTCGACGATGAGGTACAGGCAGGGCACCAGGATCAAGGTGATGACGGTTGCGAACAACACGCCGAAGGCTAGCGAGATGGCCATCGGAATGATGAACGCCGTGGTCGGATCGCCACCGCGGCTCAACATCGGCAGCAAGCCGATGAAGGTGGTGACTGAGGTCAGGATGATCGGTCGAAACCGCACCACGCCGGCGGTCGCTACCGCCTCGAACAGTTCGACGCCTTCGCGACGACGGCGATTGATGTAGTCGACCAGCACGAGGCTTGCGTTCACTACCACCCCGGACAGAGCGATGATGCCGAGCAGCGAGAAGAACATCAGGCCGGTATCCATGATGTAGTGCCCGATGATCGCGCCGACCGCACCGAACGGAATCACGCTCATGATCACCAGCGGTTGGATGTACGAGCGTAGCGGAATGGCGAGCAGCGTATAGATAATCAGCAGCGCGAGTATTGCGCCCATACCAAGGCTCGCCATGGAGGATGCACGTTCTTCCTGCTCACCGGCGAGGCCGATGGTAACGCCGGGATAGTGCTGGAGGATCATTGGGATCGATTCGTTCAGCATGCTGGCGATGATCGCTTCCGGGCTTGCGATGGTTCGGTCGATGTCACCCGTGACGTTGATGACACGCCGGCCGTCCAGGCGCTTGATGGTAGAAAACCCACGACCCAGTTCGAAGGTGGCGACGCTGGTGAAGGGCACCTCGGTCCCGTCGGCGGTTCGGATGTGCATATCCTCCAGGTTGCCAATGGAGCGTCGTTCGTCTTCGGGAAAACGAACCATCACCCGTACGTCGTCCTGTCCGCGTTGAATGCGCTGTGCTTCGACACCGTAGAAAGCCGCGCGGGTCTGGCTAGCCAGGTCATTCAAGGTCAGGCCCCAGTTGCGTGCTTCAGGCAACAACGCAAGTTTGATTTCCTGCTTACCGGCACGGAACGAGTCGAAGATATCAAACACCCCGTCGTAGCGACTGAGCTCGGCCCGCACCTCCGCAGCAGCCTCGCGCAACTGATCGACGTCACGGCCGGCGAGTTGGAAGTCCAACGCGTTGCCTGCGCTGAACGTATCCGATGAGAAGTTCAGCTTGACGGCGTCTGGAATCGGTCCGACGATTTCACGCCAGCGCACTCCGACATCTCGCGATGGCAGCATGTCGCGTTCGGTTAGCGGGATCAGTTCCAGGGCGACCTCGGCATAGTTGCTGCGTCCGGGCCGTGCGGCACGCGGCGGGCCCATGCCTCGGCTGAGATGCGTACCAATGCTGCTGAGCATGGCCTTTACCCGGCTGCGTTCGCCTTCGCTCAGGTTCGCATCGAGTTCCGCAGTGAGTTGCTGGGCACCCCGTTCGATTAGCTTGATCGCCTCGGTGGTGGTTTCGATGGAGGTCCCTTCGGGCATCTCCAGGGTTGCAAAGACGATGTCGCCTTCCACCGGTGGGAAGAAGCTGAATACGATCCGTCCGCTGGCGATCATGGCCATGACAGTAATCAGCACCGCCAGACCCACAGCAGTCGTCAGGTAGCGCCAGGCGAGTGCCCGCTGCAAGAACGGACGGTATACCTGGCTCGCGAAGTCGCCCATCGCGCCGGAAAGGGAGTCCTGCAGTCGAGTCCAGGCCAGACCCAGGCCGCCGTGGCTGGTTTCGTGATTGCGATGCGCGAGGTGGGCCGGCAGGATCAGTTGCGATTCGATGATGCTGAATACCAGCGAGATGATGACCACCCAGCCGATGGTTCCGAACACGTCCGCCATACGCCCGCTGGAGATGATCAGTGGCAGGAAAGCCGCCATGGTGGTGAGCACGCCGAAGATCACCGGGGTGGAAACTTCCCAGGTACCGTCAATCGCGGCTCGGATCGGCGGTTTGCCCATGGTTTCGTGGGCGTACACGCGTTCGCCGACTACAATGGCGTCATCGACGATAATCCCCAGGACCAGAATGAAGGCCATGATCGCCAGCATGCTGATCTCGAGGTCGAAGTAGGGGAACATCGCCACGGTGCCGAGCATCGCGATGGGGATGCCCGCGGCCACCCACATGGCGAGTCGAAAGCGCAGGAACATCGACAGGATCAGCATCACCAGCGCCAGACCGCCGGCCGCGGTGAGGAGCAGGCTGCTGATCCGATCGCGAAGAATCTTCGATTCGTCCTGCCAGATGTCCAGGCTGATGCCGTGCGGCAACGCCGGCACCAGGCGGTTAACGTAGGCCTTCACAGTGTCCGAGATGTCGATGATGTCTTCTTTGCCGATTCGGCCCACTTTCACGACGACCGCGGGCACACCGTTGTAGCGTGCGGCGAGGTCGCCTTCTTCGAAGCCGTCGATCACCGTGGCCATTTCGCGCAGCAGTACCTTGGCGCCGCCGTCGGAACCTGTCAGGACGACAATGTCTTCGAATTCGCGACCCGTATAGGCCTGCCCCTTGGTTCGCAGCAGTATTTCGCCGCCCGCCGTCTTGATGTTGCCGCCGGGCATGTCCAACGATGTGCGGCGAACGATGTCCGCAACCTGATCCAGTGTGAGCCCATGACGGCGCAGCGAGGTTTCGGACACTTCGATTGAAATCTCGTAGGGACGTACATAGGACAAGGAAACCTGGGACACACCAGGCAGGCTGGACACCTCATCACGTACCCGAGTGCCGATTTCTTTCAAGGTGCGTGCGTCGACATCGCCGAACAGCACCAGGTCCATGACGTTGTGCCGAATCGCCATCTTCGAAACGATCGGTTTTTCGGTTTCCTGCGGTAACGTGTTGATGCCGTCTACTTTCGACTTGATCTCGTTCAAGACCTGAATTGCAGCGGCGTCGTCGGTCAGTTCGATGGTGACGTTGCACTGACCTTCGGTCGCAGTGCTGTGGATTTTCTTGATACCTTCGGTACCTTCCACCGCTTCTTCGATGCGCACGCAAACGCCTTGTTCGACCTCTTCCGGCGCGGCGCCCAGGTAGGGGACGTTCACGGATACAACGGCCGGATCGATGTTGGGAAACGTCTGCTGATGAACGGTGAACAACGCCAGCACACCCATCAGCACCAGGATGAACATCAACAGATTTGCAGCTACAGAGTTCCTGGCGAACCAGGCAATGGCACGTTCCACGACTCAGTCCTCGGGCTTCAGGTGCCGACGGTGGGAGTCGGATTGACCGGGTCTACCAGCATGCCATCGATGGCTGTCTGGATGGGTGATATGCATACCCGTTCGCCCGCTTCCAATCCGGATTGAATCAGCACTTCATCGCGGTACAGACGCAGCGGGACGACGTCGCGGAACCGCAGTCGGTTCTCTGCATCGACCACCAGCACCTGATTGCCGGTACGCAGCGCGTTGCGCGGTAAAACGATGATGTCCTCGGCGAGCGCACCGGCGATGGCGGCTTCGACGTACAGACCTACCGCCAACGGTGTTTCTTGCGCATCGTTATCGATGCGGGCGATGACGTGAACCATTCGGCTCTTCATGTCGATCTCCGCCTCGGTGCGGACGATCTCGCCGTGCCAGGTGTACTTGCGTCCTGCGTAGTTGGCTGACAGTTCCACGCGAGGGCGGGCATCGGCGGGAAACTGGCCGCGTACCCCGATGGGCACGTCCAGAAACGCGAGCTGTCGGTCTGCCAGAGGCAACCGCACCTCGACGAAATCGGTGGCATAGATGGTCGCGATGCTCGCGCCGCGACTGACGAACTGGCCGATGTCGACCTGTTCGGTGCGTACCAGTCCGGTGAACGGTGCGACGATCTTGGTTCGGCTGAAGTCGCGCTGGGCTTTTTCGAGCGCGACGCGGCTATCGTTACGAGCAGCTTCCGCAACCCGATAGCTGCGCAGGGTATTCTCCATCAACGAACGACTCACCAGTTGACGACTCTCAAGCTCTTTGTGGCGCTGATATTCGTAACGCGCATGGGCGTACTCGGCCTCGGCGCGGGTGAGGGTGGAGCGGGCACGCTCTACTGCAGTTTTATAGTCGTCGGAGTCGAGTTCCAGCAGCACGTCGCCTTGTTCGAAGTAACCGCCGGCGACGAGGCTTGGCGACATCCGCACCACGCGCCCGGAAACTTCCGGAATCAGATCACTCTCGGTGCTGGGTTCTGCAGTACCTTGGGAATGCACGGTGAGTTGCAGCGGCGCCGGGTTTACTTCCAGCGCGCGAATAGTGGTCGGTATCGGTTGGGCCGAGGACGGCATCAGCTCCGGAGACGTGGCGAGCAACGTGACCGCGCCTAGCACTGAGATCAGCACCACGATCGCGGGGATAACGAATTTGCGCATCATGGCGCGGCCCTCCTGGCTCCGTTCGCGTGACCGTTGGCCGCATGCGCGTCGCGTAGCGCGGTCAGCACGGTGTCCTTGTTCAATTCGAAGCTGGCTTGTAGCGCCGCGGCGACCGCTTCGGCGTCGCGACTTTCCAGCGCTCGGTCCATCTGTTGCAGATAGGTGTCCTGGTCCCGGGTTACCGGGTGCAGCATCGGGTGGGCATTCGGATTTTTCCCGAACACAGAAATATGCAACGAACTGCTGATCAGGATGAGTACCAGATTGCCGCTCATTCGCATGAACTGTCGGAATAGCTGCAGGCGAATGTCCACCAGCACCTGCTGGTCGAGATCGGTGTTCTGCAACCGACGAATCAGCGTCTGGGCTTGACCAATCTCCTGATCGCTCGCGCGTGACACCGCACCTTGCACAGCCACATGCATTAACGAACCCATGACCTCCATCATCTGCTCGACCAGTTCGACATCGGGGATGTCGTTCAGCGTCATCAGGTGACCGAGGACCTCGAGACTTGCATCCTCCACCGCCATCACCCGAGCGCCGCCCGGTTGAACGTCGGCCAGCCCCAGTTGCTCGAGCTTCTTGATGGCTTCGCGGACGGCACCTCGACTCGCATCAAAGCGGACCGCAAGGTCACGCTCGGACGGCAAGCGATCGCCGGTACGATAGCGGCCGCGGAGTATCTCCTCGGTAAGCGTTTCGGCAATTTCTTCGTGGCGGGTGGGCACTCGTACCGTCCTTGGATGGTCTGACCACTTTGGTCTGACCAATTCTAGAGGCTAATCATGGAATGTCCAGCGTTTGTTACGTCTCGTAACAAAAATGACGGATTGGTCACGTTTTGTGGCACCGTGTGGAGTCGACGTGGCCGGGAAGGTATCATTCCAGGCTTGCCAGGTGAGAGAAGGAGCCGTCGATGTCTACAACGCCACGAATCGACTCAGCGATACCCGGGCAGCCCGCGGAATTCGGCTCGGTGATGAGTCACGTTCCCAACACCACAGGGCGGTTCTTCGACCTGTACGCCGAGTTCTGGCAGCACGGCGTGGTCAGCCCCCACCTCAAAGAAATGACCCGGCTGCGCAACGCGCGTATCACCGACTGCGGCTACTGACGCAACGTGCGTTTCGACTCTGCCCGTGCGGCAGGGCTGGATGAAGACAAAGTCGGGCAGATCGCTGACGGCTACGAAACCAAGCTCACCGAGGCCGAAACCGCAGCGCTGAAGCTCACCGATGCCATCATCGGAGACCCACGCTCACTCACGGATGAACAACGCAACGCCCTCAAGGCGCACTACACCGACGCCGAAATCGTCGAACTGACGCTCGGCGTAGGCCTGTTCCTGGCCATGTCCAAAGTCCTGATCAACCTCGGCCTGGAACCCGAATCCATGCCCACAACGCTGATCCCCACCCCCGGCTCCTGAACAATTGGACATCCATCAAAGTTCAGTACACCCACGCAAGAATTGGACATCCATCAAAGTTCAGTACACCCATGCAGGAAATGGACATCCATCAAAGATGATGGATGTCCAACACTGCGCAGACTCTGGATGGTGTGCCGTTAGTTGAAGTCGAGCACGGTGCGAATCACTTCGCCGGCCTGCATCAACTCGAAGGCTTCATTGACGTCTTCCAGCGGCATGCGCCGGCTGATCATGCTCTCCAGGTCGAGCTTGCCGGTCTTCCACAGGCGTAGCAGCTTTGGCATGAAGACGCGCACGTTGGCGCCGCCGTACATGGAACCTTTGAGCTGCTTGTCGCCGTAGAACAGCTCGAACGCCGAGAACTGGATCATTTCTTCCATCCGGCCAACGCCAACGATGGTGGCATTGCCGCCGCGTCGGGCGGCATCGTAGGTCGCGCGGATGGTCACCGGGTTACCGATGCACTCCAGCGCATAATCGAAACCTTCGCCGGCGGTTACTTCCTGCTTGATGCCTTCAAATTCGTCGGGGGTGCACACATGCGTGGCGCCGAAGCGCTTGGCCATCTCCAGTTTGGATTCCACCAAGTCGACCGCAACGATCTCTGCAGCACCCGCGATGCGCGCGCCTTGTATGGCCGAGATGCCAACCCCACCACAGCCAAATACGACGACCGAGCTACCGGGAGTGACACCCGCGGAGTTGATCGCGGCGCCAACGCCCGTGGTTACCCCACAGCCGATCAGCGAGACGATATCCAACGGAATGTCGTCCTCGACCTTGATCACGGCTGCCGCGGGTACGATCATTTCGTCGGCAAAGGTCCCGCAGCCAGCGAAGCCGGCCACCGGATTGCCGTCCACCAGAAAGTGCGGAGTCATCATCATCGCCGGGGCGGTGTCGCAAAGGTAAGACTGGCCGCGCAGGCACGGATCGCACTTCGTACACGCGGGCACGAACGAAACGATCACGTGATCACCGGCCGCAACGTCAGTTACGCCGTCGCCGACTTCCTGGATGATGCCAGCCCCTTCGTGCCCCAGAACGCAGGGTATGCCGCTGGGGATCGTGCCGTTCTGGGCTGACACGTCCGAATGGCAGACACCGCTCGAAACGATCTTGACGTGAACCTCGCCGGCCCCGAGATCGACGAGTTCGATGTCGTCGCGGATTACGAGGTCGGTGTTCAGTTCAGTCAGAAGGGCTGCTTTCATGAGCTTGGTACTCCCGGGATATTCGTTTCAGTGTACACGCTCTCACCTCGAGCACGCATGAAGAACCCCACCAGGATGGCGAGGTTGATGAACCCTGAGACGCTTGCGAACGTAAAGGCATATACGTAGCTGCCGGTGTTATCGAAGAACGCCCCACCCAGGTAGCCACCGAGCGCCATGCCCAGCCAGCCAAAGAACGACGTGATACCCATGGCGCGGGCACCGAACGAGGGACTGACCATCATTCGTGTGCACACCAGGATCGAAGACATCACCCCGGAATAGGTGAACCCGAAAGCGATCGCCAGCAGGTAGAACCCACCGAGTTCATTGAGGTGCGGAAACCAGAACACGAAAACCGTCTGGCCCAACGACATGGTCATGTACGCGGGGATCGGCCCGATCACGTCACCCAGCTTGCCGCCGGCAACCCGTCCGAAGGCGCCGGAGATCATCAGCACCAGCAACACGCTCGCCCCGACGCTCGCTTCCTTGCCCTGGTCGGTGAGCAGCGGCACCAGGTGCACGATGGGCAACGCCATGCAGATGCAACAGAAGATCACGGCGCAGCTGACCCATACGATCACCTCTCGTTCCGAAATTCGCAACGGATGACTCGGCGGCAGGCTTGAAGTGCGCCCAAAGGTGCGATCCGGCGCCTCCCGAATCAGCAGCGCGGTGGGCAGCGTGATGATGAAATAGGCGATGGCCATCAACTGATAGGCGGTCTGCCAGTCGTAGGCGGTGATTGCGAGGCTGGCCAGATAGGGCACCACCCCCTGACCGACGGCGCCTCCGGCCGCGGTGATCCCGATCGCGAGCCCCGGTTGTCGTTTGAACCAGAACCCGACGCTGGCGAACAGGGGCGAGTACACGGCGGCGCTGCCCAGCGCGCCGAACAGAAAGTAGTAGGTGTAGAACTCGGCAAGGCTGGTTTGCCGGCTCATCAGAAGCAGGAACGTGCCCATGCTGACCGCGCCGAGCAGACCGAACCAACGGCTGCCGATCCGATCAGCCACGTAGCCCCAAAGTACACCAAAGAAGGCTGACGACATTGCGACGGTGCTGTAACCCAGTGACGTTTCGGCACGTGTCCAGCCGAACTCCGCCACCAACGGCTTCAGGAACACCGACACCGAGCCGAGCACGCCGAAGGCCAGCCCGGACAAGATGAAGGTCGCGGCAACCATGACCCAGGCATAACCTGGGTCACGCTCGGGAAGTTGACTGGCAACCTGTTGTGCGGGGGTGTCCGACATAAGATTCCGGGGCTGTCGACTAATCAGCTGGTTCTGAAGTCCGAGCGCTTCAATTTCCACTGCTCGAACAGAAACCGGAATGCCGAGTAAGGCCACAGCGTAAAGTTCTGGTCACTGTCATCGGTGTACCAGGAGTTGCAACCGCCACTGAACACCATGTTGTCCATACCGTTCTGCAGACGTTGGTTGTAGCGCGTTACCTTGGCGGGGTCGGGGTCGAGATGCCTGATCCGTTTGCGCTCCATCAGCCGCAGACTCTGGATCACGTAGCGCGCGGCGGACTCGATCATGATCAATGCCGAGGTATGCCCGGTGGCGCTGTTCGGTCCCAAGAGCATGAAGAAGTTGGGAAAGCCCGGCACCATCATGGTCCGGAACGACTCGATGTGTTCCGACCACACGTCGCGCAGTGGGCGCCCGTCGCGGCCGCGGATATCGACATAGCTGCTGATGTCGAACGGTTTGAATCCCGTGGCTTCGATGATGGTGTCCACTTCGTGCAACGTGCCCGTCGCGTCGCGTATCCCATTGGCTTCGATCGCGACGATCCCATCGGTCACCAGGTGCACGTTGTCGCGGTTGAAACTGCTTAGATAGTCGTCGGAGATGCAGCGACGCTTGCACCCGGGCACGTACTCCGGGGTCAGCTTGGCGCGGACCTGAGGATCCTGCACCGACTCTTCGAGGTGATTCAGCGCCGTGCGTTTCAAGCGATCGCTCAGGAGACCGTTGCGCTTGAGTGACAGCACCCCGGCGACGTCCAGCAGGGTCCACAGAAACCAGCGATA
>PVMK01114594.1_pt1 | contig 13090 bp, 8 predicted proteins | sample 1853481 | NCBI WGS metagenome assembly PVMK01 (sample SAMN08533507, study PRJNA380276) | Marine sediment metagenome, whole genome shotgun sequencing project.
GAGCAGGGCGCTCGGTCTCGTGTCCGGTGGAGATGTACCCGTCCAGATCGGATTCAACCGCCGGTTCGACACTGGGTATCGCAAGGCAAGGGAGCTTGTGGCCGATGGCAGCCTCGGGGACGTCACACTCGTGATCGGCCAACACCATGACCATGAGCTGCCAACCAGGGAGTACGGCTCGCGATCCGGGGGAGAGTTCATCGACCAGTTGGTCCATGATGTCGACATCCTGCGATTCGTCACCGGACGAGAGATCGTACGCGTCCACGCGGCTGGTGGCACAAAGGCGTTCAGTTGGTTCAAGGAATTCGATGACTACGCCCAGAGTGTCGTGACGCTGTGGCTCGATGACGGAACTTTGGCAGTGCTCTGCGGTTCGCGCCAGGATCCCGTTGGATACGATGTTCGCATGGAGGTGTTCGGAACGAAGGACTCTGTCGCAGTGGGCCTCGACTCTCGGACTCCCCTCCGATCTCTCCAACCCGATGTTCCGAAACCCGACGATCCCTACACCGAGTGGATCCCGAGATTCGGAGAGACGTACGCTCGCGAGATCGACGCGTTTCTGGATCTGGTTCGCGGCGGTGGGCCGAACATGTGCAGTGTTGAGGATGCTTGGACTGCTCTTGCAATTGCCGAGGCATGCTCCGTCTCTGCCAGAGAGGGCCGGATCGTTTCGATGGAGGAGTTGGTATGACGTTGATGGATCGTATTGCCGGTGCGCCGATCACGTGGGGCGTGGATGGCTCACCCGGTTGGGGTTTCCTGATGGATCGTGAGCGAGTTCTTGGTGAGATGCAGCAGATCGGGCTCTCCGCCACTGAGCTCGGGCCCGATGGCTACCTGGGCCAGAATGTCGGGGAGTTGCGAGCTCTTCTTGATCGATACGAGCTGGACCTCGTGGGAGGTTTCGTCCCAGCCGTGCTCTACCGGCAGGAGTTGGTGACCGAGAACCTGGACTATGTGGACCGTGCCGCGGTGACTCTCGCCGGTACGGGTGCCCCGGTCATGGTGCTTGGACCTGATTCGCACCATACCGGCTACGACGAGCAGATCGACCTTACCGAGACCGAATGGGACACGTTCTTCGCCAGTCTGGACCGAACGATCGAGATCGCTTCCGGCCACGGCCTCAGCACAGCGCTCCACCCTCACTGGGGGATGGCAGTTGTTGACGAGAGCCACGTGTCGCGCGTACTAGAGCGTTCCAGTGTGGAGCTGTGTATCGACACGGGCCACCTTGCCCTTGCGAGTGCAGATCCGGTGGAGATAGCGAGGACTGCCTCGGGTCGAGTGGCCCACGTTCACCTGAAGGACCTCGACGAGCGCCTTGCTGAAAGGGTTCGCTCAGGTGACCTGCCATTCCGCCAGGCGGTAATCGATGGCCTCTTCCTCCCCCTGGGAGAAGGAGGCGTGGACATCCGTGGATTCGTGGCAGCTCTCGAGGCGGATGGCTACGAGGGTTGGTACGTGATTGAGCAGGACGTGGTCCTGGACTCCGAGCCCGATCCTGGTGCTGGGCCGCTCATCGCTGCCGAACGGAGCTTTGCATTCCTGGAGGGCATTGCGGATGGCCTGTGATCCTCTCCGCGAATCTCGCGTTGCTGCTTTGGTGACGAGGCGCAACGAGTACCGGCTGCTCTGTGGTGCTGAATTGCACATTGGAGGTTTGCCTCGGTGAAGGACAACGTCTTCGAGTTGCTGGCAATCGGTAGGGTCGGGGTTGACCTTTATCCGCCTGAGATCGGATTGCCACTCTCGAAAGTCAAGTCCTTCGAGAAGTTCCTGGGAGGAAGCCCGACAAACGTCGCCGTGGCTGTGTCGCGCTACGGCCATTCGAGTGCAGTCATCACTCGCGTCGGCGATGATGGTTTCGGTGACTACGTCCGAAGCGCGCTGCGCGATTTCGGAGTGGAGAACCGGTACGTGGGTACTGATCCTGTTCTGCGAACGCCTCTGGTGTTTCCCGAGATCTATCCACCGGACAACTTTCCGTTGTTGTTCTACAGGGAGCCCAAGGCCCCAGACATGAATCTCACGGTTGAGGACCTCGACATGGAAGCGATTCGACTGGCCGATATCTTCTGGACCACCGGTACGGGACTCTCAGATGAACCGAGCCGGACCGCAACCTTCGCGGCTCTCGAAGAACGTGAACGTAGGCAACACACGATCCATGACCTCGACTATCGATCAAGTTTGTGGTTCTCACCTGAGGACGCGGGGCGCTACCAGCGCCGTGCCCTCGACCTCGCCTCTGTGGCGGTGGGCAATCAGGAGGAGTGTGCCGTCGCCGTCGGTCCTGGTACGCCTGAACAACAGGCGGCACGACTGCTGGATCTGGGGCTTGAACTCGCCATTGTCAAGATGGGACCACAGGGAGCGGTTGTTGCGTGGTCAGATGGCACGGCGCGGGTCGCTCCCTACGAAGTCGATGTCATCAGTGGGTTGGGAGCTGGGGATGCCTTCGGTGGAGCTGTCTGCCATGGGCTGTTGCTTGGTTGGGACCCTGTCCCAATGCTGCAATTTGCGAACGCTGCAGGTGCGTATGTGGCCACCCAGTTGGCCTGTGCCGACGCCATGCCAACTGAAGAAGAGGTACGACATTTGATGCTTGTGGCACAGTGACTGACATGGGACGAAGGAGTATGACGTGAAGAGGCGTTTCTATCCATCAGGGTCCACCAGCAGCGGTGTCGCCGTTGTGGACATCACCGCGAATCGAGCGGGATGGCGGTACTCAGGTCTCCGTGTCCTGAACCTCACGGCCGACACGACCCACGAGTTCCGTACCGGAACCACTGAGATGGCGATTCTCCCGCTCTCGGGCGGCCTGACGGTCGAGGTCGAGGCAGAATCTTTCGAGCTCGAGGGCAGGGAGAGTGTCTTCACCGCGGTCACCGACTTCGCCTATGTGCCAATCGATGCGGAGGTTCGGTTGACAACTCAAGCGCCGTTGCGGGTTGCATTAGCGACGGCCGAGGCAACGCGGCGCATCGACCCGTACCGAGTGGCAGCCGACGATGTCAGGGTCGAGGTGAGAGGCGGTGGCGCAGGCACGCGCCAGATCAACAACTTTCTGAGCGCAGACGTCGCGGATGCCGACAAACTGATCGCGGTCGAGGTTCTCACACCCGAGGGAAGCTGGTCGTCATACCCACCGCACAAGCACGACATGACGACCGAGACAGAGATCGAACTCGAGGAGATCTACTACTTCCGAATTGATGGCGAGGCCGGATTCGGGTTCTTCAAGTGTTTCACCGATGACGGCGAGATCGACGACACGTTGACTGTGCGCGACGGCGACGTGTATCTGGTACCGCGGGGGTATCACGGTCCGGCGGCCGCAGCTCCGCAGCACCATATGTACTACCTCAATGTAATGGCGGGACCGTCTCCGGAGAGGGCATGGCGTTTCTGCGACGAGCCAAGGCATGCCTGGGTCAGGGGGGCACTTGAGAAACTTCCGACAGATCCTCGGCTTCCAATGACCGGTCCCCAGCATGGCCGGAACGCTTGACGAGTGAATGGGCGTGAGAGTTGCCTGGACAGCAGCGAGGACGCGAAACGGACTGTTAATCCGTTTGTCGTGGGTTCAAATCCCACCCCCAGAGCCGATTGCTGGAGATCTACGACGGATGCACATTCCGACGGAGCCAGCTGTCAATGGCTCTCCAATCGAGGTCGCCGTCCTCGATGAGACCGACGATGAATCTGAAGTGACCCATTGAATCCCCTGCCAGTTCAAGGCCGTTCATACGGAGGTGGACGTCGGCAGCCGCGAGCGCTGTACATTTGTTCCCATCGGCTATTACGAGGACTCCATCGCTGAGGCAGGCCGACGTGCCGCTCGTCGAGGGTGGAAACTATGCCTCGAACCAGATTCATTGCAGGACGCGCTCGGGACGCGTTTCATTGAAAACTGGTGAAAGGTGCTGCAAACTGTTGAACACTCGAATCTCTTGGCATGTAGCTCCGCGTCTATCGGGGCGGGTACCGCGGGTTCGACGGGTTCGCTCCGGACGCGGTCATCTCACAGCGGTTCACGGCTGATCGTGACGACGCACTGAGGCGGGCACTCCACGGCTGATCGATGACACTTGTGACATGAATCGCCGCGAGCCTTTTCAATGTCGCGACACATCGGAAACCCCGACGGCCAGAGGATGTATTGCGTGACCGAAACAAACTCAGGTCTGGTCGCAGCCGGAGCAGTTGAGGTCGGATCGGCACGCCTCCTCCGAAGTCTTGAGATCTCTACCTCGCTCCAGCCTCGAATCCGCAGACGATTCTGTTCGCTACAAGGATGCGGAGGCTGAAAGCTTGCTTGACTCCAATGTGGCTTGTCCATCAGATGAATCAAGCCACTGACGTAATGTATCTCGGCAGCTGAGATCTAGTTTCGGGTCACGGATGATCTCGAGGCAGACAGCTGCCAGCTCAAGGTCGGAGAGCTCGCCTTCCTTCCATGCTGAGGCGACGAGTGGTAGGAATGCATCAAGGTCTGCGCTGTGGTCGGTGTGGGTGTGTGTAGTGGTCATGTAATCCTCCTTATCGGTATCAGCGCACCAGGGATCGAAGAGGCTGTGTGAATGTCGATGACCCGACAGTTCGGCCGGTTCGCTGAACACGGTCGGACCGGTTCGATTGTGTGGACAAAGGATGATGTGAATTCCTGGCCTCGTGTAGCGTGCTCTCTGACCGTCCGTGTCCGTCTCGCATTGGTAGGAAGACAACTGTGGCAGATACCCCAACTGCTTGGAAATCGTCAAGGCGAGCCTGAGCGGTGGGAGCAACCAGCGCAAACTCGGCGCGTTCCTTGGTGTGTTCACGCCGTCCATCCTGACGATCCTCGGCGTGATCCTTTTCCTGCGGACCGGCTGGGTCGTCGGCAGCGTTGGCTTGGTGCAGGCCCTGCTGATAGTGGTCATTGCCCATGTGGTAACCCTTGCATCTGCACTCTCGATCTCGGCTGTCGCCACCAACATGCGGGTTGGGAAGGGTGGCGCGTACTACATCATCTCGCGGAGCTTGGGCATAGAAGTGGGCGCAGCCATCGGCATACCGCTATATCTGGCGATGACGTTCTCTGTTGCGCTGTATGCGTTTGGACTTGCCGAGAGCGTCGGCTACGTCTGGCCCGAGGCTCCCGAACGGCCAATTGCGGCTCTTACGATCCTTGCCGTAGCCCTCCTTGCCGCCCGCGGCGCCGGTGTCGCCCTCAGGCTGCAACTCCCGATCATGGTCGCGATAGCAGTTTCGCTCGTGGCGCTTCTGATGGGCGCCGCGGGAAGTGCCAACGACACGGTTGCGCTGCTCGAAGGGGCTGAGGGAGGGGCGGATTTTTGGGTCGTATTTGCTGTCTTTTTCCCTGCAGTGACAGGCATCATGGCGGGAGTCAGCCTCTCAGGCGACCTCGAGAAGCCGAGTAGGGCGATACCGCTTGGCACGATCGGTGCGGTTCTCACAGGCTTCGTGATCTATCTCGCTGTCCCTGTTGTTCTTGCTGCGTCAGCGACGTCGGAGGAGCTGGTCTCGAACAACCTCATCTGGTTCGACATCGCAGGATCGCTCGCGCCATTGGTTCTGATCGGCCTATGGGGCGCAATCTTCGCTTCGGCAGCCGGGAGCGTACTTGCTGCCCCTCGCACACTCGAAGCAATGGTCGATGACCGCATACTCCCCTCAGGTCTACGAAGGTCGTTTCGTCACATCGATGGACCAGGCCTGCCGCTGCTCGTGAGCGCTGCCCTGGCGCTCGTAGCCGTCGCACTGGGAGACCTCGATACGATCGCTCCGCTCCTGACCATGTTCTTCCTCACGACCTATGGCACGGTCAACCTCGTGGCGGGACTCGAACAGCTGAGCGGCGACCCCTCGTACCGGCCGACACTCAAGGTCCCGTGGTGGATCTCGATAGCTGCGGCGGTTGCATGCTTCTATGTCATGTTCTTGATCAATCCCGTGGCGCTGGTTATCGCCGTGGTGTTCGAGGTTGGTGTGTACGTGGTCATGAGGCGTCGTGCAATGAACGCGCCATGGGGGGATCTACGTAGGGGAGCCCTGATGTCCCTCGTGCGGTCAACGGTCATCCGCCTCAAGAACATGCCATCGGACCCCAGGAACTGGCGGCCAAACATTCTGCTCTTTGCTGGAGACGTCAAACGACGATCGGACCTGGCGCGGTTCGCTGGCTGGCTCGTCCAGGACCGCGGGATCCTGACCGTTGCAACGCTTCTCACGGGCTCAATCGACGATCTCAAGGATCAGAGAGACAAGGAGACCAGAAGGATCGCCGATGATCTCGAGGCGATCGGCGTGGTCGGATTTCCTGACGTCGACATCGTTGCGGACTTCGAGAATGGTGCAGTCGCCGTTGCGCAATCCAACGGGATCGCTGGTATCGAGTCGAACACTGTGATGTTCGGGTGGCCGGAGAAGGTCGATCGTCAAGAGGCGATGCTGCGGATCGTCGAGCAGCTGGCTCAGCTCGAGAAGTCAGCGGTAATTGGACGTGTTGTCCCTCGGGATTGGAACGAGGGCCGGCGGAAGATCCACGTGTGGTGGGGAGGCCTCAAGGAGAATGGAGACATGCTGGTGTTGTTCGCACATCTGCTGTCGCTGAATCCGGAATGGCGCGATGCCGAGATCCAAATCAACAGTATCGCCACGAACGAGATGATCTACGACCAAAGTCGGCACCTGCTCCTCACACTGACCGAGGCAGCTCGCATCGATGCGACCATCAACGTGATCCTCAAACCAGAGGATGCAACAGTGCAGCAGGTCATTCACGAAGGCTCGGCTCATGCGGATGTCGTCCTTCTTGGGCTGCGGGGTAACGAGCCGGGGGAGGAGCAGGCATACGCGCAACGGATGACCGCAATGCTCGAGGGTCTCCCAACCGTGTTGTTCGTGCGCAACGCTGGGGAGTTCCGAGGACAACTGCTTGGTGACACGATGGAGGAACACCACGGTCACATCGTCTGAACCGGTAGCTCGTTGAGTCACGCGAATCGCGACTGAAGTTGCTCGCGCAAAGGGTCTCGGGAACCTTCGACCAGTTGCAGTTGCTGGTCGATCATGGCGAGGAGAGCCTCGTGCCCATGTGTTGTCCCCCCGATGGCCTCAAGCTGAAGACCGAGGTTGAAGGTCATCACAAGGGATACGACGGCATCCACAGGAAACTGTTCCGTGTCGATGCCGTAGTCGTGCATCGCGTTGGTGAAGGCTTCCGTGAGGATCGTTCGCCAGCCTCTGTTTACTTCCTGGAGGCGCGCCTTGAGCTCGGGTTTGTTCCAGGCCATTGATTGCATCTCGAGCCAGAGTTTTCCATACCCAGCGTCGCGATCCTCGATCTCGAGGTAGCCCATTGCGGTCCGCCACTTTTCGATGAAGGGTATGTCTCGTGCATAGAGGGCGCGTTGGCGTTCGAAGAGTCGGTTGGTGAATCGATCGAACGCTTCGAGAAGGAGATTGTCGAGGTTCCTGAAGTAGTAACGCACCAGGCCATGGTTGACACCTGCTTCGGTCGCGACAACTCGCACGGTAAGCGCGGCATGGCCACGCTCGATGAGCAGCCGTTCGGCAGCATCGAGCAACGCCGTGCGTGAATCGGTCCCTGATGCGGCGCTCAATGATTCTCCTGAGGATTTGCGGTTGGATCGTTTGACATCACCATTACACATCTGTATAAAGATGTCCACCGTCCGCAACAGGGAAGGCACCCTCTCATGGTCACGATCAGGACAGGCAATGGCAGCGATACGGCAATCAACGACTCCGCACTGGAGGAGTTTCGTGCAGGCTTCAGCGGGGAGATGGTGGCGGCCGAGGACGCGACCTATGAAGAGGTACGCGAGATATGGAACGCGATGATCGATACGAGGCCAGGGCTGATCGCCAGATGCCAGAGCTCGGACGACGTCATCCTCTCCGTGAATTTCGCCCGAGATAACGGCCTGGTTTTCTCCGTCCGAGGCGCTGGCCACAACATCGCAGGAAACTCTCTTGCCGAGGGCGGCCTGCTGATCGATCTGTCGCTCATGACGGGAGTGGACGTCGATGAAGATGCCAAAACTGCTCGGGTGCAACCTGGCGCCACCCTCGGTGACGTCGATGCCGCGACTCAGGCCTTCGGACTCGCGACCCCTACCGGGATCAACTCGACCACGGGGATAGCTGGGCTGACGCTCGGAGGTGGGTTTGGTTGGCTCAGCCGAAGCTACGGCATGACGATCGATAATCTGCTGTCCGCCGAGGTCGTCACTGCCGATGGCGAACTGGTTGTTGCAAATGAGTCGAGTCACCCCAATCTGTTCTGGGGGATCCGCGGCGGTGGTGGCAACTTCGGGGTGGTGACGTCCTTCGAGTTCCAACTTCATGAGGTTGGGCCTGAGGTGCTGGCTGGTCTCATTGTCCATGATGCGGCTGATGCACAGGCTGCGTTGGAGTTCTACCGGGAGTTCGCCGCCCAGGCGCCCGACTCGCTCACCACATGGGTGGTTATGCGCAAGGCGCCACCGCTGCCGTTCCTCGATGAGGCGACACACGGCACCGATGTTGTGATCTTTGCCCTGATGTACAACGGAGATGCGTCCGAGGGGGAAGCGGCAATCGCACCGCTCCGTGCCTTCGGAACTCCCGTGGGAGAACACGTTGGGCTGAATCCCTATGTCGGTTGGCAGCAAGCCTTCGATCCGTTGCTTACGCCAGGCGCGCGGAACTACTGGAAGTCGCATAACTTCGGCGAGTTGACAGATGACACCGTCGCCACCCTGATTCGATACGCTCAGAATCTGCCCTCAGGTTTCTCCGAGATCTTCATTGCCCAGATGGGTGGGGCGACAAGCTCCGTTGCGAGTGATGCCACTGCATATGTCGGGCGCGACGCTGGATTCGTTCTCAACGTCCATACCCGCTGGGAGGACGCTGCTGACGACGAAAGATGCGTGGCGTGGGCTCGAGAGTTCTTCGATGCCACTCTGCCGTACGCCATTGGGGGAGCCTATGTGAACTTCATGACCGCAGAGGAATCTGGCCGTGTCGAAGCTGCCTATGGCCAGAACCACGAACGCTTGGTGGCGGTCAAGGACGAATACGATCCGGACAACCTATTCCGGTTCAATCAGAACATCGTCCCGAGCACGCGCTAAATCGAGGCGCTGCTCAGCTCACTATGTATCGATCGGGTCGCTTACAGGCTCGACAAGGAACGCGATCTTCTCCCTGGCTTCGCCAGTGCCGAACGCCGTGAGAATATCTGCTGCCTCGAGCGTGGTGTCACCGTGCGGGATGAGGACACGTGAGCCTCGACGGATGGATACCAGGATCGCCCCGTCCGGCCACTCGATATTCTTGACAAGGGTGCCCTCAGCGGTGCAGTCCTTTGAGATCGGAACCTCGAAGAACATGGCACCTGGCTGTGTTCTGACTTTGAGCCGGTCCCGGTACAGGTGGCGTCCCGTCGAGGTGCCAAGGGCGTGGTGGTAGGCCGAGACGACTGATTGGCGGCGGAACATGCCGACGAGCTCTTTCGGATCGTCATCAGCAACAACAGGAAGTCGGCCGAGACCGAGCGATGCCATCCTGGCGAGTGCTGCCGACACTGGCATGTTGGGTGTGACGACGATCGGTGTCGCTGTGAAGGCGTCGCTCACCGTGAGATCGTCCATTGGGCCGCTGATCCGGGAGAGGTCTGTGAAGGTGATGATCCCCACCAGCTTTTCATCGTCAACGACCGGTAATCCATGATGATGGGATCGTTCGAGTATTTCCTCGACCGTTGTGAGTGGCATGTCAAGGGTCGCGTGTACGTCAACGGTCGACATGACCTCGCCGACACGCACGGTGTCGAGGAGATCGATGTCCTCACCTGAGGGCAGATGGATGCCCTTTCTCGCAAGCGACATCGTGTAGGTGGATTCAGGATGGAGCCGGTCACCGAGGAATGTTGCAAGCGCAACAGCGAGCATCAGTGGTAACACCAATCCATAGTCACCGGTCAGTTCGAAGACCAAGATAATGGCGGTCAACGGTGCCCGAGCTGTTGCAGCGAGCGCGGCGGCCATGCCGACGAGTGCGAAAGCGCCCGGGTCGATGTGGGAGAATGTCCATATCGGATCGACGAGGATCGCAAACCCCGCTCCCGCTGCACCTCCGAACACAAGTGCTGGCATGAATGTGCCCACGGACCCGCCGCCCTTGCGAGTGAGTGCTGACGTGACGATCTTGAGCGCAGCGACGATGAAGAGAGACCACCATACAAAGTCGCCAGCATTCGTCAGGGAGAGCAGGCTCGTCAGGAACTGCTCGCCGGTCCCCAAGGTTTCAGGGTATAGGATCCCGATGAGGCCGACAATGACGCCGAGTGCCACAGGCAGAATCCAGGTGGGGATGCCCGCTTTGAGTTTCGCTTCACTTGTGATGTCAAGGACCCGCAGAAAGAGTATGCCGAATAGGACCGTCACGACCGCGAGTACCGCGTAGAGGATCAGCTGGCGTGGGTCCCTGAGTTCGTGAGGTGGCGACTGCAGAAACAACTCTTCCCCAACGAGCGTATGGGTCGTGACCGCTGCCGCCACTGACGTGACCACGACGGCGCTGAAGTGCCTGACAGCAAACGACTGGAGGATCACCTCGAGCGCGAACACCATTCCCGCGATCGGTGCGTTGAAGCTCGCACCAATACCTGCGCCCGCACCCGCTGCGACGAGGCTTTTGATCTGGTCGAGGCCGAAATTGCTGTGTCGGGCGAACGATGATCCAATGGCCGCACCGATAAGGACGATCGGACCCTCCCGGCCGCCCGAACCCCCCGTGCCCAGTGTCGCAGCGGTCGCCGCGATCTTCGTTGGAACCAGACGAGTTGGGAGGTAACCACCCTCGAGGTTCACGCTCACCATCGTCTCCGCGACACCGCCACCAGATATCCCGGGTCCCAGCCATTTGTTCAATGACCAGGATGCGATCAGGCCCAGCGGAATAGAGATGACCACCATCCATCGTCCGAGTCCCGCAATCGCGTTTGCCTCGGTCAATGCCTCGGTGACCAGGGCGATGCTCCAAACCAAAACAGACGCACCGAGCCCGACCATGATTCCCAGGAGGAGAGCCGCTGAGAGAAACGCGGTCTGACCACGCGACCTGAGTGCGGTTCGGATCCTCGCACGAGCGGTGTCCAACCTTGGATTGACCATTTGGAGCAGGGTAGTGGCAGCTTGCCCGACCGCCCCCGATTGCATTCAGCCGGAGCGAGGCTGAATTGGCGCACCTCACTCCTGTGCGAACCCGCAAATCGCAGCTAGCCAGAATCGGCACGATTCGACTATGGCATTACGTAGGTGGAGCGAAGGCGTCTATTGTTTAGAACAAGGGTGAGAACCCGAAGGGATAGCGTAGGAGTGAAGGCGGTTGACGATGAGTGACGACCAAACGAGTCCAGGTAGCAGTCGAAACGATCAGATTGCAGCAGCAGTTGAAGATGTGGCATCAATCCCTCCGGGTGCTCGGGAGGTTGTGGTCACAGGCACGGTGGTTGTCAAGAACGAGGTGAGTACCAGGACTCTGTGGAAGATTGTCGGTGTGGTTGTGGTGGTCCTGGTCGGGTTCATCCTGTTTGATCGAGCCCGGGATCTCGTATCGATGCTCATCATCTCGATGTTCTTCAGCCTTGCGCTCGTCCCACTTGTTGAGCGGCTCCACCAGAAGCGTGGATGGAAGCGCGGAGCAGCTGTTGGTGCGATCTATGCAGGCGGGGCGCTCTTCATGATCGTGATGGTCGTGTTCCTGATTCCGATGATGGTCACCGTTGCTCAGAGCATCGGTGACAACTGGTCGACGTGGATGGACAATCTCAATAACTGGGCACAGGACACCTTCAATGTCAGCCTCTCTGACATCGGTCCCGCATCAGGTGCGGGAGAAGACGCCGCAGGTGCTGCAGAGGATTGGGGCAAACAGGCCCTTGGAGGCTTCCTGGGCGCCCTCTCGACGGGAATCGGACTGATCTTCTCCATGATGACGATTGCGTTGTTCACCTTCTACTTCACCGTGGATTACCAACGGATCCAGCGACTGGTGTTGTCGTGGTTGCCCCCGCATCATCAGGAGCGGCTGGGTTGGACGTGGGACCAGGCAGTGGAACAGACCGGAGGCTATTTCTATTCGAGGATGATCCTGATGGTCATCAATGGATCGGGGTTCTTCTTCACAATGGTGCTTGTTGGGTTACCAGTGCTCTTCGCGATCCCGTTGGCGATCTTCGCCGGGTTCGTATCCGAGTTCATCCCAGCGGTTGGAACGTATATCGGAGGTGCCATTCCGGTTCTTCTGACGCTTGCAGTCGAAGGGGTTGCTCAAGCGCTGGTCGTGCTGGGCTACGTGCTGATCTACCAGCAGATAGAGAACTACTGGCTGAGTCCCAAGCTGAGCGCCAAGACGATGACGCTCAACGGCGGTGTTGCCTTTGGTGCGGCCCTTGCAGGCGGTGCAATAGGCGGACCGATGGGTGCGTTCATGGCCCTCCCGGTCGCTGCGTTGATAACATCATTTCTGAGCCACTACCGGACGCCACAAGACGTCATCTATCAATCGATATACGGGGACGCGGACGAGCTACCCGATGCCGCCAGTGACGGAAGCGACTCGGGAGACGGACCGGGTCGGCGGACGGTCCGGGACGAGTGCGCCGACGCAGAAGAGCGACGACAACTCCAACTGATACTTCTCTCCTACTGAGGAACGACCGGCGCCGTGGCGGTCGCCTTCGGATTGAAGCACCCGGAGTGAAAGGCGAACAGCTCTGGTTGCCCTTCGGCCTGCGCGTTGGGGCTGTATTAGGGTTTGACGATGGGCAAAGGGACTTCGGAAGCGTCGGCTGCCGCCGAGACCGTGCAGACGAAGGCACGGTAGACAAGTCGACATGCTGTCGAGGCACACGTCTGTGGCGACGCGGCTGGCCGTGGCGGTTCTCCTGGTCAGCATCGTTCCTCTCCTTGGTTCAGTCATCATCGCTCAGATAAGTGCGGGAGATTCGACGGACGAACTCGTTCGCTTGAGACTCGACGCCTACGCGGACACGAGTGTC
>PVMK01116869.1_pt1 | contig 13090 bp, 12 predicted proteins | sample 1853481 | NCBI WGS metagenome assembly PVMK01 (sample SAMN08533507, study PRJNA380276) | Marine sediment metagenome, whole genome shotgun sequencing project.
ATGCTATCGATATGTGTCCCTCTCTTCAGATAAAGACTCTATTTGCCATCCTTATTGACAGTAATACTGCCAGCATTCGACTGTTGGAGAAGTATGGTTTCGAAAAATGGGGACATCTCCCACGAGTGGCAGAATTTGATGGAGTTGAAGTTGGGCATTTGTATTACGGGTTAAAAATAGAAAAATGCTATGCTAAAAGGACTCGTACCCATTGACGACGATCTCAATGGTCCCTGAGGAGAGATCGTACACCAATCCATGCACGATCAGTGTTTCTGGCACGAACGGATAGCTTTTAATCGCTTCAACTTCCTCCTTGACAGCGGCCCGGGGATCCTCAAAGGCATGAAGCCATTCTATCAACTTTTCTCGTATAGGCGCACCAACAAGATTCTTGAATTCCTGCCATTTTTCTGGATGGAGATTGGTTTCCATATTTCCAATTAGCGTATCAATTTTCGAATATGCCAGGCTGCAGCCACAATCCGTATGCATTATGACGGCAATCTCTTTTAAACCAGCAAGGTGAATACCGACCACGAGGGACCGTTTGTAAATTTTTTCTTACTGGTTGGGTATCTTAATGGCCTACAGTCAGTATCCCGCTGGCTGCCAGACCGAGGATAATAACCTCCAAAGCGGCCAGAGCCGCATAGATTTTATCGTTGCTTTTCAAGAAGATTGGTATAATCGCCAGATAGCAGATCATGGTGGTGCCCGCTAAGATGGTAATCCCGATGAAATTCATAAAGTCACCATAGCCGAGCATCGCAAGCCAGGCCCACCCTGGCTTGATGTTGGCATGTTCAAGATAGTCATGGACGTTCATAGCCCAGTAATTAGAGACATTTTCATGTGGGATATATGGGTCCAATATGCGGAGGGCGTAAATAGCGAACGTGATAAAAAGGATAGAGAGGCCGATATACATCCCCTTTTGGAGAATCGATGAGTACTGTAACTGTTCGGGGCCTGCCCCAACTGTGGTTTTCTGTTTATCCGTCATCATTTTCCCTCCTGATCAGACCTTGTGGTAATCGTTTTTGTTGTAACAGGACTTTCCAAATCAACCAATGCCCAATCCCTTCAGAAGCGCCTTGCCTCCGGCAAAGGCCAATATTATAATCACCATCCATCTTATGATGGTAGGCTTTGCCACGGCCAAAAGCCGGACACCCACAAAGGAGCCCAACATGATACCTACCAGAGATGGGACCACCATCATGGGGATTACGCACCCCTGGTGCATATATATCCACGCAGCAGAGGTATCGGTAATGGAAAGAAGAAATTTGCTCGTGGCCACGCTGACCTTCAAAGGAGCGCCCATCAAGAGATTCAGGACTGGCACATTAGCCCAGCCAGCCCCGAGCCCAAACATGCCGGCCATAAAGCCGATAATAATGAAAAGCCCCAACCCGATGGGAGTTCGGTGGACCTTCCAATCAATAATTTGGCCGGTACTCCCCTCCCGGTAAACACCATATATCCTGAGCGCCGAAGAGATCCGGTCCGCCTTTGGCACTTCCGGAAACGTGGACTTCTTAGCGCTGAGCATGAGTACGCAGATCCCTATAATAGTTGCTCCGAGGGATATCTGTACAATGTTGGTGGGAAGAGCCAGGCCGATAATGGCGCCGATGATGGCGCAGGATGAGGCGATGAGGGCTACAGGTATAGCAAGTCTGAGACTTGCCAAATTCATTTTGAGAAGACCCGGTCCCGCTGCCAGCGCACCGCACAGAGCTACGAGGAGACCCGTACCCCTGACAAAGTCCAGATGAAACGGAAAAAATCCGCTGATTATCGGGACAAAAAGGACACCTCCGCCCACTCCGCCAAGGACGGCAAACACACCCATCACAAAAGTGACGACCAGCAGGACCAGGGGCCAAAACCACCATGGATGGCCTTGGGAGCGGGAGACTGCCGCCTCTTCCACAGCGGCCATCACAGGGCTGCTTTCCAACAGGAATAACAGCATAATCAACTTCGCAAACAAGATACCACCCCATTTTCCCAGCATAAGAAAAATCCTCTTCCGCACATTGTTTTTTACCGCAGCAGCGTATGCTTGACTTAAATAGACGGAATTTGATAGTATAACACTCTTAATTTGTCAAGGTCAAAATGCCTGCCTGCGCCTTGTAGAAATGGATGTTGATAATGTTTCATGAGCAAGCTTTACAGCCTGCATCCACAAGATTTCTGTTATTTGCCATAGGGATAGATTTTGATGATGGAAGAGGACCAGCAATCCCATCGGAATAAAGTTGCCGAGCGCGCGGCGACCAACTTGAGTGAGGCGCATTTGGATCTTTTGGGTCGGAGTTTGCTCCACATTGCGCACGATCTCAAGAATCACTTGGCCACTATTAATGAGTCTGCGGGACTCATGGGGGATCTGCTCAAGCTCAAACAGAGGAAACATTCTGGTTGGGTCCGAAGATTTTTCAAGCGTGGTCAAGGCCCACCCCTAAATCATGATCCTTTTTTTAAGGAACTGAATGCGATCCAAGAAGAGGTCATTCAAGGTTCAGCCCTTTTTCAAGATCTGGGTAACCTTGCCCACCGTTTGGAAGGGAATCCGTCACTTTTCACGGGAAACGAGGCTTTAGCATTAAAGGAAATGCGGAAAGTAATAACAAAATAGGCCGAAAGCATAATCCCGTTTCCGCAATAACCAGTAAATGGCGGGCCTTGCGGTTAGTGGGGAGTATCATTAAAACAGGGGGGAAGGGTATGAAGAGAATGAAGGTGCTACTGGTAGACGATGAGATAGAATTTGTGAATACGCTTTCTCATCGACTCGGCATGCGTAACATCAAGACAGATGTAGTCTATGACGGCCAACAGGCGCTGGATTACGTTGCAGAACAGGAACCGGACGTCATTGTCCTGGACCTGGAAATGCCTAAAGTACATGGAATAGATGTGCTTCGCCAGCTCAGCAAGACCAATCCCAACATCCAGGTGGTAATTTTAACCGCATTCGGCACCCAGGAACGGGAGGATGCCGCAAAAAAGCTGAAGGCCTTCGATTTCATCAATAAGCCTGTGGATGTGGAAACGCTTGCCGATCGCATTCGCGGCGCCTACAGCTACAAGGTTGAAAAAACCATGGCCGCGGCTGCTTTTGCAGAGGCAGGAGAATTCGATACGGCCAGGGAAATTGTTAAAGACGCAGAAGCATTCAAGACCACCGGGGAGTTATTTGAAGACGAAAAATAGCGCCGGCCTGGGTTTGCTTGCAGGCGCCTGAAGATTTTGGGTGGTGGTGATAAATCCGTATGAAGGAGGAAGCCATCCACCCGACAAGTATACCATTATGGAGCGGGACGAGAATAAGATGCTGCGCCGCGGGCATTCGGTTGTTATTGGCAAGGTACTGGCTGGCTTGATAGAAAAAGTCCCGGTGCATCTAAAGAGTCTTAAGACGTCGGCCTGCCGGCTGGCCGGTCTTTTTGACAGCACGAAGCAGGAGATTGGGGAGGACGGGAATAAATTCGCTGAAATCTTGTCAAGTATTGATAGACATATAGACCTTATTGCCGGGAAAATAAAAATCCTCAACCGGTTCTCGCACAGGATGGGCTCATCTCCAGCGGTTTTTGATCCTAAAGAGATTATCGAGGAGGCAGTGCTTTTCTCGGCCCGGTTGGCGCATTTGTATAATATTACCATCAAATTGGATCTGGACAATAATCTACCCGGACTCCACAATAATCCTGTAGGCATCCATTTCCTGGTTTCAAAAATAATCACCTGGATGGTGACGAGGATGGAGGGAGGCGGGGAGTTAATCGTTAGAGCCAAGGATGCGGAAGAAGGCTTGTTGATTGATGTGGAGGGCCAGGGCCAGTTAAAGGAAGGATACTCCTCGGAACGAGACGCAACCGACCCCTTTTGGCCCATAGTCCAAGGGCTCATTGAAGAACTGGGAGGCCGTTGGGAATCCGAAACCCGTGAATATCCTATAAAACGAATTTCCCTGTTTCTGCCGGACACCCGGGCTTTGGCCCACACCCAAGCATAGAAAATGGCTTTACTGAAGGCATTCAAACCGAAATTCTGGGATCATCGAGACATGGCACCGGTCCCTTATAGGGCCACGTGCCAATTTCGCCGCCTCTGGTATGGCGTGATTGTCCTAACGTCTGCGATTGCCCTTTTCCCCCTGATCTTCCTGGCCCTGATCGATTACAGGGCAACGCAGCATGACCTTGAATCCGAGATCCTTCTTCGCACCTCTCGGATGGTCTCCAATACCAGCAGGACCATCTTCTACTTCTTGGAGGAACGCAGATCCGCGCTGGATTTTATTGTTCATGACAACAGCTTTGAGAAGTGCGCAAATCCCGGCAGGTTGAGTGGAATACTCAGGAATCTTAAGAACACCTTCGGCGGATTTACGGATATTGGACTGATTGACCCTCTCGGCATTCAAAGGGCCTATGCGGGGCCTTATCGTCTCAGGGGCAAGGATTACAGCGATCAGGAGTGGTATCAACAGGTGGTTGAACGAGGCCAATATATCGGCGATGTATTCCTGGGCTTCCGCCATATCCCTCATTTAGTCATCGCGATCAAGTACGCCTCTGAAGGCGGGACCTATTGTGTGCTCAGGGCCACCCTGGATACGGAAAAGTTCAACAACATGCTCTCCCGCCTTGCGATGGCGGGTGAGGGGGATGCCTTCGTCATTAACCACCAGGGCATTCTCCAGACTCCGTCTCGCTTTCATGGGAAGGTCTTTCAGCAGACCTCTTTGCCCATACCGGATTACGCCACCAAAACCCGTGTGTTTGAATGGGAAACTGCCGATGGTGTGCCGCTCATTATCGGCTACAGGTACATCCCGGACACCCCTTTCATCCTGATGGTGGTCAAAATAAAAACGGAGCTAATGAAACCTTGGTACAACACCCGGAAGGAGCTCATCGGGTTCCTCCTCATCAGTGTCATCTTTATCCTGTTGGCCATTTTTGGGGGGACAACCTTTCTCGTGAACAGGATATATGTGGCCGATCAGGAGCTGATCATGACCCTGCACGAGGTGGAATACTCCAACAAAATGACCTCTATCGGGCGGTTAGCTGCAGGGGTGGCCCACGAGATAAACAACCCCCTGGCCGTCATCAACGAAAAGACCGGGCTCATCAAGGATCTACTCATTATTAAAAAGGAATATGGAAAGGATGATACCCTGGCGGGTTCAATAGACGTTATCCTCTCTTCGGTGCAACGCTGCGGCAGGATAACCAAACGACTCCTGGGTTTTGCCCGCCATATGAAATTGAGTATCCAGTCAGTTCATCTTGAAGAGATGTTTCAGGAGGTCCTTGAATTCCTGCACAAAGAGGCAGAATATAGGACTATCGCGATTTCACTGAATATCCCAGACGACATTCCAAAAATAGAGACAGACGCGGGTAAGTTGCAACAGGTCCTGTTAAATATCATCAACAACGCCTTCACGGCCATGGGAAGCGGCGGTCATCTCGACATTACAGCCGAAATGGCCGGACAAGAGATGGTCTCGGTCAGGATCGCTGACGACGGGTGCGGCATCCCTGAGGCAAATCTAAAACGCGTCTTTGAGCCCTTTTTTTCCACAAATACCGGTGAAGGAGGAACGGGGCTTGGCCTGTCCATAACCTATGGTCTTGTCCGGGAACTGGGCGGATCGATTGATGTGAAGAGTGAGGAGGGGAAAGGAACAGTTTTCACACTCGCGTTGCCGCTTGTAATTGGAGGAAAGTAGAAGATGGATATATGCGAGTACTCTTAGTGGACGACGAAAAAGAACTGATGAGCGTATAAGGAGATCAACGATGAATGACAGTTTGGATATCAGAACGGAAACAGCGCTTCGGTTTTTTGGAAAAATGAGTGCCTCTATCTCCCATGAAATCAAGAACGTCCTGGCCATCATCAACGAAAACGCCGGTCTCTTAGAAGACTATAACCTCATGGCGGAGAAGGGAACCCCCCTTAACCCGGAACGGATTAAAACGCTGGCGGAAACTGTTATGACGCAGATCAAGAGGGCAGACGTCATTGTAAAAAACATGAACAAATTTGCTCATAGTGTGGACGAGGCGAAAAAAACCGTTGATGTAAGAGAAGTTCTGGAGCTTGTGGCAGCACTTTCATCCCGATTTGCCGCCATGAGAGGCGTAGTTCTCGATTTACAACCCTCTTCAGGCGCCGTGTCCATTCTCTCATCACCTTTTTTTTTCGAAAACCTCATCTGGCTTGTCCTGGATTTTGCCATGGACGCTGTTGGAAATGGGAAGAAGGTGGGACTTATTGCTGAAAAAAGGGAGGAGGGGGCCAGGGTCAGATTCACTCAACTCGACGCCCTTGGGCAAGCGCAAAAGGACCAATTCCCTACAGAAAGGGAAAGGTCCTTGCTCCATATTCTTAATGCCGAAATTGCCTTGGACCATGGGGCAGGCCAAATCTTGATTGACCTGCCATCAGATATACATTTTTAAAAGGCCCCTTGCGGGTGAAACTCATTTATTTCAGACTAAAATCGACCAAATAGAGAGCGCAATAATGGATGAGAGAATATTACTCCTTGATGATGAAAAGGATTTTGTGGATGCAATGGCCGAGCGAATGCGGGCCAGAGGGATGGAAGTGACGGTTACCACATCCCCCAGTGAGGCCCTAAGGAGGGCCCGGCAGGAGTTTTACGACGCCATCGTAATGGACTTCATGATGCCTGAAATTGATGGCCTTGAAGCCCTCAAAGAACTTAAGGAGATAAATCCTGATCTCCAGGTCATCCTTCTCACGGGGTATGCCACCATGGAGAAAAAGATCGAAGCAAAGAACCTGGGCGCAATGGACCTGGTGGAAAAACCTGTTGATATCGATACCCTGACAGATAAGATAAGGGCGGCCCATAAAAAAATAAACCTTTTGAAAAAAGGCCCAAGGGAAAATGAAACACATCCTCGCTGAAAAACGATGATAGCGGTATTTCTATAGAAACGGGAAGCAAAGTATTGGAAAATGAAAAGATGAAATCAATCCTACCCGAAAAAGCGTTGCACCTGGAGATGTTGAAGAACGGTAAATTCAATGTCCCGGATTTCATTTATATCCCTGCACAGGATTTCAGGGATGAGAAATTCGAAAAATTAGAGAGATTTCTCAGCGCTCATCCTGAAGGCTTCAAGGTCATAGCGCGGAGCGCGCATCCGGATGAGGAGGCCTTCAAGCCCGGAACCTTTGATTCTCTTGAAACCTATGCGGATGTGGCCGGCATAAAATACGCGAGAAAACGGATCATGAAGCTGGCCAGGACCGCGAACAGGCTCTCCATTTTAAGGCAACAGAAGTTTAATAACGCACCAGATCTGGATATAGACGAAATGGGTGTCGTTGTTATGCCTTTCATTCATGGTATGAGTATTATGGCAAAGATGTTGGGAAATACATGGGAATTCGGGTATGGCCGCCCCAGGAACCAAAAGGTGAAGGGCGAACCTTTTTTAACACATACGCCCCACAACCCGAAACTGCTCCAGGTTTCCGAAGAGATTCAGAAATATTTGGGCCATAGATGCGAAATCGAATATATCATTTCTAGGGATGGCGCAATTTATGTTGTGCAGGCAAAGGACATCTCACATTTTGAAACCCTGGATGAAAAAGAGGGTGAAAGGTCCATTAAACTGGATGGTGTGAGAAGGATCAGGGAGAGGAGGTCCTACCGCGAACGTCCCATCTTTGTGATGGACAGCAAGGAGTTCTATCTGCGCATTATTGGCAGCTGTGAAGAGATGGTCCTTGGATGCGAAGGCCCCAAGCCACGTATCGAAGATACCCTTGAAATGATTGCCTCCCGTGAGGCTGAATTTGAGGATTTTTCACTTAGGCATGAGAGGTTCGCGATCCTGTGCCTTTCCGAAGCAGTACCTGAAGATCTATACCAGATTGCCAAACACTACCTTGATGACATGCCCGAACTGAAAGAGTCTCTCTCAAAGGCCCTTTATGCCAATCTTTACAAGAGAGACGAATTCATGTCAGAGGCCGACACCTTCATTTGTGAGGACAAAATTAGAATCAATCTTGAGAGTCACGATGCATACGGGATTGCCACAGTGCGAAATCCGGTCTGGTACGTATACTGGAGTAAGGAAAGGTCCGATGAAGTAGTTGGGGAATTCAAGTGTCTGGGATTCAAGACACGGGATTCCATTGGAATCGACATAGACGCCCTGAAAAAGCCCACGGTATACAGGCTGTAGATTTTACTTTTGAAGGGGTATAATGAAGACTACTTTTGTGGAGGAATGAACATGAAAACAAGAATATTAATTGTGGACGACGAGGAAGAATTCGTCAAGGCATTGTCAGAGCGTTTGACCATTCGGGATTATGATGTATCCACATCCCTGAGTGGGGAAGAGGCCATCAAAAAATTAAAACAGTACCTTTTCGATGTGATCATTCTTGATGTGGCCATGCCAGGTATGAGCGGCATTGCGACCCTGCGAGAAATCAAGAAGATCAGACCTTTGACCGAGGTTATTATGTTGACCGGACATGCAACCGTGGAGACGGCCATAGAAGGGTTGAAGCTGGGTGCCCTCGACTTTCTTTTAAAACCGTGTGAAACTGAGGACCTGGTCACCAAGATCGATATGGCCTACGAAAAGAAAGCCAAACACGATGAACGCATCAGGCAAGCTAAAGTGGCGGAGATCGTATCTTCACCCAGATCTGTCCTTAGTAAGCATTAATAACTATCTCGGAACCTGTATACAACCAAGAAGCGCGGGTACTACCCGTAATTTACTCCATTATCCTGAGGGCTACGAACTGCTGGGCAAGCACAAAATATATTGACATTTGCCATAGAATATGCTCAAGTTCAAAGATTCCATGTAACGCCTGTTTACGTGCCCATGAGGCATTAAAAGGCTCAGAATTTCAAGATAGCGTGGCTCATCCTCATATCGTGAAGAATTATGATCGCTAATTCGAGTTCCGGTTATTGTAACTCTCATTATAAGGGTAAGTTTTCTTTTATACTGGTCAGAAGTTAAAATCGAATGCTGCCTTCGTACTTCCTATACTCAAGTGGTGACGGCTGAAAGAAAGTTCTATCGTTGTGAAAACACTTCCACTGACAAAGATGCTTTCCCATGTTTTTCTTGCTATCCTGATCTTGAATATTAGTGTCATTTTTCCAAGAACAGAGTGGATGTGCCACTGCGATAAAGATCTGAAAAGGGCCCCCGGCTGTTGCAATTGTCCGAAGTGTGTGGACAAGAGAGACGGATTGCTCTCTTACTGCCATCTTTCCGATCTTAGAGATAAAGAAGAAAACAAAGCGGTTGTCTTGAAAACGGCGGGTTGTCTATGCGGTCCCGGTCTCACTGTTTTGAATCTTCCAGTTAACAACCCTTTTATTCCAATCGACCGCGCTGACTATTTTTTACATCTACCTGAATATTCCTTTCAAACTGAGATCCCTCTTCCACTATTAGAAGAACGTGTTCTCCCCATTGATCGTCCCGGCTGACCTTCCAGGAGCACCTACTACATATTTTGCTTGCCTTATCCTACTGTTGAGTTTTGTTACCAGGGCTGGTATCTGACGACACCATAATGTGTTAATGCCGTGGCAGATCTATCCTTACATCTATGTCCTGTGGAATCATCAAGATTGCAGGAATGGGGAGTTCTTTCCCCTTTTTTGGGCAAGCATTTAATGACATGTCATTAGTTTCTTAACTTGTATGGTTTTTAAACGACCAAATTTTGAAGGAGCTATTCCCCTTGGAGCACTAATGTTACTCCTTTCCTGATTTTGTAAAGACAACTCAGGTTTGGATAACAAAGAGTCGTTCCCATGGCAAAACCTACAAACACTGACCCTGCTCTGCGAGTAAGGGTTTCCAATGTGGACTAAACAAATAAGGAAAAAAGGAGAGTATATGTACACTCCAAACATACGAATCATGTTGACAGTTTTGATATTACTTGTGGCGACAGGCAGCAGTCTTGGCATGGGTTGTTCCTCCGGAGGCTCGGGAAGCTCTACCTCTACCTCTACCTTTCTGAGCAACGAGACCCTTGAGGGAAGCATGCAGGGCCACTCCGGAGTCGCACTGGATCTCAACGGCGACGGGAATAAGGATCTGGTAATCGGGGCTCCCTTTGCTGATATCGAAGATACCAAAGGGGCTCTGCTTGTCTATCTCTCCACCCTCGAAGGGTCTTTTTATAACAGCACCTCGGCTGTTTTGAGAGAAAACGGCAACCTTGGCTGGAGCCTGGTCGCCATGGGCGACGTGGATGGCGATGGAAAAGAGGATTTTGCTGCAGGCGCTTACAGCGGCAGCGGCGAACGCGCCTCCCTTTGCGGGACCGTAAGCGTTTACAAGGGGGGTGCTGAGCCTCGGAAGCAGACCGTCCTTGAAGGGGAAAACGCAATGGACAAATTTGGTTACGCCCTGGCTTCAGGAGACTTAAATAATGACGGATTCGCAGATCTTATCGTTGGCGCACCCTTTCACTCGCCCAGCCCGTCCCTCTACCAGGGAGGATCGGTATACGTCTACTTCGGACCCACCTACTCTCAAACGAACGTCATAAAAATACCCGCCACCCGTAACAACAGTGGCATCGGCTTCTCCCTCGCGGTGGGAGACATCAACGGTGACGATATAGATGATCTGCTCATGGAGGCCGCCTATAAACTGATTGGGTACTATGGCGGGCAGGATTTCTCTCCATCTGCGGTTCCTGACGTAACCTTCAGTACTAACAGGGTCAGCGGATTTGCCCGCGCCATCGCGGTGCTCTGGGACGTGGATAACGACGGCTATAATGATGTGGCAGTGGGGGCTTATAAGGCAGCGATGGACGCCAACGATATCGACACCGGTCGTCTCTACATCCTTGGAGGCGGCCCTTCATCTCTCGAACTCCTGGCCACAATCGATGGAAAGGAGCAATGCGGACAGTTCGCATCGGCGGTCCTTCCCATTGACGACGTGGACGGCGACGGTACCCCGGACCTGGCGGTGAGCGCCGTACACGGCAACGGGGACCCGTGGAGCATGACGGGAAAGATCTTCATATTCAGCGGAAGTTCCCTGATCACAGGGGCCACAGTGGAAACAGCGAAAGTTATCCCGGGAGTAGCCCGGAACATGCACCTGGGCGCCTTTCTGGCTCTGGTCACAAAAGGAAAGTGGCTGGCTACGGGAGCCCCCACCGAAGGAGCCAATATCGGTAGTGTCCGGCTCTACGACCTGGCCTCAGTCGGCAATTAGTGATAACCAAGGAATGAAAAAAAAGGAGATATTTCCATGAAAAAAATCACGATTATCTGCATAAGCCTCGCTGCCTTTGTCGTTGTGGCTCTTGCAGCGGTATATAACGAAAACAACTTTTCATCCCGCGGCAGGATGTACCAACCTGCACCGGAAGGGCACGTCATCGGGCAAGACAACGGCTCTGGGTTCGGCCTTCATCATCCGGGCGAGGACTGTGGGACATGCCACCGCGTTGATGGAAGGGCCGAATCACACCTTTTTACTATGGCGGGAACACTTTACGAGGACCGTTCCGCCCGCTCAGTCGTCAAGCAAGGCGAGGTTATTATGGAAGACTGGGACGGTAATATTATCAGCATGACGAGCAATGAGGTCGGGAATTTCTGGACCAAGACCCCCGTTGCAAGCGATCCCTACACCGTGTCCAACTACCACGGCCATGAACCCTTTTCCCCCATGTACGTGGAGGATGAAGAGGGGAATCTGTTGCAACCGGCAGATCCTGACAGTAGCAAAACTTGGCATTATAAGACCTGGATACGGAACGAAAACGCTTACCGGCCCATGGCGTCGATCGCAGGGGTAGGCGGCAGTTCGGCTCGCAACCGCATGAGCTGCAACATGCACCATGGGGGTGTGGCCCATCGTGCGGGGGGTCTATGGGTGGGCAAGGGTTCAACCCTCACATCCTACCCGGCCTCGGGCCTGAGGTACCAAAAACACGCCTACCCTATCCTGCGCAGCAAATGCGCTCCCTGCCATATCCCCGGGAAGGCGAAGACCTCGGTGAACACAAAGACGGCTCTGCCCGAATTCGGCGTGGATTCCACCTGCATCGACTATAGCGGCGGCCTCGATCTCATGACCTACGAGGGATCAACAGTGATGGTGCCAAAGCTCGATGAAAATGGCAAGACCATCCCCAATGTATTCGATACCTACTCCAAAATAGGAATTTTGGGTGTGGTGAACGCGAATGCTCCGGGGCAGAGCCCTCTCCTGGCCAAAACCGTTTCCGGCGGGACCCAGCATGCCGGAGGCGTCTTCTGGAACGATAGCTCACTCGATTACATCGCCCTGAGGCAGTGGATCGCGGAAGGGGCGCCGAAGAATTAGCCTTGCATCGTCCGCGCGGATGGGCCGCTGATACCGGAGCGCTGAGCCACACAATCAAGGATGTAGTGCCTGAACGAAAACCCTGATCAGGCACGATTTTGGATTTTGTTTCTGAATTTGTATCCCCTCCATGGGGGAGAGCGAATCATTTGTTGCCCCTTTTTGGAGACCGTCCTGGAAGGGCAACGCGTGGGAAAACAGCTGTGAGCGAATATCGATATCCTCTTGCGAACAAAACTTTGAAGCAGTCGATCAAGAATATGCGAATCCACTGAGCTTCAAAGCCAAAAAAAAGGAAATACTGAAGCGAGGGGATTTGTTTTGAGCCAGGCAGGGCCGCCTGGGCTACTATTTTCGGCAGTCCAAGCCGCTCGCTAAACTGAACGTGTCCGTTAAGCACCCGAGTTCTCACCCTATGGGTTATAAAGCAGATGGATTCGGACTATTGGACGAATCCCTCAAGACTCGTACCCATTGACGACGATCTCAATGGTCCCTGAGGAGAGATCGTACACCAATCCATGCACGATCAGTGTTTCTGGCACGAACGGATAGCTTTTAATCGCTTCAACTTCCTCCTTGACGGCGGCCCGGGGATCCTCAAAGGCATGAAGCCATTCTATCAACTTTTCTCGTATAGGCGCACCAACAAGATTCTTGAA
>PVMK01117112.1_pt1 | contig 13090 bp, 8 predicted proteins | sample 1853481 | NCBI WGS metagenome assembly PVMK01 (sample SAMN08533507, study PRJNA380276) | Marine sediment metagenome, whole genome shotgun sequencing project.
CGTCTTTTTTTTCATTGTATACCATCCAAACATTTTGGGCTGGCCTTGAACAGCTTAAAAGATCGTTTCTATACCAACTATATGATGGAAATAATCACTTTTATTGGGTCGTGGGAATCATAGCTTTTCATACCGTGCTAAAATTAGCTTAATTGGTCGTGTCATTTTTTAGCTTATTATGTCCAGCAATTTTAACTGTTCCTGCATACCCATCCAGAAAGTCACTCCCCTGATAACCCTTCGACCAGAGCCAACGCATTATGCCCCAGGACCTGATTGTTGTACCCTCCTTCGAGGATAGCGAAACAACCCCCGCCGCATCGCAGGGCAGCCGCCCGGACCAGATGTCCGATCTCCCTGTAATCATCTGTCGCGAGTGTTCCGCCCCAATCCTCTTTGTGATTGTCAAAGCCTGCCGATATTCCGATCATGTCTGCCTGGCATCGCGCCATTTCACGGGCTACCTCATCCATATAGGCATCGCGGGAGCCTGCCGCGCAATTATGAACAGTGACATATCCCTTATCCCCCAGGATGTTTTCCGTCCCATCGCCGAAATGGAGGTCAATGTCTAAGATGTAGGCGGTCTCAATCATATTGCTTCGCTTCAGTCGCTCTATGGCGACAGCCATGTTATTGAAGTAGCAGAAACCCCATGAAGAGTTGGATGAGGCATGGTGCCCGGGGGGACGGATAAGCCCAAGAGCAGGTTCCTTCAACCCGAGTGTCGCGGCCTGGATGGCGGCTCCGGCGGCCAACGCTGAAATCGAATAAAGCCCTTCCCCCTTCACGTAGTCAATATGGGTCTTGGTATGGACGGCGGAAATATCAGCCTCTGAGGCGGCCTCTGCCTTGATAAGATCCACGCGGGATTCGACAACGTCCATCACGGCCTCCATCCTCCCTGCCGCAGCAGCAGGGTCAGATGTGTAAACCTCATAAAAATCCTCGTGAAAAATTACCTTCATGACGGCCTCCTCCGGTTATTTTTCGTTATTGGCTATTGTTTATTGAAATCCTGTGCGTTCTTGCCTCAGGATAAGATGTGATTTGGGGTTTCTTATTGACCGCTTGAAATAAGTTTAATAAAATTATTTGAATTAAGATATATTTTTGGAAAGATTTTTTGAACCTATGAAACTATTCGATGCAAGCATGCCTATCCGGAAAGGGATGGTGACTTTTCCGGGAGATCCACCATTTCGAATGGAGCCCTGTTTCCAAAGAGAGAAAGGAGACCCGGTTAATCTGGCACTCATCTCTATGGGAACCCACCTCGGCACCCATGTGGATCCGCCCGCGCATTATCTTGACGGAGGTGTGACTGTGGATGAGATACCCTTAGATACCCTGGTGGGCCCCGGGATAGTGTTGGATATGCGCGGGGTTTCTCAAATAGACCGTCAGGTGTTAGAGGGTGCACCCATAGGGGATCATGTGAGGGTCCTGCTGAAGACAGACAACGGATCGTTATTGCTCGAATCTTCCTTTCATGAAGATTATGTTCATCTTACAGAGGACGGGGCCTACTATCTGGTGGAAAAAGGGGTTTGCCTTGTTGGAATAGATTATCTTTCCATAGAGCGATATCAAAACCCTGGAGCGCCGGTGCACCGGGCCCTCTTGCAGGCCGGTGTCCTAATCGTGGAATGCGTTCACCTCTTGGAGATCCCCCCCGGACCTTATGAAATTTTTTGCCTCCCCATTTGCATCAAGGGTGCGGATGGGGCTCCGGCCAGGGTCCTGTTGCGGGAGCAGAGGAAAGAAGGAAGACCATGACACCTATGTACTACAAATCGGCTCTGGAATTAACAGGACTCATCCGTTCTAAGGATCTCTCGCCGGTGGAGCTGATGGAAGAGACCCTTCATAGGATCGAAGCAGTGAATCCGATTTATCCTTTTGACAATTCCCTCGAAAATTAATAGTCTGCATGAGATTCTATTAACCTTGATGCTCTCGCCCCTCTACTCCCAATATGATCCTGAAAAGAGAACAGAAATCCGCAGAGGAGATACTTAAGGCCGAAACCGGTTTTATCCGCGATTTACGCCCATATGAATATTATACTGTCGCAGCTATCGCCATTTTGTGGGCGCTTTTTCAGTTAGCGCTACCCAGTTTCCTCATTATTGACAGCACAAAAGAAAGGGCGATCCATCTCGCCTTTGCCATAGCACTCCTCTTCCTCGTAAGCCCCTGTTTAAAGCGACCCACAAAATACCTTGGCTTCCTTTCGGTTAAGGATCGAATTCCGGTTATCGATTACATCTTTGCAGCCTTAGGTGCGTTAACAGCGCTCTATATCGCCCTGGACTATGAGGGGCTCGCAATGAGGGCCGGCGCGCCGACTGCCCGGGATCTTGTCTCCGGTTCCATCCTCGTAATACTCCTCCTTGAGGCCACAAGAAGGGTTATAGGGCCGGCCCTATCTGTCATCGCTCTGATCTTCACCTCTTATGCCTTCCTGGGTCCATATATGCCCGACATCCTGGCATTCAAAGGGGTTTCCCTCAGTAAATACCTGAGCAATATCTCACTCTCAACTGAGGGGATATACGGGATCCCCCTTGGGGTTTCCTCATCTATTGTGTTCCTCTTTGTGCTCTTAGGCGCCTTGCTGGAAAAGGCGGGTGCAGGAAGATTCTTCACGAACCTTGCCCTTGCCTTTCTCGGGCGGTACAAGGGCGGGGCCGCGAAGGCAGCCGTGGTGGCAAGCGGGGCCACCGGTCTTGTTTCCGGCTCCAGCATTGCCAATATCGTCACAACCGGTCCGTTCACCATCCCCTTGATGAAAAAGGTCGGCTACCCGGCAAAAAAGGCTGCTGCAATTGAAGTTGCCTCAAGCACGGACGGTCAGTTAATGCCTCCTATTATGGGTGCAGCCGCGTTCATAATAGCCGAGTATGTAAATGTTCCTTATGTAGAGGTGGTTAAGGCGGCCGCTATCCCAGCCTTTGTTTCATATTTCGGGCTCTTCTGCATAACCCATCTTGAGGCATCAAAATTAGGCATCAAAGGCCTTGCCCGGGTTGATATCCCTAACTTCTTTAGCACCCTAAAAAACGGGATACATTATCTGATACCACTTGGCGTATTACTGTACGAACTCATTGTTCTCAGGCACTCGCCGGAATTAGCCGCTTTCAGGGCGATTATGCTTTTGTTGTTGGTCATCTTCTACCAGGAGATAAGAAAGGCGATTTTACATAAAAGGGGATTGAGATCCGCCATAATGGAAGGGGGCAGGATTATCATAAGCGGTTTTATCCAGGGCTCCAAGAATATGATGTCTGTAGCGCTCGCATGTGCGTGTGCAGGAATAATCGTGGGCGTGGTAAATATGGGGATTGGAGGAATGATATCAAGCGTTGTCGAATACCTTTCCCAGGGTAACATATTTCTTCTGCTCCTTATTACAGCCATGGCAAGTCTTATGATCGGCATGGGACTTCCAACCACAGCCACCTATATCGTAATGGCATCCCTGACAGCTCCAATTATTGTTGAAGTGGGGACACTCTATGACTTTATCATTCCTCTAATGGCTGCTCATCTTTTTTGCTTCTACTTTGGTATATTGGCAGACGATACGCCACCAGTAGGCCTTGCAGCCTATGCAGCGTCTGCCATAGCAGAGTCCGAGCCAATTCCTACCGGCATACAGGGCTTTTTATATGATATTAGAACGTCCTGTATCGCCTTTATGTTTGTATTCAATCCGGATCTAATACTGCATGACATCAACAGTTGGCCTCACGCCATCCTGATATTCGGCATGGCCCTGGTCGGGATCTCCGCGTTTGAGTGTTTTGCGCAGGGGTGGTGTTTTACCCGCAACAAATGGTACGATATTCCCTTCTTTCTCTTAGCAGCCTTTATCTTGTTTCACCCTGGGGGAATCGCGCCTCTTTTAAATGTTGATCTCAGCATGAAGTATTATCTATTCCCGATCGGTCTCTTTATTTACGGTCTGGTAATAATCCTTCAAAAGATGAGGATGAGGACCGTTAGATCTGATTTGAGCTTGACCTGAAAGAGGTTTGTTTTCTATAAAGTTTGATGGTCTCATGAAAAGTCTCTAAGGCCGTCACTCCCGCGAAGCTTGTCCTCGACTCCGATCGGGGAGCGGGAGCCCAGTCCTGCCGCGGCGGGATGATTTCCCTGGATTCCCGCGTTCGCGGGAATGACGAAAACGGATTAGTGACTTTTCACATGGGCGTCAATCTTGAAAATCTGCGTTTATCTGCGTCCCATAATGACATTTACTTAACCACTCGACGACTCAACCACTTAACTATTTGACGATCTCTGTATTAGGGGAAAGGATAGATAATGATGAAGGTACTGATTGTTGGTAGTGGGGGGCGTGAACACGCCCTTGCGTGGAAGGTTGCACAATCAAATCGCGTTGAAAAGGTATTTGTGGCACCTGGTAATGCCGGGACGGCCCGAGAACCGAGAGTGGAAAACATCCAAATAGGCTCAGACAACATCGAGGCCCTGTTTGACTTTGCCGGGAAGGAAGGGGTGGAAGTTACCATTGTAGGTCCGGAGGCACCCTTGGTGGAAGGCATTGTTGATGTGTTTAACCATGCCGGTCTGAAGTGTTTCGGGCCTACGAAAGGGGCAGCCCAGTTAGAGGGCTCCAAGGCCTTTTGCAAAGACTTCCTGGCCCGTTATAATATTCCGACAGGAGGGTACGAAACCTTCACCGAATTAGAGCCTGCCATCAGCTATATCCGTGCGCAGGGCGCTCCCATCGTTGTCAAGGCAGATGGCCTGGCCGCAGGAAAGGGTGTAATCGTTGCCCAGTCCGAAGCGGAGGCCATTGATGCGGTCGAGGATATGTTATCCCGAAGGGTCTTTGGCGATGCGGGAAAAAGGGTTGTTATTGAAGAGTGTCTCCAGGGTGAAGAGGCCAGTTTCATCGTCATGGTCGATGGAGAGCATATCCTTCCTTTAGCCACTTCACAAGACCACAAGGCCCGTGATAATGGAGATTCAGGCCCAAACACTGGGGGTATGGGCGCCTATTCGCCGGCCCCTGTGGTGATCCCGGAGATCTACGACCGGATCATGAAAGAGGTTATTGAACCTACGGTCAAAGGTATGGCCGCTGAGGGCCATCCCTACACCGGGTTTCTCTATGCCGGAGTCATGATATCTGAGAACGGCACACCTAATGTGCTGGAGTATAACTGCCGTTTTGGCGATCCTGAGGCCCAGCCTATTATTCTGAGACTCAAGTCCGACTTGATGGAAATGTGCCTCGCTGCCTTTGAGCAGCGTTTAGACCAGGTAGAGGTAGAGTGGGACGATCGTGTGGCCCTGGGTGTGGTAATGGCTGCCGGCGGATATCCGGTTGGCTACGACAAGGGCGATGTTATTTCGGGTCTGCCTGAGCATGCACAGGAAGGGGTCAAGGTCTTTCACGCCGGGACTAAGATTGAAAAAGGGCGGGTTGTCACCAATGGCGGAAGAGTGCTCTGCGCAACCGCCTTAGGGTTAACAGTTGGCGAGGCCAAGGCCAGGGCCTATGAACTGGCAGAAGGGATCCGGTGGGACAGGGTCTATTACCGGACCGATATCGGTTATCGTGCAGTCGCGAGAGAGGGGTAGGTTTCCCTGAGGTCTTTCATCAATGCCAAAAAGTAGTTTGCATTTTTTAATCTTGTGTTTCGGCAGGGAAATTTGAAACTTGAAACTTGAAATTGGGGAAAACAGAAGAACGTAGTTCGCCTTTCTAATTTCTAATTTCAAATTTCAAGTTTCGGCATCCGGGTTCCAATTCAATAATACAGCCCATTTTGGAAAGATGTGTAAACTTGTGAATGAGGGAGGATGCCCTTTCCCCTAACCACACTTTGTAAAACCGCAGAAATGACAGGTCATGCAGCCCTCTTCAAAACTGATGGTCTGGCCGCAGTCCGGGCAGGTTTCTCCAAGGAGGCTGTTTTCATATTTGCCGGGTTTTTTGAGAGGCTGATCTTTCATATACCTTTTTTCAAGGACCCTGCTGATGGCATCAGGAATGGAGAGGACCAGTCCGTCCTTTTGAAATACAGGATGCTCACCTCCGATCCCCTTTAGCTGTTCAACAATTTTTTCAACCCTCACCCCCGCTCTGAGGGCTAAGGATACGAGCCTCCCGATCGCCTCGGTCTTTGCGGTGGTGGACCTGCCGGACTTACCGATGGTGGCAAACACCTCAAAAGGCCGATCCTCATACTCTGTAACAGTGACGTATAAGGCCCCCATGCCGGTTGTCATTTTGGTCGTGAAGCCTTCCAAAGTCTCTGGCCGCTCTCTTACGGCCCCCATGAACCCACTGCTATCGGTTTGCTTATCCTTATCGGCAAATGAAAGGACCTGGTTTTCCTTGCTTCCGTCTCTGTAAATGGTAACGCCTTTACAACCTAAATCATATGCCAGGTCATAAACCTTCCGCACATCATCAATGGTGGCATCCCTGGGGAGGTTGACCGTCTTTGACACGGCGTTGTCTACATATTTTTGAAAGGCCGCCTGCATACGGATATGCCACTCCGGGACGACATCGTGGGCAGTTGCAAAGATCGCTCTTTCATTTTCGGGTATCTCCTCAATACCCCTGATACCCCCTTTCTTAGCAATGGCATCCATCAATTCAGGGCGGTAGAAGCCCTTTTCCTTAGCCACTTTCTCAAAGTATGGGTTCACCTCTAACAGCTTGTCGTTATCCATGACATTTCTGACAAAACTGAGTGCGAATAAGGGCTCGATCCCGCTGGAACAGTCCGCTATGATACTGAGTGTGCCGGTTGGGGCGATGGTAGTGGTGGTTGCGTTCCTGTAAGAACATCCCTTCCGGTTTTTAAATGTGCTTTTATCAAAGTTCCCAAAAACCCCTCTCTCTTCTGCCAGGTCTTTGGATGCTTCATGGGATTCTCTCTGTATGAAACCCATGACCTCCTCTGCTGTCTCAAGGGCCATATCCGAATCGTACGGAATCCCCAGCCGGTACAAAAGGTCGGCAAAACCCATTACTCCGAGCCCTATTTTGCGATTTCCTTTCACCATAGTATCAATTTCAGGCAAAGGATATTTAGACATGTCAATGGTATCATCCAAGAACCGGATACTCCACCAGACCACCTCTTTCAGTCCATCATAATCGATGACAGATCCTGTATCGGACTCTGCTACAAACTTGGCCAAATTAATGGAGCCGAGGTTGCATGCCTCCAAAGGAAGGAGTGGCTGCTCGCCACAGGGATTAGTGCTCTCTATTTCACCTAAGCCCGGAGTCGGATTGTCTCTGTTGATCCTGTCTAAGAATAAGATACCCGGGTCCCCGTTTTCCCAGGCCTGTTTCACCAGCCCATTATAGACCTCTGCGGCATCTAACTCTCCAGTCTTTTTATTATCCCTGGGATTTGTCAGATCATAATTTCGATTTTTCTTGACACTCTCCATAAAGGGATCTGTGACGGTGACTGAGATATTGAAATTATTCAGGTCGCGGTTATTTTTCTTACAGTCAATGAACTCCAAAATATCCGGGTGATCAACCCTAAGAACAGACATATTGGCGCCTCTGCGTGTGCCCCCCTGTTTGACCTGCTCGGTGGCGGTATTAAAAATCCTCATAAAAGAAACCGGACCTGAAGCGATACCTCCTGTTGTGCCGACCCTGCTCATGGCCGGTCTCAGACGAGAGAAGGAAAACCCGGTTCCACCACCAGACTTATGGATAAGCGCCGCGTTCTTCAGGGTATCGAAAATACCCTCCATGCTGTCTTCAACCGGGAGCACAAAGCATGCCGCTAACTGGCCTATTCTGCGTCCGGCGTTCATCAATGTGGGGGAGTTGGGGAGGAACTTTAATTCGGTCATCATCCGATAAAAGATCTCTTCCATTTCTTTTACCCGGGTGTCGCCCCCAAACCTCTTCTCCGCCTTTGCAATATGTTTCGCTACCCGGCTGAACATCTCCTCAGGAGTTTCGATAATTCGCCCGTCGTCGTCTTTCCTGAGATATCTTCTTTCCAGCACCCGCCTTGCGTTGTCAGAAAGAGCCAGACCCTTCTTTATGAAAATAGACCTGTCCAACCGGATCGGGGAGGTTTTGGAAAGTCCGAATTCAAGCAGTTTCGCCTCTATCATTGCCTCTATAACAGACATGGTAATGGTCTCGGCTTCCATCTTGGCGATTTCTTTGTGAAGAAATCTGCTTATGTCCATGGCCTGATCTGTATTGATAGGATTTTCCCTGACCAAAAGATCAGAAAATCGGTTGTCGTCCAGTCTGTATGTTCCGAGATCGAAGGCTTCCTCTTCTGTAACCAAGATCTTCCCTTTTTGACCCATGGACATCCCCCTGTTCGGTACGCTTCAAAAGTGCCTAAAGTGAGCTAAATTGCCTAAAGTTGATGTTTGTTTTTTATTCGATGTCGGAGTCTTCGCTTACCTGGACGTTTCCCGCCGGCAGTCCCGCTGTAGCGGGATTCATTTTTTATTTGCCTGGAACCCTTGGCGTACCCTTCGTGGTAAAATCACTTTTTGCTCAAAAACCTTGGCGTCTTTGTTTACCCCGTAGGTCCGGAAGATCGTACTGGGGCGCCTTTGCGTGAGGCCTTGCCTGTTTGCCAGAAATAAGATACATATGAATTGTGGTCGGATATTCAAAGGCCTCGATCTAAGAGCTCGGGCTGAGAAATCACATTTACAGATCATACGCATATTCTGAGGAAAATAAAGTACCATACTTCAAAATTCTTCATGAAGATTCTATTTTACATACAATATGTAGTATGTCAAGAAAAAAAAGCATACTATATCTGTGTATATCCATAAGGAGGACTAATCCCTTGAAACTCTTTAATAAAAAAAATCAACGCAATAGGAGCGCCCGATTCTGTGGTGCCGCCCTTTTGATCCTGGCCCTGATCCTCGCAGGGCCCGTGACCAATTCCAACGCCGCTTCGGTGACTGACGGGGCAAAAAGATTCAAATTAGATAACGGATTTACTGTTATACTCAAAGAAGACAACAGCGCACCTGTAGCGGCTATACAGGTGTGGGTCAAGACGGGAAGCGCAAATGAAACAGAGGAAGAGGCAGGGATTACACATTTTATCGAGCATATGATTTTTAAAGGTACGCCCTCTAAAAAGACCGGGGAAATCGCCGGCGCCATTGAGGACTCCGGGGGCCACATCAATGCCTACACCTCTTTTGACAGGACTGTGTACTTTGTGGAAATCGCCAGCGCCCAGTTTGCTACCGGCGTGGATGTCTTATTAGATGCTGTGCAGAACTCTCTTTTCGACAAGAAGGAGCTTGAGCGGGAAAAGGAGGTCGTTTTAGAGGAATACCGGCGGTCTTTGGATATCCCTGAGCGGCAATTGGGTAGGGCAATAATGGAACTGTCTTACAAGAAACATCCTTATAGAAGGCCGATCATCGGATATGAAAGGACAATTCGCTCCTTTGACCGGGAGGCTGTCCTGAGTTATATGGACAAGTGGTATACCCCAGACAATATGGTTATGGTAGCGGTTGGGGACTTCGATACAAAGAAGGCGCTTAAAACCATCAAGGCCCTTGTCAGGGATTTTCCTCAGAGGAGAGGAAAGACGCCTTTTAGACTGGAAGAACCGCCGCAGACCGCTCTCAGGAAAATCATCAAAAAAGACAGGGTTCAGCAGGCCTATCTGAATATGGTCTGGCACATACCCTCTGTGACACACAAAGATATGTACCCTCTGGATATTTTGGAAACTATCCTTGGACATGGCAAAAGCTCAAGGCTGTACAGCCGTTTGAAAATGAATGCCGATCTTGTCTACGACGTAAGTGCGGGCGCCTATGCCCTTGCGGACCCCGGACTCTTTTCCTTGGATGCAACCCTCAGCCCCGATAAACTTGATCCCGCACTTGAGGCTATTGGGAAGGAAATTTCGAGGATCACCAGCGAACGGGTGTCCGGGTCGGAGTTGACAAGGGCCAAGACCATTGCTGAGGCCAATTTTATCTTTGATATGGAAGATATGGCAGGACAGGCAAGGACCCTGGCATTCTTTCAGACCATGACAGGCGACATGTATAATGCTGACCACTATCTATCTAATTTACAAAAGGTCACACCCGATGATGTCGTCCGTGTTGCAGAAGAGTATTTCAGGCCGGAAAACCTCTCCGTAGGGGTCATGGCTCCCGAGGGAACAGAGATCGTCCTTGATGAGAGCGTGATTACGTCTCTATTTACACCGACCGATCCGGCAGACGCGTCTAAAAGAGTGGAAGGTTCCAAGGGAGAAAAGGACACAGTAATGATGGTCCTCCCTAACGGCATGAGGCTGATTATCAAAGAGAATCATCGCCTCCCCGAAGTATCGGTTGTCGGGGTTTTCCTGGGAGGAACGCGTCTTGAAAAACCCGGTGAGTGGGGGATATCCAGCTTTGCGGCCAACATGCTGACACGGGGTACAAAGGAGAGGACCGCGCAAGAGATAGCTTCCACTGTAGAGTCGTGGGCAGGTGCCCTGAACGGGTTTTCGGGAAGAAACAGCATAGGGGTCTCAGCAAAGTTTTTGAGCCGGGACCTTTATGCCGGGCTTGAACTGCTGGCTGATGTTGTGCTTAATCCTGATTTCCCTCAATCAGAGATAGAAAAGGTTAGAGTGGACATCCTCGCTGGCATCAAGGCCAAAAAGGACCGTCCCACGGCACAGCTTTTTGAGCTGTTTTATAAGACCCTCTATCCAAACTATCCTTACGGACATCCCCGGTCAGGCACTACGGAGACCATCCGGTCTATTACCAGATCAGACCTTGAGAAATGGTATAAATCCTCTATAGCAATCCCATCCAATTTTGTCCTTACAGTGGTAGGAGACCTGAAAAAGGATCAATTGATCCCTTACGTCAAAACGCTCTTCGGGGCTTTCCCTGTATCTGGAAATAAGATTCCAGTCGTGGCACCTGAACCCCCATTAACGAAGTTCAGGGAGGCCCATTTGAATCGTCCGGGTGCCCAGACTCACTTAGTAATAGGATACCTCGGGGTAGGTCTGAAAAGCAGGGACAACCCCCCCATGGCCCTGATCAAGACTGCCCTTGCAGGACAGGGGGGGAGATTGTTCACCCAGCTGAGAGATAAGCAGAGTCTCGCCTATGCCATAACCGCCTTCAGGAGCCCGGGGCTCGAAACGGGCGTCTTTGGCGCTTATTTAGCATGCGACCCCAGCAAGACGGCTGTTGCCACAGAGGCCATTTTTAAAGAATTAGACGAGATAAGAGAAAAGGGATTGACTAAAAAGGAATTGAAGGGGGCAAAAAGCTATCTGCTGGGAAACCTTCTGATAGGGCTTCAGACCAATGGGAGCCAGGCTATGCAGATGGCCTTAGACGAGCTTTACGGTCTGGGTTACAACAACTTACCCAGGTTTATCCGGGACATAAAGGCGGTAAGCTTAGATGAGATCAAAGGCGCAGCGCAAAAGATTATTGTTCCCGGAAGATATGTGCTTGTCACTGTGGGGCCTGGTCAGCAGAAGGGAAAGTGACTAAAGTGACTAAAGTGAGCTAAAGTGCCTAAAGTGAGCTAAAGTGCCTAAAGTTGATGTTTATGTTTCATTCGACGTTCGATGTCGGAGTCTTCGCTTACCTGGACGTTTCGTTTAATCCGCAATCCGCAATCCGCAATCCAAAATCGTACTAAAGCCCCAGTTCTCTCGCCAGGATTATCCGCATAATCTCTGACGTGCCTTCCACAATCTGCAATACCTTGGCCCCCCTGTAGTATCGTGAGACCGGGTATTCTGCCATATATCCGTAGCCGCCGTGTATCTGAACCGCCTCTGAAGCCGTTTTCTCTAACATCTCAGAGGCAAAGAGTTTGGCAGCCGTTGCCTCAAATGAATGTTTTCTTCCTCTGTCCTTCAGCCATGCAGCCTTCAGGTACTGATTCCTGGCCAATTCAATGGCCACGGCCATGTCAGCTAATTTAAACTGGATGGCCTGGAAGCTGGCGATCGGCTTTCCAAACTGTACCCTCTCCCTGGCATAACGGATGGACTCATTCAAACAGGCCTGTGCACATCCCACGGCTATTGCGGCAATACTTATTCGTCCGGTCTGAAGAACAGCGAGGTGCTGGGAAAAACCTTTAATCGGATCACCGAGAACATTATCCTCCGGAACGGGGCAGTCCTCGAATATTACTTCATGGGTGGCTGAACCATGCCAGCCGATCTTTTCGTATCTCTTCCCTAAAACAAATCCTGGAGAATTTTTTGGCACGATGAAGGTGGAGATACGCCCGGGGCCCTGAACGGCCTTCTTGGTAACCGCTGCAACTATGATCATGCTGGCATTATCAAGACCGATATTTGTGATGAACTGTTTGGTGCCGTTGATAACCCATTCGTTGCCCTGCAGAAGGGCCCTGGTTCGAATTGAAGCGGCATCTGACCCCGCATCCGGTTCTGTTAAACCAAAGGCTCCGATTTCTTCGCCTTTGGCTATAGGCACAAGCCATTTTCTCTTCTGGTCTTCGGTTCCAAAGACATCGAGTTCCTGTGCAACAACACTGGTGGTCACATCAAGAAGCGCCCCGAATGTGGTATCACCGCGGGATATTTCCTCGATGCAGAGATGCATCCCCACCCAATCACCCCCGCTGCCGCCGTACTCATCAGATATGGGGATACCCATCATACCGAGTTCCGCCATTTTGGCTATGATATCGTAAGGGAATTCTCCTGTACGTTCGAGCTCTTCTGCCCTCGGGGCAATCACCTCCGTGGTAAAATCCCTGCACATGTCCCGAATCATCTCATGCTCTTCTGTCAGATCAAAATCCATATTTCATATCCTTTTCACTATTTATCTTATTTGTCATTCCGGACTTGATCCGGAATCCAGTGTTTTCAGCTGGTTCTGGACTCCCGCTTTCGCGGGAGTGACGGCCTTAGAGAGTTTTTACGAGAGCATCAATTTTCACGCCAGATTCATTTCGGATCAATGTACGGTTACCCCTGTTATTTGTCAAGCCTGCCGGCAGACTGTCCAGGGAAACGTCAAAGTCGGTGTTAAATCGTTA
>PVMK01129150.1_pt1 | contig 13089 bp, 18 predicted proteins | sample 1853481 | NCBI WGS metagenome assembly PVMK01 (sample SAMN08533507, study PRJNA380276) | Marine sediment metagenome, whole genome shotgun sequencing project.
AAATGCGGGCTTCAATCAGCTCAACCGCCACGTAGGGATCTTCCGGCGCGATCCGGTGGGCTGTTTCCAGCGCTTCCAGGGCATCCGGGTAGCGCTGCATGGTTTTCAGTGTCTTGGACAGCAGCATCCAGCCTTCAAGGTGTTCAGGGCTTTCCGTCAGCCTGGCTCGCAGACTCGCCACCATGGCATCCATCTCGGAACTTTCATTCGCGTGCCCCGCCTGGGTTGTGCGCGTTGCCTGGGCGGCTGCGGCCACCTGTTCCAGGGCCTCGGGAGTACCGATATACGGATACAACATCAGTGCGCTTGCGGGCAGGAGAAATACCAGTGCAAGGGCTATGGGTGTCCAGCCGGTTTTTTGGCGAAACAGGGGCAGGAAGGTTATCAGTGCAGCAATGGCCAGTATGACCGCGGCCAGAATCCAGAATATCATTATGAGTTCTCTTCTTCGGGCCCGCCGGGACTCAGCTTGCGCTTTCGAACCACGATCAATACGACCAGTGCTCCACCGAACAGCAGGACGGCCGGCATCAGCCACAGCACCAGTGTATTGTTCTTGACCGGCGGCATGTACAGGACAAAATCACCGTAACGGTCGATCAGGAACTGCTTGATTTCATCATTTGTGCGGCCGGCCTGCATCATGTTGAAAATTTCCTGGCGCAGGTCCTGCGCAAGGGGAGCGTCCGAATCGGCCAGACTCTGGTTCTGACAGACCGCGCAACGCAGTTCCATGGTCAACTGCTGGTAGCGGGTTTCCTGTTCAGCATCGGTGAAAATCAGGGGCTCACCGCCCCGCAAAGGCCGGGGCCATCAACGCCAGTGCAACAACAGCCAAAAAGACTCTGAGCTGACTTGATATCATGGCTGACTACTCCCTGCAGGCTGGATTCGGGGCAATATTTCTTTGGCAATTATCTCCGGCGTCAACATACCAACCTGTTTAAATAAGATGTATCCCTCGGCGTCTACCAGGAAAGATTCCGGTGCGGCATAAACACCAAAGTCAATAGCGGTCCTGCCGCTCACATCCGCCATATTAAGCGCGTAGGGATTGCCAAAATACTCCAGCCAGGCCAGGGCGTCTTCCTCCTCATCGCGGTAATTCAATCCGATCACCCTGAGCAAGCCGGACGCAGCCAGTTGCTCAACAAAGGGATGCTCTGTTCTACAAGTAGGGCACCAACTGGCCCAGACATTAATCAGGACTGGCTGCCCAATGAGGTCCTCGTGGGTAATCATCACACCCTCCTGCCCGAGCGCCGGCAGTGAAAATTCCGGTATCTTCTTGCCGATCAGGGGCGACGGGAGTTCCGTTTTGTGGTCTGCAATTTTCAGGCCGGCCGCCAGCAACACGCCCAACAGAACAAACAGGATGATGGGAATGATCCGGCCGATCATATTGCCGGCTCCGCGACCTCTGCATTTCCGGGCATTTCACTGGGGGCAGTCGCAGCTACTTTCCTGCGGTAACGCCTGTCGCTGGCCGCCAGGAAGCCCCCGGCCATCATCATGAGCGCCCCCAGCCAGATGAAGCGGATGAAAGGTTTGTGGTAGAGCCTGATTGCCCATGCATCCCCTTGATCGTCCAGCGATTCACCCAGCGATACGTACAAGTCACGGGTCAGCCCGGGATCGATCGCGGCCTCTGACATGACTTGCTTGCCCTTCATGTACTGACGTTTTTGCGGGTGCAGGGTAGCTACGAGCTTACCCGAACGGTAAACATTGAACTCCCCCTCACTGGCCACGAAGTTAGGGCCCTGTACGACGCGAGTGCCCTCAAAAACAAAACTGTAACCCAGCCATTTCAAAGGAATCGCCTGCCTCCATTCTCAGGTGTTTTTCCGAGCTGATGGTGTTGGTCAGCATGGCGCCGATCAGGAACAGTCCCACGCCGAAATGCGCCAGTGTCATCCCGGTCACACTGCGCCCAGGCCAGCGGCCCTGCCCGGAAAACTTCCTTTTGAGGTAATAATGGATACTGGCTGCCATGACCCAGCAACCGCCGGACACGGCAGCAACTCCCCAGCCTCCTGAATCCGGCAGCATTACGGCTGTGGCCACGGCGGCAATAAAAGCGATCACCGCAGGAACACGCAGTTCCCGCAGCAAACGCCCGATCTCGTCCTTCTGCCATCGCGCGTTGAATCCTACGGGCAGCAGGATCACCAGGGGAATCAGCAACAGGCTGAACAACGTTCCAAAGTAGGGCGGTCCCACCGAAATCTTGCCGGCATCCAGTGCGTCCAGCAACAGGGGATAAAGTGTGCCGGTCAACACCATGGCGGCGAGTACGACAAACAACAAATTGTTGATCAGCAACATGGTTTCACGCGACAGGCCCGGCAAACTTGCCGTCCTGGACCATGCCGGGGGCCCGGATTGCGAACAGCAGCAGTGAGCCGCCCACGATGATGCACAGGTAGATCAGGATGAACACACCCCGGGTGGGGTCCGAGGCAAAAGCGTGCACCGAGGTCAGAACGCCGGAACGCACCAGGAAAGTGCCCAGCAAACTGAGTGAAAATGCACTGATGGAAAGGATCAGCGTCCAGTTACGGAAGGCGCCGCGTTTCTCGGTCACCGCCTGGGAGTGGATCAGCGCCGTGCCGACCAGCCAGGGCATGAACGATGCATTTTCAACCGGGTCCCAGAACCACCAGCCGCCCCAGCCGAGTTCGTAATAGGCCCACCAGCTTCCCAGCGCAATGCCTACCGTCAGAAAGGCCCAGGCCACATGTGTCCATGGCCGACACCAGCGCACCCACTCGCGGCTGACCTGCTTGCCGAGCAGGGATGCCACGGCAAAAGCAAACGATACTGAAAAGCCCACGTATCCCATGTACAGCATTGGTGGGTGGATAATAAGACCCGGATCCTGCAGCAGTGGGTTGAGATCCATTCCGTCCACGGCGGCTGGCAACAGGCGCCCAAACGGGTTGGAGGTGAAGATGATGAACAACAGGAAACCAAAGGATACCCAGCCCAGCACGCCGAGTACCCGAGCACGGAAGTCGTCGGGCAGGCTTCTGCTGAACAGCGCAACGGCAAATGTCCACAGGCAGAGGATCAGTTCCCACAGCAGCAGGGAGCCTTCGTGGGCGCCCCATACCGCCGAATAGCGGTATTGCATAGGTAACAGGAAATTACTGTTGCGTGCTACGTATTCGACCGAGAAATCCTGGGTGACAAATGCCCAGGTGAGCAGGGCAAAAGCTGTTGCAACCAGCAGGAATTGGGCGGTGGCGGCGGTTGAGCCGACCTTCATCAATTGCTGGTTACCGTTCGCGGCGCCGATCATGGGCAAAACACCCTGGATAATCGAAATCAGCAGGGCGCCCACCAGTGCAAGTTGTCCCCATTCGGCAATCATGGTTTCATTCTCCAGCCTTCATGTGATGTCAGGCTCATAATTCGTTATTGACGGTATGGCCGGTCTTTTCCAGCGCATCCGCCACTTCGGGTGGCATGTAGTTTTCATCGTGCTTGGCAAGCACCTCGGTGGCCATGAACAATCCTTCATCATTCAAGGAGCCGCGGGCGATCACACCCTGGCCTTCGCGGAACAGATCAGGGAGGGTACCAACGTATTGAACGACGATTTCAGCCGGTCCATCCGTCACGATAAAGTGAGTCGAAAGGCCGTCCTTTTGCCGGTCTACACTGCCCGGCTTGACCAGTCCGCCCAGCCTGAACTGGCGCCCGGGCGGCATGGCTATTTCCGCTATTTCACTGGGGCTCTGGAAATAGAGCAGGTTCTGTTGCAATGAATAAAATGCGATGGTGCTGGCGACACCGACCCCGGCCAGGATCAACACGGTGGCAATCAGTCTTCTTTTACGAGTTGGCGTCACGGCTTTGCTCCCTGGCCTGGTTGAATGTCCGGATGTTCTTGAAGGCAGACTTTTTACTGATCAGCGGGGCCACGGCAGTCCACAGCAAAACGATGGTGGCGATGGCGTACGATCCCCAGATAAACGGTGCATGATTCATGATTTACGCTCCCTGGCAGTATCTTTGGCGACATCCCTGGTCCAGCCTTTGCGCAAGTCCTGCTCCAGCAGCGTGACGCGCGAACGGGTGACCAGGTTGGCGGCATAGTATAACTTCATCGCGATGGCCATGATCAGCAACGGCCACAACATGCTGGCGTCTATTTTGCTGCCAGTCATGCTGATGCTGCTGCCCTGGTGAAGGGTATTCCACCACTTGACGGAAAAATGGATGATGGGCAGGTTGACCAGTCCAACCAGCGCCAGCAGGCTGGCCGCCCGGGCGGCTTTCCTGGGTTCATCCATGGCTTTGTACAGGCCGATCACACCGAGATACAGGAACAGCAGCACCAGTTCACTGGTCAGCCGTGCATCCCAAACCCAGTAGGCGCCCCAGGTCGGGCGGCCCCACAGTGAACCGGTGGCCAGCGCGATCAGGGTGAAGGCGGCGCCGATAGGGTGCGCTGTTCATGGCCATGATCTCCATGGTTCGGATGCGCCAGATCAGTGCGATGAAGCCCATGCAAGCCATCAGGACGTAAATCAACATTGACATCCATGCCGCGGGAACATGGATGTACATGATGCGATAACTTTCACCCTGTAAATAATCCGGGTGGCGCGACGAACAGGCCCGAGGTACAGTCCCCAGACGGTCAAACCAGCAAATACAGCCCACAACCAGGGTACGAATTTGCCCGGTAAAATCGTAGAACCAGGGGGGCGAGCCCAGCTTGTGAATGAACATCACCAGCGGGTTTTTTCTGGGTTTGACTGTTTTCATTGTCGTAGCGTCCGTATTCATGACAAACTGATTTTCAGTGCTGCCGCCGCGGCAAACGGCGCAAGTGTGACAGATGTTACCAACCCTGCGGTCAGCAGGCCCAGAAATGCGCCGTAGGGCAGGCCGTCGGCAACCGCCATCACGGCTGCCGTAGCCAGAATCAAGATGGGGACATATAGCGGGAAAACCAATAAAGAGAGCAATTGTCCGCCGCGTTTCAGGCTGAGGGTCAGGCCGACTCCTATGGAACCGATCAGGCTCAGGATGGGTGTGCCCAACAACAGCGTCACTATCAACACGCCCAGCGATTCCATCGGCAGGTTCATCCAGATCGCGAGCAGTGGCGACAGCAGGACCAGTGGCAGCCCCGCCACCAGCCAGTGGGCGACGATCTTGGCCAGCACAATCAGTGTCAGGGGATGCCCGCTGAGGATGAATTGTTCCAATGTGCCATCGTCGTAATCAGAACGGAACAGGCCATCCAGCGAAATAACCGTGGCCAGCAGGGCGGCAATCCAGATCACGCCAGGCGCAATGCGTGCGAGCAAGGCCGGGCCCGGACCTATGCCCAGCGGGAACAGGCTGACGACGACCAGCAGAAATGCAACCGGAAACAGCAACTCTGTCCGGCGGCGGAACGCCAGCAGGAGATCACGCCGCAGCAGCGCGAGAAAAGCGCCAGACATGCTTCCCCCGTTGCCTTGGGTGGGTCGTTCGGTCAACATTCAGCAGCCCCGGAAATGAGATGACAGTCCTGGTTTGATGTCCCAGTCGGGACGATGGTTCCCATGCGTGGCCAGCACGCAGGCGCCACCCGCTGAAAGATGGCTGATCAGGATATCATCCACCAGTCCAACCCCTTGCTGGTCGAGGTTGGAATAAGGGTTCGTCGAGCAGCCACAATCCGCTGTTTCCCAAGCAACAGGCGGCCCAGGGCGCAACGCTTGCGCTGGCCGGCGGAAAGAGTTCGCGCCAGTTGATCTGCTACGCGGCCGAGACCCAGCCTGATCATCACATCTTTGCAGTTGCGGCCGCTGACACCCAGGAAATCCCGCATGAAACGCAGGTTTTCGATGACGCTCAGATCATCTTTTATGCTCAGGTGGTGCCCCACGTAAGCCATGCTGTTGGCGTGGCAGGTATATTCTCCCTGATGAGGGGTGAAGAAACCCGGCCAGAACCCGGATCAGCGTCGTTTTACCGCAACCGTTTGCGCCGGTGACCAGCAGCAGATTACCCGCCTCCAGGTCGAAGCTGACGGGCTGAAAAACCGGCTCAAAATAACGTTCAAAACTAATTTCAGAAACAGAAAGCATGGAGCTTGGATACCGAGTATCAGGACGTTGCGCTATGCTACGGATTCATCCGTAGCAAGTCCATGAGATTCTCTATGCACAATTGATTCAGATCAATACATGATTTGTATTCCCGAAAGATTTCCCCGGGTTTTCCCGGTCATATACCCGTCTGCTACCGTCAAGCCGGACTTGCAGCAGTAAGGTATATTCAGGTGTCTGTTAGCCAGCATGGTAACGATGGTGTTCGACATTGACTGCACTGCTGATTACCCTGTCCGGCTTGGAACCCCGTAAACAAGGCTGTCAGGAACCGGAGAGATATAAATACATGAGCCAGTTTGATTTTGATCTGTTCGTACTGGGCGCCGGTTCCGGGGGCGTGCGGGCAGCACGTATTGCCGCAACCCATGGTGCGCGTGTCGGGATTTGTGAAGACAGCAGGGTGGGCGGTACTTGCGTGATCCGCGGTTGCGTACCCAAAAAATTGCTGGTTTACGCATCGCATTTTGCCGAAGATTTTGAAGATGCGCGCGGTTTTGGGTGGGATGTCGGCCCGGTCCGTTTCAGCTGGCCGGACCTGATCCGGGCAAAGGACCGGGAAATTGACCGGCTCAACCGCGTTTACTTATCCCTGTTGGCGGATTCGGGAGTCACTCTATACCCGCACCGGGGCAGTTTTATTGATCCGCACCGCTTGCAGGTAGGGGATGAAACCATCAGCGCGGAACGAATCCTTATCGCCACCGGTGGCCGCCCGTGGGTGCCGGACATTCCGGGTATCGAGCATGTCATTACTTCGGACGAAGCTTTCGACCTGCCGGAATTGCCGCAACGGGTGGCAATCGTGGGGGGTGGGTTCATCGCCTGTGAATTTGCCGGTATTTTCAATGGACTGGGTTCGGAAGTCTTCCAGTTGTATCGCGGTGACGCCGTTCTGCGTGGTTTCGACCATGATGTGAGGAGAGTAGTCGGGGCTGAAATGCAGAAAAAAGGTGTGCAGTTGATGCTGGAAACGGTGGTTGAGGGTATTAGGAAAACAGAGCGGGGACTGGAGCTTTCTCTGCGGGACGGCGGCACGCTGGAAGTGGACCTGGTGATGTATGCCACCGGGCGTGTGCCGAACGTCAGGGGTCTGAAGCTGGCTGATATCGGTCTCGATGTCCGCCCGGGTGGCCGCGTCGTCGTCAATGAACTTTCACAGACAAACCTGGACCATATCTATGCCGTGGGCGATGTTACCAGCCGGGCCAACCTGACACCGGTAGCGATCCATGAAGGCCATGCTTTTGCGGATACCGTGTATGGCGGCGTCAGGCGGCCGGTCAACCACGAATTTGTACCCTCTGCCGTTTTTTCCCAACCGCCGGTGGGTACCGTGGGCTTCAGCGAGGAAGATGCACGCATCCACTACGGTGCTGTCGATATTTATCGTTCGGAGTTCAGGCCTATGAAGAACACGCTTTCAGGCCGGGACGAGAAAACCCTGATGAAACTCATCGTGGATCATGAGAGTCAGAAAGTCATTGGAATTCATATTGTCGGCGGGGATGCCCCGGAAATTGTCCAGGGGTTCGCCATTGCGGTAAAATCCGGGCTGACGAAGGAACGTTTCGATTGCACGATTGGCATACACCCCACGGCCGCCGAGGAACTGGTGACCATGAGATCACGGTACAGGGATGAATAGCGGAGATCGTTTTATGTGGAAAGTACTTAACGAATTGGCTTTGCGCCTGATCATTGCAGCCATGCTGATGATTCCCGGCGCCATCGCAATGGCCAAATCGGTCAAGCTTGAGCCGCTGGACAGCGAGGGCAAAAGGTCCTGGATCATTGAACTGGCTGACCCATCTGTCGTTCAGCGTGATGGCGAAAAACGTGGGTACGCAGCGTGCCAGTGTGCTTGAAGCCACCGCTTCGAAATATACAGGCAAGCGCCTGGATCTGCTCAGCTCGCAGGCTGTGGCTTATGGTGAATACCTGGACGGGCGATTGGAGCAATTTCTTTCAAGCGCAAAACAGGTGACTGGAAGCGCCCCGGAAATCCGGGCCCGCTACAAGAACCTGCTCAACGGGGTGGCGCTCAGGTTGACCGAAGAGCAGGCAGAGCGGGTGCGTGGCCTGCCGGGAGTCAAAAACCTGTTTCCCAATGAAATTCATTACATCGAGACCGATGCAGGCCCAAACCTGATCGGCGCTGCAAAAATCTGGACCGGTGAGGGCGGCCTGCCTTCCGGCCAGGGAGAAGGCGTCGTCATTGGAATCGTCGACACCGGCATTAACTGGGACCATGTTTCTTTCCAGGATCCGGCCCCGGATGGCTACGATCACAACAACCCCTACAGTCAGCAGCTGGGCTTGTGCAATGAGGCGGAAGTGCTTTGCAATGACAAGCTCATCGGGGTGTATGACTTCACCGATGAAGGCAGTATGGGCAAGGACACGGTTTTCCATGGCAGCCACGTGGCCAGTATCGCCGCCGGTAATCGTTTCAGTGACGGTGAATTCACCCTCCAGGGTGTTGCCCCCCGCGCCAATATCATTGCTTACAAGGTTTGCCGCGAGGATGACCCGGAGACTCCCGGATGATGATGAAGAGGGCTGTGAATCGGTCGACATTATCGAGGGCCTGGAACAGGCCCTGACCGATGGCGTTGATGTGGTGAACCTGTCCATTGGCGGCGGTACGACCAGCCCGTGGAATACCTATGCCATTTTGTTCCTGGATTTGAGAAATGCCGGGATTTTTGCCGCCACCTCGGCCGGTAACGGCGGGCCGGCGCCGGCGTCTGCTACCAATCCCGCACTGGCGCCCTGGCTGCTGGGCGTGGCGGCAGCCACCCACACGCGCCTGACAGGCGCCAAACTGGAGGATCTCTCCGGCGGCGCCAGCACCCCTCCGGAAGACATTGCCGGCGAGGGCCTTGCCCCGGTAAACGGTTCTGCCAATGGCATTGGGCCGGTCGATATCGTATTTGCAGGCGATTTCGGGAACGCCCTGTGCGGTATGGGTGAGCCTGCTGAATCAGTCCCCAGTTGCCATGAAAACACGAGTGCGACCAATCCATTCGAGCCTGGCACTTTCAACGGCGAGATCGTTGTCTGTGAAAGAGGCGATTACGGCAGAGTGGAAAAGGGCCTGAACGTCATGCTGGCCGGTGCAGGCGGCTACATTCTGATCAACTCGGAAGAATTCGGGGAAACCCTCTCCTTTACAGGACCGGACAGCCATTGCATTCCAGGCATTCACGTAGGTTACTCAAAGGGCAAGGAACTGAAATCCTGGCTGACTTCCGGTAGCGGCCACAGGGGCGCCATCGGACCTTTTGGGCTTTCCTATGCAACCAGCGTTGCGGATATTCTCGCTGATTTCAGTTCGCAAGGACCCAATGCGACCGTTCCCGGTGCTTTAGTCCCGAACATTACCGCACCCGGTGTTGCAGTGCTGGGGGCGGGCAAAGAGGGCAATGCCGTGGTGTTCTCTAACGGTACTTCATTTGCATCCCCCCACGTAGCAGGAGCTGGCGCCCTGTTGCTGTCGGTCGATTCCAGCCTGACGCCTTCGCAACTGCAGTCCATGTTTCAGACCACGGCGACGACGCAAGTCAGGAATCACAAGGGAAGCCCGGCGACGCCGTTTGAAATGGGCTCAGGCCGCATCCAGCTGGCCGAAGCCCTTGAAGCCGGATTGTTTATGCATGTGACTGGCACGGAATTTCTTGCGGCCAATCCAGCCATTGGCGGTGATCCATCCAGCCTGAACCTGCCCGGCATGCTGGACGAATCCTGCCAGGAAAAGTGCAGTTTCAGCAGAACAGTAACAGATCATGTTGGCGGCGGAATCTGGACTGCAAGCGCCGAAAACTTCCCGGCCGGGGCCCAGGTGAAAATTATGCCGGCCAATTTCTCTCTTTCCAGTGGTGGTTCGCAGACCCTGGAAATTGAAATAGCTCTTGCCCCTGAAACCATTGGCGACTGGGTCTTTGGTGAGATCAAGCTGGTTTCAGCAGGCCTGCCGGACCAGCACCTGACCGCAGCGGTTTTCTCATTTGGTGGAGATCTGCCATTGAGCTGGAACATAAACAGCGACCTGGATGGGGGTTGGGAAGAGTTCCCGCTTGGACAACTGAGCGACATGCCGGATGCGACGTTTATTGCTGGTGGACTGGTCAAACCCGGCGAATTTACCGAAACCCTGACCGAGGATTCCACCAATGACGATCCCTTTGATAGCAACCTGGGCGTAATGACACGATGGTTTAATGTGCCGGAGGGTGCCTTGTGGTTCCATAACCGGACGCCGTCATCAACGGCTGTCGATCTCGACCTTTTTGTGGGACGTGATTCGGACGGTGACGGATTTGCCGAAGAATCCGAGCAAATTTGTGCCAGCACGACTCCAACGACTATCGAAAACTGTGATTTACTGTCGCCAATCCCCGGGGACTACTGGGTGATTGTCCAGAACTGGGACAGCTCGGGTCTGGAAGGAGATGAAGCCACGCTGATCAGCGCCGTGATCGGGCCATCCGGGATTCAAGCCTTGCAGCCAGTGGCCCGGGCATTATTGGAAAGGGTGACTCATTCAAGGTCCGGCTGAGCTGGGATAATGTGAATGCATTGCCCGGTGAGGAATGGCTGGGAGCCACAGGCATCGGCACCAACCGTAACCAGCCCAACAACGTCGGCGTCATTCCCGTTCATTTCAAACGGACCGGTATTGCAGCACCCGCGACCTTTCCACTGATGGATGGAACCATGCACGGCCTGGCGCTGGCCGCCGCCGCTGTGCACGACCGGATCTTTATTGACGTACCTCCCGGCGCGAGCAGCCTGACGGTGACGGCCAATGGCGCTACAGAAACACAAAGCAATAACTTGAAGCTTGAGCTTTCCAGGCTCGATTTCGATGACAGCCTGATTGATCCGCCTTTCGCCGCGGCGCCCGGAAATGCGCCCGTGGTGGCCTCTGCCACAGGCAGTAACGGCAACGGCCCGTCATTGACGATCAGCGGCGGCATGCTTGAACCCGGGCGCTGGTATGCGGTACTAAGCAACCAACTCGGCATACCTTTCGCCATAGGCATCCGTGCCGATGTAGAATTTTCAGGCGCCCCCATCCCACTTCATCCCGGCTTGTGGGAACCCGGATCCAGGCCCGGCCTGGGGCAGGGCTATGAATATAATTTCAGCGGGTCCAGCCGGGCCCTGATCTGGTACACCTACGATGAAGCTGGTCAACCTGTCTGGTTCATCGCCAGTAATGGGGGGGCGGACGGCAATATCTGGACAGAGGACCTGATGCGTGTGACCAATGACGGCAGCCAGCAGCAAATGGCCCCGGTTGGCCAGGTGTCGGTCACCATGCTCGCTGAGAACGACGCAATGTTCTCATTCACCCTGTATGGCGAATCGGGTACTGAGCGCATGATGCCGCTCAGCGCCCTGACTTGCCCGGAAATTGATGGTTCAAAGAAAAGCCTTACCGCTCTCTGGTTCCGGGGTATCGACGGCCTCGGTGGCGCCAGTATCCTCGTGAATTCCGCGACCCAGGCCCAGATTCACTACCTGTTCGATGCGGTTGGCATGCCCCGGTGGTTGTTCGCGCAGGATATCGACGATCCGGCGCCCACCAATCCGGAAATCCCGATGCTGCAGTTCAGCGGGTATTGTGCGGTTTGCTCAAAGGCCGCCGTGTCGTCGCAGCCCGTGGGTGTGCTGGAAAGAAGCTTCAGCAGTGAAACCGAAGGCAGTTGGACACTGGACTTTCTGTTTGCACCGCCGCTTTCCGGTTCGGTGGAGCGTACCGACCAGATTGTCAAATTGACCGATACCATTCACATGCGAATAGGCGTTGCCGGCTTGCGCACAGAGCTGTTTTGAAGCGCAGTGATTTTCATTTTGACCTGCCTGCCGGCCTGATCGCCCAGCAGCCGCTGGAGCGGCGTTCGGACAGCAGGCTGTTGCGCCTCTCCTTGCGTGACGGCGGTTTTTGCGATCGTTGTTCCGGGATCTGCCCGTCGTTGCTGCGCGCGGATGACCTGCTGGTTTTCAACGACACCCGGGTCATCCGGCCCGGCTCCATGGCCGCAAGGAATCCGGCGGTAAAGTGGAGATCATGCTGGAGCGGCTGTTGACTGACCAGCAGTGCCTTGCCCAGTTAAGGGTCAGCAAAATCACCCCACTCCGGCAGTACCATCTTCCTGGAAGACGGCTCCCGCCTGGAAGTCATTGGCCGGGAGGGTTCATTCTTCCGCCTCCGTTTCCTGGATGGCAAGCTGGCTGACCTGCTCCAGCGATTGGGCCATGTGCCCCTGCCGCCATACATCACCCGCGAAGACACAGCGGCGGACCGGGAGCGCTACCAGACGTCTACGCCAGGAATCCCGGGGCGGTCGCAGCACCAACCGCCGGACTGCATTTTGACCGTGACCTGCTGGATGACATAGACCTGCGGGGGGTCGGCAGCGTTTGCGTCACTCTGCATGTCGGCGCCGGCACATTTCAACCGGTTCGCAGCGAAAACATCGAGGACCACCGGATGCACGCGGAATACCTGGAGGTATCTGAAACCGTATGCGCGGCCATTGAGCAGGCAAAAAACAAGGGTGGGCGCATCATTGCCGTGGGCACAACTGCGGTTCGAAGCCTGGAGGCAGCGGCCGCGGATGGAGAACTGCGCCGTTCAGCGGGGACAGCCGGATTTTCATCTATCCGGGTCATCAATTTAAAGTCATCGACGGCCTGATCACCACTTTCACCTGCCGAGTCCACGCTGCTGATGCTGGTCAGCGCCCTGGCTGGTATTGAGGAAACCCGTGCAGCCTATCGGCATGCTGTGCAGGAGCAATACCGCTTTTTCAGCTACGGCGATGCCATGCTGGTTCTCTGACTGGTGCTACATACGGGTTAGATGCCATAATTCGCCCGCATTTTCCCCGGAGACTCTGATGTCCACATTGATCGAACAGGCACACGCAAGGGAATGGTTCTATTCCTATGAGCTGCCGGA
>PVMK01117480.1_pt1 | contig 13086 bp, 12 predicted proteins | sample 1853481 | NCBI WGS metagenome assembly PVMK01 (sample SAMN08533507, study PRJNA380276) | Marine sediment metagenome, whole genome shotgun sequencing project.
TAATATAAGAATTGGTAAAAGTAACAGACCAATTGATGTAAGTAAGCCTTCGAGACCGAAAAATGTCATTTTGTAAGCAGTTAATCCTCTAAAACTTTTCGAAAATAACTGTCCGCCAACAACAACATTCCATCTGGTTGTGAAAATTCCCACTTGAACTAATAATGCAGAAACAAAGTAAATTGATTTTCTTAACTCAGCCGGTAGCTTAAAAAATTTAACTGCAGCAATTGAACCAAGCGGTATTATCATTCCTATTAATAGCTGGATAACTATAAGACTTACGAATAATTTTCCTGAAACTAACTCTGCAATTATTTTAATAGATTCTTCAGCTTCATAGCTTCGATGGATGAAATCGAGTATTTCTAAAGAGAAGTCTACTATCATAACGTAGAATAAATAACTGGCTAACTTATCCAGGCATTTCATATCTATTTCTTTTTTGCGTAGTGGTGTTATAACCATATATATAAGCAGAACCAATGCAATGCCCGATACGATGGCTGAGAAAAGGAATACAATCGGCATTAGAACACTAGACCACCATGGGTTTGCTTTTATCGAACCGAATATAAATCCAACATACCCGTGAAGTATAAAAGCAGATGGTATTCCGATGAGCGTTACTGCCTTTATAGATTTTTTATCAAATTTAAGCGCACTCTCAGAAATGTCTTTTGAAAAAAGAGATATAATTTTATAAAGCCACTTTCTAATTCCTTTTTCTTTTGATGCCCAGATTATTAAGTCTTTCCGGTAGTCGAACCAGATCTCCAATAATAGCACTGCCATCAGGTACCATGCATATACGAATCCAAACATTGCCATTGCAGAACTTGAATTTGGTGTTAAGAATATCTCAAACGATTTTTCAGGATGTCCAAGATGTGCTAAAAGCGGGAGCGGCGCAACGATTAAAAATGCCAGTGCAGTCAGCATGGATATTCTGTAAGTTGGCTGCAACTCTTTTACTTCGAAAATTTTTACAAGAGAAGCAAGTATAAAAGCGCCGGCAACTAATCCGGTTAGGTATGGATAAATAACTACCAGTAATCCCCAGTGAAGTTCAATCTCATTAGGATAAATATATCCGGTAATTTCTTTTACAATTGACGACAGATGGATGACTATTTCTTCCAACTTACCTTACCTCCATATCCATGTTTGCATAAAACACCTTTGGTTCTGTGTTGAGAGATGGTTTAAGTATACCAATTGCATGCCTGCGCATAAACCTCATAAGCGGACTGGCTTTTTTCTTCACTTCCCCAAAGATTCGTGCCTGTGTGGGGCAAGCTTCAACACATGCAGGTGAAAGTCCTTCAACAATTCTGTGATAACAAAATGTGCATTTATCAGCAGTATGTGTCTCGGGGTTTATATATCTTGCTCCGTAGGGGCAAGCCTGAATACAATATCTGCACCCAATACAATAATCCTTGTCAACAAGCACTACTCCATCGTCTGTTCTGAATGTTGCACCTACAGGGCATACCTGAACACAGGGAGGATTATCACATTGATTGCAAAGCTTGGGTACAAAAAAGCTTCTTATTACCTGTCCATCAGATTCAGGTTGAGGTTTAAAACCATCAATTGCACCATTGGGGCTATCTACAACTGTATCTTTCCCTTTATAAATGCGGTATCTTTCAACCCATGTTCTGAAATAGTATGGTACTTTTGGAACATTGTTTTCCACTTTACAGGCATTTACACATCTGCCGCATCCAATACATTTGTTTATATCAATACCCATTCCCCACAAATGATCTTTAGCATTATAGTCACCAAATAGCACCCAGTCTTTTATTTTCCCAACGTTTTCTGCTCCAATAAATTTAGGAAAGAATAAAGCGGCTGCAGAAAAAAGAATATTTCTAATAAATTTTCTTCTTTGGATATTATTTTCCGTATTGGTTTTCAATTCTTTCATTAATTTGCCTCCGGTAAATGGGGATAATGGCACTGCCAGCACATATATCTTTCACCATGAGTTGCGATATCAACTCTTGGAATCTCATCAGGCGCATCGGAGTTTTCTGCATGGCAGCCACCACAAAATTCTCTTTTAGAAGGTTTGCTTGGCAGAAATTCTCTTGGTTGTATTTTATGTTCACCAGGTGCCTGGTGACAATAGGTACATTCTACATTAACGTGATGAGATAGTGATTTGGTTCGTGAAATTTGTGCGTGGCATGCTTCACATTCCCTGGGTGTTTCCGGCGGTTTCGGATCGTGAGGATTATGACAGGAGATACAGGACTTCATTGGATTATGAGATGCAGATACTATTTGGGGAAATCCGGTTGGTCTTGATGGAATATATTCATGGCATAACGGACAGTAACCTCTTTCACGTGGCGCCACTAATTTAAACTCCTCCGGATCTTCAATGTGCATAGCTGCAGGACCATGACAAACTTCGCAGGAAACGTTTTTATGATAACCTCCACTTTTAGTATCGGCAACATCGTCATGGCAGTCATAACAAATTACATGCCCCGCATATTTAATTTCCTGGGATATTATTTCATCAACGGCGGAGGCACGATAATGACCGTATTTACCAAAATCTGGTGGTACTAAGGCTGATCTTACAAAAACAAATACAACAATTACTAAAATTATCACTACGGATAATCGTGTAACTTGTTCTGGAATTTTTTTACCAAATAATTTCATTTTGAAAAATTTCAATTTATGAGATATCCCTTTTGGAAGTTTTAGAACATTGTTAATCGATTTAAATTATGACACTATCCATACCATTTATTTTATAACTAGTTAGCAATAATAATTTCCTGCATTTTTTTACTCTAATTGTAGTTTTTCAACTAAAAATTCAAATATTTTTGTATCCCGGATTGAAATTAGATAAAGGATTTGTGAGACCTTGAGTTCCCACCCATAATGCTTATGCACTTCAAATTATTTACTAAGGGCAATTATTTGAAGTTAAGACAAAGTATTTACAATGTGACATCGACGTCACAGTTTACTTTAAAAATTCTCAATTTTTAGAATAAATTAAGGCTGCAGAGTTAGAGTTGGAGTTAAAAAAGATTAAAGGTTATGAAACTCGCCACGAATTAGGATCAAGAGAATGGCGGTTCAGCATTCTATGAATATTTCTTCTGGTCATATTTGCTTCTTCAGCAATCTTCGTAACATTTCCCATGTGCTTTTTTAAAAGATATAGAAGATATTTTTTTTCTATTTGATCAATTGCTTTCTGTTTTGCCTGGGCAAGTGTTAAATCGGTGAATGAGTAAGAAGAAGATTTTCCGGATTGGATGGACTGTGGAAGTTCTGTGGTTGTAATAAAATCTCCTTTAACCAATGCTACTGCACGTTCAACAACATTTTCCAACTCTCGTACATTACCGGGCCAATTATATCTTTCCAGATTCTCAAGTGCTTCATCCGTAAAACCTATAACTTCTTTAGATGATGACTTCAATTTTTGATTTAAAAAATAATTTGCAAGTAGATTAATATCACCCTCTCTCTCTCTCAACGGTGGTACGTGAATATTAACTACATTTAATCTATAATAAAAATCCTCACGTAGTTGATCATTATTTAATGCTTTTTGAATTTCCTGGTTTGTTGCTGAGATCAGGCGAACATCAATTTTAATTAATTCATTCCCACCAACACGTCTGAGCAGCCGATCCTGAAGCGTCCGAAGCATTTTAACCTGCAGGTTTACCGGCAATTCACAAACTTCATCCAAGAAAAATGTTCCTCCGTCAGCAAATTCAAACAATCCTATTTTTCTATGTGAAGCATCTGTAAATGCACCTTTTTCGTAACCAAATAATTCTGCTTCAAATAAATTTTCCGGAAACGCCCCGCAATTAACTGGTATAAACGGCATTGTCTTTCTATTACTATGTGCATGTATACTTCGTGCTATCAGTTCTTTCCCGGTCCCGCTTTCTCCAGTAATCAATATGTTAGCATCGGATTGTGAAACACTTTCAATCATTTCAAAAACGTTTTTCATCACTAAACTCTTACTAATTATGTTATCGAAGCGAAACTTATCTTCAAGTTGTTTTAGAAGGTTGTTACGTTCTTTGATAAGATTTCTTTGGCGAAGACCTTTCTCGATAACTATTTTTATTCTGTCAGTATCAAAAGGCTTTTCAATAAAATCAAAAGCTCCGGCCCGCATAGCGGCAACTGCTCTATCAATTGTTCCGTAAGCCGAAAAAATAATTATTGGTGTTTGAGGAGAGATTTTCTGTACGTTTTCGATAATTTGCATTCCATCAACATCGGGCATTAACAAGTCGCAAAAAATTAAATCGAATTCTTCATTTTTAATTAACTCTAATGCCAGGCTTCCTTCAGCAATAGGTACTGGTTTATTTCCCAGGGCAGCTAGTATATTTGAACAACCGGTTAACATATCCGGCTCATCATCAACAATAAGAATTCTTGGTTTACCACTCATATTTCTTTGTCATGTCCTTTATCATTTAACGGTAAAAATATATTGAACATAGTACTCTCTCCCGGTATACTCCTAACTTCTATTTTACCTTTATGACGGGCAATTATTGCTTTTGTGATTGCAAGACCTAACCCCGTCCCCTTTATTTTTGATTTCGTACTGAAGAAAGGATTAAAAATCTTTGCGAGATGATCTTGTGTATTCCGGTGCCGTTATCTTCGATGGAAATAAGAATTTTTTCTTTCTTTTGATCTTCTTCTGAAAAAGAGCCATCACCTATTTTTTTTAATGATATCGTAATTTCGCCCTCGTGATTCAACTGCATCCACTGAGTTATTCAATAAGTTTATTAATACCTGTTCCATCTGCCGGCGGTCGACAAGAACCTGTGTCTGCCTCAATTCAATATTTTTTGTGACTGAAAGTTTTTTTGCCCTGAATCTATGATTAAGTAGAAATACACATTCATTAATTAATGTTTCCAAATCAGTTGGTTCAGGGTGGAAGGGCATGCTTTGCGAGTAATTTAAAAGCCTTCTGGTATAATCGCTTATTCTTCGGGTCTGCCTTTTAATAACATTAAGGGGCTTCACTGATTTCGGCTGAGGGTTCATTCTTTAAAAGAATTGCATCGCGTGCGCAGCTATTATACCGGCAGGTGTATTTAACTCGTGTGCAACAGTATCTACCAACTCTCCAATAGATGCCATTTTTGAAGCCTGGTTTAATTGTTCCTGGTACTCCTGGATTTCTTCAAGATTTCGTCTTGCCTCTTCAGCTCGTATTCGTTTTGAATTTAAATAATATACTAAGATGCTAAAAAATATAATTACACCAAGGATCACGAACCCAAGGATGAAAAACAGTCTAAACCTTTCTCTTATGCTCGCTGTAATCTCAGGCAGAAGGGTTGAAATTACCAGAATCCATCGTTGACCATGCAAATCCATTGGAAAATAAGCCATAATTTTAGGAGGTTCATCTCCTATTATTTCATATTCACCGATAGATGGATCCTCAGCTTTAATCATCGAACGTGGGACATCAAAAGAAGTATGGCAGGAGTTACAATCTGAAGTTGTATCAGAAATTGATCGGAACAACATCTCTTGATGGTTAGGGTGGTAAATTAGCCTTCCTGTACCATCTATAACCCAGGCGAAATCACTCTTACCCAGGCGTAATGGTTTAATGAATCTTTCTACAAGAGAATTAAAACTTATAAAGTATCCGATATATTTTGTTAAAGAATAATGATTATTCTTTTGTTCATTATTAATTGGTACAATCATCAAGAAGTATAAATCAGTATTATTCTCAACCGATTCATCTCTAATCACGGGCGAAAGCCAATAATTATCAGCATCTGCAACAATAATGTTCGTCTTAATAATTTCTTCTAAATCTGATATTGCCCAATCAGGAAATAGTTCTCCGGTAGAATTCGATATTTTGGTGTTTTCATCTGTAATGAAAATTGATCTTACCAGAGAAGGTTCATAAGTGCTGAGGAAATAGTCAGGAAAATTGGACTCCTCTTTTTTAGTGTTAGCATAATTAGCAAGAAACTTCAAATCGTTAAAGATATTATCCAGCAGATAATTTATTCCCTGGGCGGCAGTTTTGGACATCTCCAATTGCTGTTGTTGATGATCTCTTTTTGTATCGTCAAGAGTCCGTTTGTAAATTTCGGATACAAGGAAAGCAAAAATAAGTACAAAGATTATTGTACCAATAATTAAACTGTATTTATTAAAAATTATTTTCTTCATCTAGTCTTTGCAATTAAATGCAGTACTTTGATAGAACTCATCTCAGCACATAGAAGTCAACTAATAATAGAATGTCTGATTTCTGCATTTATTTTCTTGCATGGCATTCAACACAAATTAATTCTTCAACATCCATCCCTAAATCTTCGGGATGAATAAAATCAATACCTGATAAAGAAACTAGTTCTTCCCCATCACCTGTGGTTTGCGAAATTATTGTATGGCACAAATTACAATCTCTTCTTATCACTTCTCCATCATCAGTAAAATGATTCCCATCGTGGCAGCGAAAACATCCTTCATCATACAGGTGAGAAATATGATTTGGGAATCCCCGCCAGCTTACACCCATACTCGGAAAATAATTTCTATTATATATTTTCTTCACTTCTTCAATTGCATCTTCAATAACATTCTTTTTGGAGGAATAAATTTCAGGATAATTGCTCTTATAAAATTCATTCATTGCAATACCAATACTATCCAAACCAATCTCTTAGTAGAATAATTATTCTCTAAAGCTTCAACAGTCACACTTTTTATGTATGGAAGAGTTTCATCAATCCTACCCAAAGAAAGAGAGAGATTAACAGATTTATCAGCGGGATAAAAAATATGAGAAGGTCTGTTATGGCAGTCAATACAATCCATTACTCTGAGGTGTTCATGCTCGAAATCATTTTCATCAAAATCAGATTCAATATCCCTGAAAACTTTCACGGTTCCATCACTTGAAGTAGTTTTAACCCAGGGAATTACTGCACGGATTGAATCGGTGTGAATATATTCCATTTTATTTGAAACATTCATATGCCAGTGAATACCTTCCGCTCTTCGCAGCTCATTGTTTCCGCCGCCTATCTTTAACAGCATCGATAAAGATGATTTGGTACTTTCTTCATCATACAAATAATAATCAGCAGAGTAACGAATCTCCTTAAAAAAATGCTGTGGGGAATGACATTGCTCACAGGTTCCTTCCGCAGGTCTTAATTCTTTAACAGGTGTTGGTATTGGTTTGGAGTATTTGTTAAATAAGACCGAGTAAACCTGGTAAGCGCCCGAGATTTTCGCACGTACAAACCACGCGGCACCTGAACCTATGTGGCAGGTTACACATCCAACTCTTGAATGAGGTGAAGAAAGATATGCGGTGTACTCAGGAGCCATTACTTCGTGGCATAACAATCCACAGAATTCATCAGTCTCAGTGTATTCGTATGCTTTAAAACTTCCAAAAGCCGTGAAGAACATAAGAAGTATCATTCCTACTGAAAAAGCAAATATCATCCTTCTTTGTTTAGGATCGTTAAAATCGATGATAAGCAGTCTGGAGCTTCTCATCAATCCTTTCTTTATCCTGTTTCGTTCTCTAATAATACCGAATAAAACAAGGAAGACGCCAATGAGAAGTATTCCAGGTAGAATGATAAGTGTAATAATACCCATATAGGGTTTTGTTTCGGGAGAAAGTAACTCGAGGACTGTGAGGAAAATAATTAATCCGAAACTTAGAGCAGAAATTCCCGCGCCAGATAGAGTAATTGGGTTGTATATTTCCTGTGGAAAAAATCTTTTCATATGGGCAATAATTTATAGTAAAGAAATGAAAAAAAGAAATATCTCTTAAATTATCTATAAACAAATATCATTGCATAAATTATCCATAGAACCATGCTTAACCCGATTGTCAATGCAGTCCAGCCAAATATTTTCATTGCTTTAATAACGATTGGCGGGTAAGGTTCAACCAAATGTTTTTCTAGTTCGCCGCTTTCAACAAGTTTTCTGTATTCATCCGGTCTGTCTAATTTAAATTCTTCCAAAGGAATTCGACCGGAAAATATTACAATATCCATCGGGAATTTTTCGGGACGAAGATGTGTATTAAAAAAGTGAACAGTAAATATGAATCCGGTAGCAAGCAACGCTTCATCGCTGTGAATAATTGTAGCAACGTTTAAAAACCACCCGGGAAAAACTCTTGTGAATAATTCCGGGAACCATAATATTAATCCTGTTGAACCAATTACAATCATTCCCCAAAATACTGCAAAGTAATCAAATTTTTCCCAGTATGTCCATCTTCCATACTCCGGACGTTCTCCCTTGCCAAGGAACCATTTTAACGATCCGATAAAATCAGCCAAATCTTTTTTATTGAACACCATGGAGTTATCACCGGAAAGAAATTTTATCCACGAACCGAATTCCTTTCTTTTTATTTTTGCAAGATCGTATAAATGTGTAAGGAAAACGCCAATCATTACTACAGCAGCAAAACGATGAATGTAACCGGCTGATTCGAAACCACCGAACAATTTGGATAGTATAACTGCCCAGCCTGAATAAGAAAATTTTAACGACATTCCGGTTAATGCGAGTGTAAGAAAACTAATTATCATTAAAACATGAAGAATACGATTCAGTCGAGTAAAGCGTTGAATGTGTAAATGCTTTGTACTTTTTTCAGGCATTATTTTCCTCTTCATTTTTGTTATCTTCATTGTCGTTGGTTTCTTCGGGATTCTCCATCCTGCGTTTCAGTTCCTTTTTCCATTGGAATGATCTCGGAAGCCACAGAAGAGTGTGCAAACCTGCCAGTAAAAATGTTCCTACTAATAAACCGGTCATTCCCCAAAATGTCCAGAATAAAATTGGATACTTATCAGGATCGTGATGAGTTGCGTGAGTAAAATATCCTGCAAACTGTCTGTGCGCGCCTGCGTGACATGTTTTACAAGTCTCAACTATATTTTCATGACTCAAACGTGATTTTGGATTATCAGTGGGCAAGATGTCATGCGCACCGTGGCAATCATAGCATTTTGCAGTTTTTGTATAACCAAGCTGCGAAACTTTTCCATGATAAGTATCAAAATAAGTTTGGGCTATTTTTTCATGGCACCTTCCGCACTGCTGCATTATCTCTAATTTAAAACCTTCTGTATCTGCTCTTCTAATTGTATGAGCGCTATGGCAATCGTTACATACAGGAAGAGTCTTATCTGTTTTGGTTACAAAGGGAGAGTGAACACTTTTTTCAAACGATTCCTTAATACCGTAATGACAATTCCCGCATGTTGAAGCTATTCTATTCTGATATATTGATGATTCCGGATTATTATGTGGTAATTCGCTGTGAGCGGTATGGCAGTCGGTGCATGTTGCGGTTACTGTCAGTCCGCTTTTTATTAATCCTTTTCCATGAATGCTTTCTTCATAATGCTGTATAATATCTTTCTCCGTTCCCGTATATCTTATAGCCGCCTGCTCACCTTCTCTATGGCAGCTTGCACAAAGAGTTGGGATGTTGATTGCAAATATCGGTGAATCAGGGTTATGTTTTCCCAAAACATTATGAGTGCCGTGGCATTCCTTACAGCTTGGTGCATTTGTATCTAGATTGGCAGCTAAAGTACCGTGTGTACTTTTCATATATTCATCACCAATTTCAGCATGGCAAGATGAACAATCTACCTTGCTTTTTATTGTTTCGCAGGGGCGAACTTTAGAGATGTTTACTTCGGAATGGCATTGGCTGCAAGCTGTGTTAGCGTGTATAGATTTCTTCTGAATTTTATGATCAACATAAAGTGATCTTCCGTCTAACTGCGAAACAAGATTACGATTTTCATGGCAGTTTAAACAATCTTTATCAGCCATTCCCTGATCATAAAATACACCTCTTAATTCATGCGGCTGATGACAATCAACACATGCCGGAAGAACGTGTGCTTCCTTTTCCCAAAGCTCGCCTTTTATTATTTTGCGATGAACTGTTTCAATTTCAGCATGGCAGGCAGAACAGGTTTTTGCAATGTTCTTTCTTGCAATGGTAGATTCGGAATCTGTATGTGGTAAAATCTTATGTGAAGAATGACAGGATACACAAGTTGCAGAAACGATCAATCCTTTTTCTAACAGTCCTGCACCGTGGATACTGAGGGAATAATTTTCAAGTATTTTATCTGCAGGAATATGTCTTTGAAGCTGGACAGGAGTTCCTTCCTTATGGCATCTTCCACAAAGGAATGGTATTTTTAATGGCGCTACAGCGGAGTTATGATCACTAACGGGAATAATATAGTGATAACCGTGGCAGGTCTTGCAGGTAGGGGCTAAAGGATCTCCACGATTAAATGCACTGCGATGCAATCCTTCGCTAAACATCTCTTCAATATCGTCGTGGCAAATTCCGCAATCAACTCTTTCAAATGTTTCCCTGTGCGGTAAATTTTCAGCATCAATATCCTGATGGCAATCTACACATTCTGTATCGGAATGAATGGAATTTGAAAAACGTGACTCATTTAAATAGAGAGAAATTGTTCTCCCATTCCGCTTGCCCTTTAACTGATTATCATCGTGGCACATTAAACATTCATCGTTACTTTGAGCAAAGATCGGAAATGAAAACAGCAGACACATTAAAGTAAGTGAATTAGCTTTAATCATGTTATCCCACATTTAAAAATATTTTTGAAATTAAATTGATTATCCCTCTTTATCCTCTTTCAATTTTTTCTCTTCTTCCTTTATTCTTTCTAATTCAAGTGCATGTTCCTCAGCCATTTCTTCTTCCGTAATTGTTCCCTTAAACCAGGCAACACTCATTGGGATAAATATCAGGATTAAATATTACAAAGTAAAAATGCCAGACAATAATCGATAAGAATGCAAGCCACGCTTCGTAGTAGTGAATTACATTTGCAATATCCCAGCCAAGTTTTGTGAATAAACCAATAAATATATTTTCAAACCACATCATAAAACCAGTAACTGTCATTACAATTGTTCCCCAAATTAAAGCCCAGTACTCTGCCTTCTCTGCATAACTGAATCTATCCAGTTTTGGTCTTTCTTTTGATATTCCGAGATTAAACTTTGCAATACCAATTGCATCCTGCAGATCTTTATATCTCGGGAACAGATCTTTTATAAGTTGTTTGCCCCTCTGTGTAAATGATATGTAATATATGTGATAAAGACTCACCCCAACCATAAGTACTGCCGCAAACCTATGAACCAGGCTTCTGTATTCAAATGCATCTTTACTTAAATCTGATATGAGAGATACCCACGATGTATGAGGAAATCTTAACATAAAACCTGTTATAACTAATAAGATAAAACTTCCTGCCATTACAGCGTGCTGTATTCTTTCAATTAAATTCATACGAAGATATAGTCTATGCCCGTGATGTTCTTCTCTGATCAATCCTCTCTGTTTCATCTTTTTAATTTTAGATCTCCGGTACATATCAACAATGTTGTGAAGAAACATAAAACCTATAACCGAAAAAATAAGCACCAGATAAAGAGAAGCTATTAAACTCAATATTGGCTGATCTTCTTTATCCTTTATATTTACATGAATCTTACCAACTGTAAAATTTTTATTTGCTCCGGGATGACAATTACCGCATGTTTCTACCAGGTTCTCTTTTGAGATTGTTGATGTTGGATCGGTATGCGGTTTTATGTTATGTGCACCATGGCAGCTTACACAATTTGCTACCTCAACAGAACCACCTCTTAAAGCAAGTCCATGATAGCTGTCACTGAATGTTTTGTATTTGTTCGCGCTTATGCCGAATTTTTCATTTAACTTTACGGAGCTATGACAGGGAGAGCAAACTTCTTTAGAAACATTTTCAAATGCGACAGGTGATTCCGGATCATCATGCCTGCGGATGTTATGCTCACCGTGGCAATCGGTACATACTGGGGCTTCAAAAATACCGTCTTGCACAGCCAAACCGTGAATACTTTCCTCATATTCTTTTGTTACATTTTCGTGGCATTTTGCACAAGTTGATGGAATGTTTGCTTTGTAAATAGTAGAGTTTTGATCTTGAGCGCCGTATACACTGTGTGATGTATGACAATCAACGCAGTTTGCTACTTTCGGATTACCGTTCATTAATTCAGAGCCGTGAACACTCGTCTCGTAAGATTCAAGAAATAAAATGCTAATTTTTTCAGTAGCGATTTTTTGCACATCAGGGTTTTCAAGATGACAGGATAAACAAAGCTGTTCCTGGTAGATTTTCACTTGTAAAGAATCTTCTGGTTTGTGTATTCTTGCAACAGGATTTTTATGGCAGCTTAAGCAATCTGGCGCAAATGCTAAGTTATTTAATACCGCTTTGTTATGTTCTGATTTTTCAAATTCCTTCGTAACAGATTTGTGGCAGCTTCCGCAGGATGTGGTTAGATTTTTTACATTCCACTTCGAACCATCTTTTTTAGGAGATTGTACGTAATGATTGCGTGGCAATTTATACAGGATACACCGGGTGTGGATTCAGTTCCATTGGCATTCAAAATTTGCGGATGAAATAAATGTTTTTGTTTTGATTTTTGATGGCAGCTAAGACAGTTTACTTCTACAGCAATTTCATTATGAGGTATTTCTTCGGGGTCATATCCTTTATGGCAGGCAACGCAGTTTAATTTTTTATGCGCCGAAAAGTTAAACTTATCTCCGCTGACATTAAGTGAAATTTCTTTACCGTCAACTTCTGTTGTGAATTCCGGATCGTCGTGGCAGTCCAGGCAGTCATCTTTAGTTTGTGCGCTGCCGTTTTCATATAAAAAAGCAAAAACCGTTATGAATATTAAGCAGATTAACTGAAGCTTTTTCATACATCTCCTATATAATTATATGTTACCAAGTGAATGAAAAATGATAATACGTGGTCATAAAATTATTTTATTCTTATAAATAGAATAACTTGAAATTAGTTAAGCAATTGAGAATGCAAATCCGTAAAGAACAATTATCATTGCTATAAAAAATATGTAAAGTAAAATGTTTTTCATATTCTAATTATTAATTAA
>PVMK01170306.1_pt1 | contig 13086 bp, 12 predicted proteins | sample 1853481 | NCBI WGS metagenome assembly PVMK01 (sample SAMN08533507, study PRJNA380276) | Marine sediment metagenome, whole genome shotgun sequencing project.
AACTCGGTTTGTTAAGTAATTGTTAGCGTTTTACCCGGATAATATATTGGAATATTCTATATTTATAAGTTAAGAGGTTCTTCCTATTGGAATGATGGAATACTGGAATATTGGAAAAATGGGTTTTGGGATACTGTAATATTGGGTAAATGGCCAGACTCATGCGGAAGGAACATAATTTCTAAAATAGATTATGTCCTTTAATCCGCCTGCGGTGGACCATCGTTCCACGATTCCATTATTCCATAAAATTTGGCCCTAATCCCAAGCCTACCAACTATCCCATATTAGCATTCAAGTGAATAAATTTTGAGACTTTTATTATGTTGGACGTCGCCGTTGCCTATAGTCGCTATCAATTTCTCGGTGAAGAATTTTTAACCTGGTTATGGTTTGTCATTGAAAAAAATCAAACTCTCTTTAAAAATTTTGACCCGGACGTTGTCGCGCTGGAAGTTGGAAATCGTGTAGTTTTTGAAAATCGCAAAAAAGAATCTGCTGAACGCATCACGATTAAAGGTGATGGCGCAAGTTTAGAGGAGGGTATTCTTGCATTAAAAAAGGGCGCTCTGGTCACTGAACTCAATATCGTTTATAAATCTGCAGAATTGATGTGGCAGTTTACACTCAAAGGTGAGAGTTTAAACATCAGCACGTTGACTATTCCCAACACCGGTTCTGCCGAATCCGATGAGGATATTGAAGGCGTTGTGCTCGAAAAAATCTTTCTTTACGATAAAGCGTTGCAGCTTTTAGAGAAGCTCTATAGCCATTTTGCTAAATTAAGAGTTTCGGATACCTGGCACAGTAAAGAGAGCCCCCTGATCCGAAAATGGATTCAATCGTCTGAAATATAGTTTTTGACAACAACTATTCATATATTGTTGATAGCTTCGAGTTTATAAACAATCTGTTTTGCTTTGCCGATAACACCGCATATTGTGTCTTAGATATTATTTAAGTTGTTCGCATTAATAACTGATAAAATTTAAATATTATTAAAGGGTTAAAAAGTTGTTAGAGTTATTGACAACCTATTATTACTCTAGTTGTCTTTTTATTTATTTAAGGAAATAAAAGATGAGAGACGACAATCAACAAAAACGATATTCTGCCTGTATTGGCCAAACTTCAGGGATTGACCGGACGAAAAACGAGTTTGGCCATCACCACCAACCTTTTAATTCAGACAGGAGAGTCCGGTATATCCATTAGCGCCACCGATCTTGAAACCGGCTTTGAAGGCTTTTATCCGGCGAGTATTGAGGCCCAGGGGGTTATCGCCATAAATGCCAGAAAACTATATGAAATTGTCAGAGATTTTCCAGTGAAGACATCTATGTCAATGAAATTGAAAATCACTGGATCGAAATCGGAAACCAGAATGTGGAGTATCATATTGTCGGCCTGAACCGGATGATTTTCCGGAAATTCCAAAAATAGAAGAGGTTGAGTTTTTTGAAATAGATTCGGCCTCTTTTGCCAAAATGATTGAAGAAACCGTCATTATCAGCGGTGCGCCCGATGATACAAGGGCTCATATATTGGTGTTTATGCTGAGAGAATCCAGCAGGATGACCAAAAAATATTCCGACTGGTTGCAACCGATGGCAGCCGGCTGTCCAAGGCCGATTATATTTTCGACAAAGAGTTGATTTGCCGTCCGGCTCTAATGTGTTGATTCCAAAAAGGGACTGATGGAGGTTGCCAAATTCCTCGACTCCGAAGGGTCGGTTAAACTCGGTATTAAAGATAACAATTTTATCGTCAAAAGAGAAAAAGAGACCTGATTATCAGGCTGCTCGAAGGGGATTTCCCGCAATACGGTGACATTGTCGTTAAAACGGATGGGCACGACATCCACTGGATCGGCAATTATTTTTAATGATGCTAAAACGGATGTCGATCTCTATCCTCTGATGAATACAAAGGGGTTATCTTTCATTTCAGTAAAGACAAATTATTGATTAACTCAACCAACCCGGACATCGGGGAATCCAAGGAGGATATGGACATCACCTATCAGGGCGATTCGATAGAAGTGATGTACAACCTAAATTTTTTATCGACACATTAAGTGTCATGAACGAAGACAATGTGGTGCTTAACATCATGGATGAGGAAAAACCCTGTAAAATTGAGGGTGAAAAAAATAAAACCTATTTAAGCGTAATTATGCCGATGAGAATATGAAAGAAGAAACTAAAAACAATAACTATAATTATACCGAAGATGATATTAAAGTACTGGAAGGACTGGAAGCCGTTCGCAAGCGCCCGTCCATGTATATTGGAAATGTGGACATTGCCGGACTTCATCATCTGGTTTACGAAGTTGTCGACAACAGTATTGATGAAGCCATGGCCGGATTTTGCGACCAGATTGATGTGACCGTTCACACGGATAACAGCATCAGCGTGCTGGACAACGGCCGGGGAATTCCGGTCGGTATCCATAAAAAAGAAAAAATACCGGCGGTGGAAGTGGTCATGACGAAACTGCATGCCGGTGGAAAATTTGATAATCATTCCTATAAGGTTTCCGGCGGTCTGCATGGCGTTGGCGTTTCGGTGGTCAATGCGCTGTCCAGTCTTTTAGAGGTCGAAATTTATTCTGACGGTAAAACTTATTGCCAGACCTATAAAAGAGGTAAAAAAAACAGCGAACTGATTGAAACCGGTAAAGCCCGCAAAAGGGGAACCAAAGTTCATTTTATTCCGGATGCGGAGATATTCACGACCACTGAGTTTAATTATGACACCCTCGTACGCCGACTACGGGAGTTGGCCTTTTTGAACAAGGGGCTCAAAATCACGATTGAAGATGAACGGTCAGATGCCAACCATGAATTTCACTTTAAAGGCGGCATCAAAGAATTTGTGGAATATATCAACAGAAGAAGCACGGCCCTGCATGAGCCGATTTTCATCGAAGGGGTTAAGAATGATGTTCAGATAGAAGTGGCTATCCAGTATAACGACACCTATATTGAAAAACTGTTTTCTTTTGCCAATAACATAAATACCGTCGAGGGTGGTTTTCATTTAATCGGATTTAAAGCCGGTCTGACCCGCACGATTAATCAATATGCCGCCAATGGAAATTTGCCAAAAAATCTACAGGCCAAAATTTCCGGTGATGATGTTCGCGAAGGATTGACGGCTATCATCAGTGTCCGAATCCCTCAGCCTCAATTTGAAGGGCAAACCAAAACAAAACTCGGCAACAGTGACGTTAAAGGATTGGTAGAGTCGCTGCTTAATGAAAAATTAAGTGCTTTTTTTGAAGAAAACCCATCCGTTGCCAAAAAAATCATTGCCAAAGGGGTGGATGCAGCCCGGGCACGGGATGCAGCCAAACGCGCGCGGGATATAGCCAGGAGCAAAGGGGCGCTGCTTGATGCGACCTTACCCGGTAAACTGGCTGACTGTCAGGTTTCCGACCCGCTTTAAGAGAGCTGTTTATTGTTGAGGGAGATTCTGCCGGCGGCTCTGCCAAACAGGGGAGAGATCGCAAATTTCAGGCCATCTTGCCGCTGAAAGGTAAAATTTTAAATGTAGAAAAAGCGCGCTTTGATAAAATTTTGCGCAGTGAGGAAATAAAAAATATTTTCACCGCCCTGGGAACCGGGGTTGGCAAAGAAGAATATAATATTGGTACAATTCGGTATCACAAGGTCATTATCATGACCGACGCCGATGTTGACGGGTCCCACATTAGAACCCTTCTGCTGACCTTTTTCTACCGCCAGATGCCGGAGATCGTGGATAAAGGCTATCTGTACATCGCGCAACCGCCGTTATTCAAAGTCGGAAAAGGAAAGAGTGAGAGATATTTAAAGGACGAAACCGATTTTAACGACTGGATATTGAAAAAGGTCTGCGACCAGAAATATATTACTTATGGTGAAAATGAAGAAAAGCTCATGGATCACCAACTCTACTTGTTTATTTGTGATCTGTCCGAATATTTTGCCAGCTGTCCAGGCTGGTCAAACGCGGTATTCCGGCGACACTGGTCGAACTTTTAATCAGCCAGAATATTGGCGACAAAAAATTGTTGCAGGACCAGGCGAAAATGTCTGCCTGCGAGAGTTGCTCATTCAAAAAGATTATCAGGTAGACCGCTTATACTGGAATGAAGATAGAGATGTTTATGAAATGACCATCACGGGTCATGACGGACTTAAGAAAGAAGGACATATAATCGGCCTGGCCGAAAAAGCGTTTATTCCCATAAAAATAGGCCGAGGGTTAATTTATTCGCAAGATTTTCAAAAGTGTCTGTTGACCGGTAAAAATATTGAAAAATACAATATTCCACCGTTTAAAATTTTTTCAAAAGACAATGAAAGTGCGACCGATAAGGTCAAAGATAAACAGGAATTGTTGGATATACTTTTTAAGCAGGGGAAAAAAGGGATCAATGTTCAGCGCTATAAAGGTCTTGGTGAAATGAATCCGGACCAATTGTGGAAAACCACGATGAATCCGGAAAAAAGAATCCTGTTGCAGGTCAAGGTTGAAGATATGGTGGATACCAATGAGATATTTTCGATTTTGATGGGTGAAGAAGTCGAGCCGCGGCGGGATTTTATTCAGAACAATGCCCTGGAGGTTAGTACCCTGGATATATAAAGATACGGGTTGCGGGTTACGAGTTGTGGGTTACAGGTTAATCGATTGCGGATTTTAGATTTCGGATTGAAGTTGTCTTTCAGCGCGTGAGGCATTAGTTTTCGATACTTGCGCTGGGTTTCGATCCTGGTAAAAGCATATTACCAATGAATCGCTTATAGTAGGTTGGGTAGAGGAACGAAACCCAACAAAAGACTCCCGGATCTCAACCCAACCTGCAAGTGAAGCAAAAATACAGCCTAATTGATCCAGCCTTGTTTTTGTAAAAAGAACCGAAATTTCATATTAAACGATAATCTCTAACCTATCTGATTCATTCCATCCACGAACCGAAAGAAAAACAGCTATGAATATTCACAAAGTGGAAGCCCGTGATTTGCCGGACTTGTGGTTTCAGGCGGTCCATAACATTCTTGATCAAGGGGAGCGTTTTGTAATCGACCGCGGATCATATGCCGGACAAACCCGTCTGGAATATGATTATTTCATGGGGCATGTAAAATATCCCGGCACGCAACCGCTGATTCCGGACATTCCGCCATCCTGTGGCATTCCCAATCCGGTTGAACACGACTATATCTATGGTGGTGCCGGATATGACAGGGCTTATATCGAGTATTTAATGTCTCCACGCAAAGAGTCGGGGGAATCATACACCTATGGCGAACGCCTGACGAAAGTTCCCCTGACCGGTGATAAACTGGCCTGGTGGCAACAGGACAATGCCGAAATCATCGACAAACGAGAGGTAGACGGAAATGTCGTTTTTGAGGAAGACGGCCGGCTTTATTTAAATCAGATTGAATGGGTTATCGCGACTTACAAACAATTCGGTCTGCGCAACAATCAGTTGGTATTACAGGTGGCCCATCCCTCAGACCTGACCCTGCTCGACCCTCCCTGTCTGCGATCTATCGACACCCGCATTCAAAATAATAAACTGCGATTTTTCGTGTATTTTCGATCCTGGGATCTATGGAATGGATTTCCTGCCAACCTGGCGGCGATTCAGAACCTAAAAGAGTACATGGCCGGCGAGATCGGGGTTAATGACGGTGAAATGATTGTGGAAAGCAAAGGGCTGCACCTTTACGGATACGCTGAAGATCTGGCCAAGCTTAGATGCCTTAAGGAATGAGTCAGGAATGATCCGCCTCCGGCGGAACGAATGTCGAATGAAGAAATAGCGATTTTTTCGACATTATGCCTCCTATAAGGCGGAGATAAACCCCGCCACTACAAACAAATTTTCACCGAGCAGGTAGGGGTGGGGTTTATCCCCACCCGCGAATTGGCTTTCATAGACGATGATTGCCGTCGGATACTCGCTCAGTTTAGGTATTTATATGATCGATACGTGGAGGCGGACCTTAAGTATTCAACCTGCAATCGACAATATTCAATCATTTAAAACTGCCAGAAACCGGTCTACCTCTTCTTTGGTGTTGTAGTGAGCGAGGCCGACACGCACCATTCCGCCGGAGTCTTCCACCCCCAAGCGTTCGGTGACAGCCAGGGCGTAGTAATTACCATGCCAGACAAAAATTCCCCTTTCTCCTAATTTTGTGGCGATGTCTTCGGGAGCGTAACCCTCTCTGGTAAATGCCACGGTGGGACAGCGCTCGTCAAACTCGTCCTCATTTAAAATGCCGTAAACTTTTATACCTGAGATTTTTTGTAATTCCCGCAGCATATAGGAAAATAAGGGACGTTCATAAGCTGCAATAATCCCCATGGCCTGTTTTAAATCTTTGCGGCGCCCTTCATAATTGCTAAGCTCTGATGATAGCCGGCTGCCGAAATTACGTCCGACTTCCGCCAGATAATCGACGGCAGCTACCACACCGGCAAGGCCTTCATGATTCAGTGTGCCGGTTTCAAACTTATGAGGAGGATCGGGGATTGAGGGTCTGACCCTGTAGGCGGTTAATTGCTCAAGCAAATTCTGCTTACCCCACACAACACCGACGTGCGGTCCGAAAAATTTGTAAGCGGAACATACCAGGAAATCACAGTCAATGGCTTGAACATCGATGGGCCCGTGGGGTGCAAAGTGTACGGCATCGACCCAGACCCGGGCGCCAACGTCATGTGCCATAGCCGCTATGGTCTTGATGGGATTGATGGTGCCCACGGCGTTGGAAGCATAGCCCACGGCAACCAGTTTGGTTTTGTTGGAAAATAGGGATGAGAAATGGTCCAGGTCCAAACGACAGTCTTTGACATTAAAATCAGCCCATTTAATGATGACCCCTTTTTCTTCTAATGCCAACCAGGGAGATATATTGCCATCATGGTCCAGGCTGGTGACGATGATTTCGTCACCGGCCTGCAGGCTGCGACCCATTGCACGGCTGATACTAAAGGTAAGGGTTGTCATATTGGCGCCGAATACAATTTCTCTTTCAGAACCGGCATTCAATAAATCTGCCATGGCGATGCGGGCCTGATTAATCATATCGTCATTGCGATAACTGGTGATAAATGGACCCCCGCAATTGGCATTGGCATTTGTGAAATAATCCGCCATTGCATCGATAACTACCTGTGGCACCTGGGTGCCTCCCGGGCCGTCAAAATAGACATACGGTCGGCTGTTTTCATCGATTTGCTGCAAAGATGGAAATTGGCTTCTTAACGGTGATAGATCGATTGTTTGGTCAAGCATCAGTAAATCTCCTAATTAATCCGCTTCAACTCAGAGATGGTCACTCGCATTCAATAGGTTTTTTATAGCAGATTTAAATTGTCATTTAAATATTAAAAGTTGTTTTTTTCGGCAATTATGAGATATTCTCAGAACAGGTGGAGTTATAGCATATCACTCACTTCTGGAATGTAAGCAGCAAACCATTTAATCCGATAAACAGATTTTCAGGGCGGATTAATTGGAAAGGAGACAAACATGAGCAACCAGTTTCCGGTTTTTTTATGCCATGGATTGTTCGGGTGGGGTAAAAAAGAATTGCCCATCAAATATTGGGGGGCCGGTACCGAAGTAGATTCTTCCGGGTTACCGGTAATTGAAGCCTCGGTCGGTCCAGTCAGCTCCTTCCACGATCGGGCCTGTGAACTGGCGGCAGAGATTAAAGGCGCCCGGGTCGATTACGGTCAGGAACATGCTGAACAAGAGGGTCATGAACGATTTTCCGTCGATTACACAGACCGTGGATTCCATCCTGACTGGAGTGCAGACAAACCGGTTCATTTAGTCGGGCACAGTGCCGGCGCCCACACGATCCTGCGGCTTCAGTACCTGTTAGCTATAGACTATTGGGGATGGGGATCCCATGAAAACTGGGTTAAATCCATCAATGCGGTTTCCGGGGTATTGAACGGGTCGAATTTTCCTTACTTTTTGGGATTAAACAAACAAACCGGAAAAATTGATGAAGGTTCCCTGGGGGATATCCTGGTTAAAGGGATTAAGCTTATGGCGATGTTTACCGGAGGCATTTCCGACTCGATTTATGATTGGGACCTCGATCAGTGGGGATTGCGCCGCATAGACGGTGAATCGCTAAAAGATTTTATTGCCCGCTTGAGTGAATCCGGATTTGGGCAGGGTACGGATAATCTGGCTTTTGATCTGACATTACAGGGCTGCTTTGAAGCCAACCGGTTGGTCCGGACCTTTCCGAATACCTACTATTTTTCCTACGTAACCGCCCAAACCAATCCCGGTTGGTTCGGAGACAAATCACACTATCCGGAATTGGTCATGAACCCGGCCCTGCTGATTTCAGCCGCTTATATCGGTCGAGCCAGGGAGTTTGATAAACCGCCGATACCCGGATGGGGAGAGGGGGACCTGGTTATTGAAAAATGGGTTGAAAACGATGGGCTGGTGTCTGCAATTTCCCAGAGATATCCGTTTACTGTAGGAGACCATCCGGTGATTGGCCAAGGCATCCATGAGCGTGACGATTTTGAACCGGGAGGATGGCACTGGGAAAAAGTTGAAGCACAAAACGGCCGTTCCTGGGATCATGGCGATATTGTGTTTGGTGTTTTCAGTCAACCCTCTCTGATCGGCAAGCAAAAAAAATTCTATCAGTCTCTTTATGAACGCCTGGCCGGTCTTTGAGGAACCCCGTTTTTAACCAGTACCAGCGGCCGCGATTTATATTCTTACTTTGATTTTTCCACAAATATTCAATTTGCAATCTTCAATCTTCAATTCCGGCGCGTCCGGGTTGGGGGTTGTGAATTAGATTTATATTGTTAAATTCAGGTTTACATTTGGATTACTTATGGATATCACCGCACGAGTCAACGAACTGATCCAAAAAGGAAAAACTTTCTGCCTGGTGACAGTCATCTCCTCTGAAAGGGCGGACATTGCAGCGGGTCAAAAAGCGATTGTCCTTGATAATGAGTCGTTGGAGGGCGAATTGGGTGACGGGCAGCTGGGTTTGGCTGTAAAGGCTCTGGCTCGGCAGACGATCGACGGGAAAAAGTGTGGCTTGGTTGAAATTATACCCGGGGTCCACATCTTTTTTGATCTTATTTCACCCGAATTAAAGCTGATCGTCTGTGGCGCAGGTCACATCGCCATTCCCCTGTCACGCTTTGCCCGCGATGTCGGATTCCGTGTAACCGTGCTCGATGACCGGGACGATTTCGCACACCCCTCGCGTTTTCCGGGCTGTGATGTGATTGGAGCGGACTTTGCCGTTACCCTGCGGGATTTAAACTTGAACCGTTCAACCTTTGTGGTCGTAATCACCCGCGGTCACGAACACGATGCGGAATGTTTGATGGAGATATTAAAAAAAGAGACGGCCTATATTGGGCTGATTGGCAGTCGCCGCCGGGTCCGATTTGTACTTGAAATGTTGCAAAAACATGGTATTGCCAAAGAGCGTTTGCAGGAAGTTTTCACTCCCATCGGAACACCCATCGGGGCTGAATCTCCCGAAGAAATTGCATTATCCATTATTGCCGAGCTTGTGTGTGTTCGCCGCAAAGGCTCTCAGCAGGCCCGGAATTTAAGGGCTGCCGTAGGTATCGACCCATGACCGATCAGGAAATATTTCAAAAAATTGCCGAACTAAAAAATCAAGATATTGCGGTTTGTCTGGCCACCATCATCGAAACTTCCGGCTCCACCCCACGCGGGATCGGCGCTAAAATGATCGTGTGTGCCGATGCAACGATTTTTGGTTCCGTGGGAGGGGGGTGCGGTGAAAGCCAGGTTAAAAGTGCCGCCCTGCGCTGTCTTCTGACCACCCAAAAACCTGAAATTCTGGAAGTGAGTTTGCTGGACGAGCTGGGCACCAAGGGCGGGGATGTCTGTGGCGGCAAGATGCTGATGTTCGTTGAACCAATATAATTAATACGCTTTATATTGCAGTTTATCTGGGATGGTAAATAGTCATTCTAAGCCTTAAGTTCGTTATTTAAAAAACGGTCGGCGGATTAATTATATTTTATACTTCGCATATTTTTTAGATTATGAATATGCTTGTTGTGGATAGTTGAGTTTAAAAATGTAGGTGAATCGGTAGTGAGTGGTTCTCGCAAGAAAGAGTAGTAAAAAAAAACACATATTTTGGGCGTAGCCCAAAACATAAAAAAACAAGGTGGTTCAGAATGAACCACCCTGGAAGGAGAGGTTGAGAGGTCGATTTTCGGTAGCCCCCTCATAATTATTCCTTGTAGCAAAATAATAAACAATATCAATGGGGTAAACACCGTATTTTTATGTTATAAATCATGTAGTTTTTCAGTTATTTATGCCCTTATAACCGGGCGCCTGGCACCCGGTTATAAATTCGACAGTAAAAGTTCTCCGTATTCAATTCTATAATTCTTCCGTATTCCGGACTCACCCTTAGTCTTTGGATGATATTTTTATCGACCAGCCGCGAGGAGATGTCGCAGCCAGAATCGACACGTTACCGTCTGTGCGGCTGTAAATCGGGCGATGATGCTTATAACGTCGGTGTTTTTTAACCGGTCGATCAATATAATAGCGCGGTTTATAATAGGGCCTGCGTTTATCGGGGTGTCTGTAATACGGCTTATATCGATAATCACGGACGAGGCCCCCATGGCGCTGATGTTTGGCTCGATAGTGAGACCGCTTATGATACTGAGGTTTTTTGTCGTGGTATCGGCTTGCTTTTTTCCACTGGTTTTGCTGATGGGCCGGTTTGTGCTGCTTGGCAACAGTGGATTGCTTTTGTTTGGGTTTTTTGTGGCGCCGATCGTTTTTGCCGTCCGCCCATGTTACACCGGTAAATACAAAAATACATGCTGCCGTCAAGATACTGATTAAAACTATTTTTGCTTTCATTGCTTTACCTCCTTTGTGCTGGATTTTGACTGATTAGACGGACGGCAGCTGGAATCGGTCTACAAATATTTTTTATGAAAAGACGATAAAAAACATGTAATTTAAAATATGCAGGTTATATGATCTATTCTGGTGAAATTGGCTGGTGGGCTGAATATTGCGAAGCTAAGATAGGGCCTGCTGCCTTGGAATGATGAACATCTTGTATGAAACTACATTAAAAGCGAACCGCAGAACCGCAGAATATCGAATGTCGAAGGGTGGAATCGCTTCGCTCAGTCATTTTTATAAAATAGACCGTTCGACACAAAAGCTCACAACAGGCAGAATACATTACTTCGACATTCGACATTCATTATTCGATATTCGATATTCGCTTTTCAGGCCAGAGGCGGCGCTGAACCCTGAACCGTTTAACCCTATTCTTCGTATTTATCCCTGAGCTTTAAAATGGTTTGCTGTTCCCAGTGGGCCGTATATTTTAGAAAATAAGACATGCCGCCATAGAACGGATAGCTTACCCAGATAGAAACGCCGAAAAAATCGAAGTAAGCCACCTGGGTGACCCGGGTCCTGGAATCCAGCGCTTCCAGTTGAATATACCCATAATGATATTTTTGACCGCATTCTTCCGGGTTCAGGAGAATAAAATTGAGGAGATGCTGATCGGGAAACAGGGTGGTTTGCCATTTAAATATCGCTTTTGGTCTGTTGGAATACTCATTTTCCGTTACGACCTCATTTCGATTGCGACTGACAAATCGGTGGGAGGTAATAAACTTGTTGCTCAGCAAAAATTGATTGTCAAAATCGGTTTTAAATTTCCAGAATACATCCAGTGGAGCATCTACTAAATACACTAATTTATAGCCCCGGCCATCTTTCCGTTCCGGCTTCAACTTTAAAATGATCGGGTTGCTGCTTAAACGTTGTGGTTCGGCGGGTTCGGGTGCAGGAATTTCCGATGATAAACCGGTTGAAGCACAAAGAATGGCAGCCAGGATACCATAGAGTCCAAATCGGAATATTCCTTTAACCACGTTGGGCCTCTTTAAAGTTCTATTCAGCTGAAATGAATTAAAAATAACAAATCAAATAATTAGCTAATTATAAGCCAGGGTGATTTCCGGTGTCGGTGGGTGAACAATTTTTACTTTGCCCAGTGCGAGATGGTGGCGCCCGGCAATATCGTCGATTACCTGTTCAACAGATGTCAGATGTGGATTTCCGCAAATTGATCGGTAATGTTCAATTTGTTTTTCCACCAGGGGCGCTATCTGATCGTGGGCGACCAGTTCCGCTTTACTAAAGCCCTGCTCAAACCCTGCCGTGACCAACTCAACCACATCATAATCATATCCCAGGTCCTTGAAATCACTTTGCCCCGGTTCAAGGCCGGCAGTGGGGATACTGTGGATAATCGTGTCATTCACGCCTAAAAATGCGGCCATTTCCCTGACCAGTCTTTTTGACAAGCCGGCGATGGGGCTGATATGAACCGCGCCGTCACCAAACAGGGTATAATAGCCAATACCGAAATCCTCATCCCGGTTGCCGGTCCCGGCCAGTATTTTATGTTCGGTGGCGGCTTTGGTGGACAGGACATTGGCCCGGACCCGGGAGATCAGGTTGCCCCGGTGGTAGTTTTCTTCAATTGCCTCCGGATTTGTTGTTTGAAAGGCTTCAACCAGTTTTTCGATGGGGTGCATTTCATAGCGGATACCCAACTCTCGGGCTAGGATTTCGGCATCCTTGGCGTCCTCCATTTTATTGATGCTGGAAGGAAGAATATAGCCGATAAGTTCGAAGTTTGCATCATCGTTTTTATTGTGACGCTCAAAGGCTGTTTTTATTAAAGCTGCCGTGGTGCTTGAATCAACCCCACCGGAAAGGCCGACCACACAACCGCTGGATCGGGTTTGAACAACTGTGTCGATGACAAAATTACCGATTTCCCGGCAGACGGTTTCACAGTTCATACTGGGCAGCTTTATCCGATTCATGGGATCCCCCTGTTCTTTTTTAAGCTAAAATGGGTACGTGTCCGATAACTCGCGAATACCACTGGGGGGAAAACCTGTCAATTAGTTCTTTGGCAAGATCCCCCCCATAGCCGTCAGGCTAAGGTGAGAAAAAGTTTCGACATTG
>PVMK01181722.1_pt1 | contig 13086 bp, 4 predicted proteins | sample 1853481 | NCBI WGS metagenome assembly PVMK01 (sample SAMN08533507, study PRJNA380276) | Marine sediment metagenome, whole genome shotgun sequencing project.
TCAAGGTATACAAGGTATTCAAGGAGAAACTGGTAGTCAGGGTATACAAGGTATTCAAGGAGAAACTGGTGCTCAGGGTATTCAAGGTATTCAAGGAGAAACAGGTACTCAAGGTATTCAAGGAATTCAAGGAGAAACCGGCAGTCAGGGTATTCAAGGAATACAAGGAACGCAAGGAATACGAGGAATACAAGGTATTCAAGGTATTCAGGGTGACACAGGCGCTCAAGGTATACAAGGAATTCAGGGTGAAACAGGTAGTCAGGGTATTCAGGGTATACAAGGAGAAACAGGTGCGCAAGGAATACAAGGTATACAAGGTGAAACAGGTACGCAAGGAATACAAGGCATACAGGGAACACAAGGAATACAGGGAACTACCGGTAATAGTGGTGTTCCAGCTGCTCATTTTCAATATCAAAATCGTACTATAGGCACGACTATTCCTCCTCCGGGTGCATACAACGGAGCGGCTGGATATCTAACATATAATCCCGCTACTGCTGTTACAGGATTGCCGACACTAACAACAACAAAAATTTTACTTCATAAAAATGATATATCTACACCTCCAGATAACATTACTGGATACATGACGCTTATTGATAATATAAACACTTCCCCAGGTGGATCAAAAGCACTTATGCATATTTACGATCCCGCTCTACAAGAAACCGCATTTGTAAATTTTAGTGTTACAGATGTAACTCCGAAAGATGTAGCTGGAAATACAGTTGCTCCAAATTTAGCAGTGTATTTTGAATTAACAGTAGATTTTGTTACTATTGGCAGTACTCCTCTCACGCTTGAAGATTTCACAGCGGGCGGGTCGGGAGTTACTTTAGGTGTGGATTTTATTTTATCAGGTCCAATTGGACCGCAAGGACCGCAAGGAATACAAGGAAATTCTGGTACTCAAGGAATACAGGGTATACAAGGTATTCAAGGTGAAACAGGCGCTCAGGGTATTCAAGGCATTCAAGGTGAAACTGGCACACAAGGAATACAAGGCATTCAAGGTGAAACAGGCGCTCAGGGTATTCAAGGTATTCAAGGTGAAACTGGCACACAAGGAATACAAGGCATTCAAGGTGAAACTGGTGCACAAGGAATACAGGGTATACAAGGAGAAACAGGTACACAAGGAATACAGGGCATTCAAGGTGAAACGGGTACGCAGGGAATACAGGGTATACAAGGAGAAATAGGTACGCAGGGAATACAGGGTATTCAAGGTGAAACAGGTAGTCAGGGTATTCAGGGTATTCAAGGAGAAACAGGTACACAAGGAATACAGGGCATTCAAGGAGAAACAGGTACACAAGGAATACAAGGAATACAAGGAGAAACTGGTACTCAAGGAATTCAAGGAATTCAAGGAGAAACAGGTACACAAGGAATACAGGGAATTCAAGGAGAAACTGGTAGTCAGGGTATACAAGGTATACAAGGTGAAACAGGTAGTCAGGGTATTCAAGGTATACAAGGAGAAACAGGTGCGCAAGGAATACAAGGAATACAAGGTGAAACTGGTACACAAGGAATACAGGGTATTCAAGGAGAAACAGGTAGTCAGGGTATTCAGGGTATACAAGGAGAAACAGGTGCACAAGGAATACAAGGAATTCAAGGAGAAACAGGTACACAAGGAATACAAGGAATACAAGGTGAAACTGGTACACAAGGAATACAGGGTATTCAAGGAGAAACTGGTACACAAGGAATACAAGGAATACAGGGAACACAAGGAACGCAAGGAATACAAGGAATAACTGGTACACAGGGCCTTCAAGGTGACGATGGTGCACAAGGTATACAAGGATTACAAGGTACGAACGGTACTCAGGGCATTCAAGGTATTCAAGGTGAAAATGGTACACAAGGTATTCAAGGTATACAAGGATTACAAGGTACGACCGGTACTCAGGGTATTCAAGGAATAACTGGTACACAGGGTATTCAAGGTATACAGGGTGTTCAAGGATTACAAGGTACTATTGGTACTCAGGGCATTCAAGGAATAACTGGTACTCAGGGCATTCAAGGTATACAGGGTGTTCAAGGTATAACTAGATTTACAAATGCATCTGTTTCTTTTTTTACTGATCTTAATAATACATGGGGGCGAGCAGCACCGATTCCTAGTATCCCGATGGTAGACTCATTTGATTTATGTGCAACTGCTTTGCCCGGTGGGGGACCTTCATTTTATGGATGGCCTATTTTACCACACGGTGGTGGCGCTTATTGGAATTCATCTGGTTCTTATATTGGAGGGATAGGTGGAACGCCAGATCCGCAAGTTGGTGAAAATCAGTCATTCGGTGAATATTTTCCTTGTACTGATGCTAAAGGTGAAATATTAGGCGTAGCCGCGAATTACACAAATTTATCAGAAGAAGATCTAGCTCTTTATGTAGTAAATTATGGCCCAACAGCGTGGCCGGCCCCAACTGGAGCGCCAGGACATTATCAATGGGAACAGGTTGAAATTCTTCCGGGATCGACCACTGGGCAGGTATGTTGGTCGGTGGCTCCAGGGGACGGTGTAGTATTAGTTAATGGGGGTGCAGGTCGTGGAGATTCATTTGGACTCGCAGTTTCTGGCACTGCCTTTGGCGCCCCTATCCCGCCAGGAGGGCGCGTGAGTACTGCGCCAGCAGTAATAATCGAGGGCACAATTTATTTTAGTATTACACTTCCAGTTCCTTAAATTTTTAATAATTATTAATATAAATAATATAACTTATATTATTCATAATGAAATTAGAATTCACAAAAGATATTTGTGGAAATGAAATTCTTCAAGATATTACTGGTAGACATCAAGTTATGATGGAATGGGAACGTCCTTACATGGAAAAGTGTATTGAATTTTAGAACCATCTGGATCAGTTCTAGAAATTGGTTTTGGAATGGGGTTTTCAGCTGGAAAATTGTGTAGTTATAAGGATGTAACCGAATATACAGTAATCGAGTGTAGTCCAGTTGTCTGGGAAAAATTTGAAACGTTTAAAAAAGAAATAAAAAAAAAGCGCCCAGAATTAAAAATTAATATAGTAAAAGGAAGATGGGAGGATCTATTATGCGAATGTAAAATTTATGATAGAGTATTTTTTGATGATTATAGTGGTATTTATAGTGTTGAATCTTATGCGAGATTTTTTAAATTTTTATATGAAATGGTAGTAAATAAACACACAAAAAAAGGTACAAAAATAGGATGTTATGCAACAAATTCAATAAAAAATTCTGTTTCTATATTTGATATTTCAAATAATGAATTTGATATTGAAATACCTCAACATTGTAAATATGCACGTGGTAATAAAATGTCAATTCCAATTATAAAACAAGTAATGGATTTTAATGAAGATTATAAAGAAGAATTTAAGAAATTACTTTATAGTAATTTATCATTTAAAAAATTAAAATTATTAAGTAAGCCAAAAAAATGTACTTGTAATACAATTATTATTAATAATTTTTATAGCAATGTTGATTCTACTAGACAATTCATGAGGTCTACGCAATTCATTGATAATTATAGTAAAAACAGCTTTATCAATGATCAAATTAAACAGCATATACAAGGCTATTTGAATAACTTCAGTAATAAAATAACAAATTTTAATAATTTAAAAAATGGTAGATGTAAAATTCAAACTGAAGATTCAAAAATTATTTGCAACAGAGAGTTTAAATGGAGAGGTATATTATTTTTAACGCCAAATCCATCAATAGATAGTGGAATAGAGATATATGAGTACAATGATGATAATTTACATGAAACTGGTGAAGTTAGTAAAGATTTAAAAATTACCGATACAATAGGTAATATTTATAATAGATTAGTATTAATACCTAGTTTCATTAATTATAAATTAAAAGGTAAATGTTTTATACAAGAATTCTATTTTGATACCGAAAATTAATTTATATTAAAAAAGAATAATTGAAATAATCTTGAATTATTTATATCTTCTCCAAAATACTCAGTTACTGCATGGATGTACTGGGCATCAAAAATAACCAATCTGTTATAAACATTACCAACTGAATCTACAATTTCCCACTGAGTTTTATCTAGATGTGGCTCTTTATGATTTAAATCTGATTTATACCAATCTGATTTAGAAAATATACTACTATTACGTATTTTGTAGTTTTTATGTCTAAAAAAACTGGTACCACAATTAGGAGGTGCATTTGGTGTAAGATAAATAATACCAGCATACTTTTGAGAATCACAATGATAAACTATTGGTACTCTTACATTACACCATTGAAAACACCCATTAGTTGAATATCCCCATTCTCCGTGTTGACTACCGTTTGGTATTGTACCCCCCAACAATCTTTCAAACGTTTCCTTTGTTCCATCCATTATTTTTTTGCCACTTTCGCATCTGTATCCAACCGCGCCATGATTTTCCGGCGATTGATAAGTTTGTGATAATGCATATTCGCGAATTTCATCCACATTTTTATAGAAATTATCTATTACAATTACATTTGGACGTGGAAAAGTAATATCAGATGTTAATTTGATTTTAAAAGTGTTCTTTTCTTTTTTACAGGAAGGTAATATATCCTGTAAAGATTTTTCTCTTGCAAATTCGATATCGTATAATGACAGGGATAGTTTATTTGCTGGATTATTAAAAGGATATTTGTAAATATCGTTAATATTATTTTCATTTATACTTTCTGGGCAGGCATTCCATTTTTTTAAAAAATAATTATAATTTTTATACCTTATGTTTATTAATTTATTCGATAATTCATTTGAAAACTTTTTTGTATTTTGACCTGATTTCGAGTAATGAAATGTATCTCCATGATAATATTTATGTTTTAATTGATTAATAATTTTAACCGATGAGTTTCTCAATCTAAAAATGTAGTCATAATCTTCTTGATAGGCAGGATAAAAGTTTGTATCGAATAATCCAAAATCTTTAATTATCCAATCTCTTATTAAAAACATATCAAAACTACCAAATTTTCTTAAGTAATTAAGATTACATGGATTACCGTGTATTAAACCAGCATCTGGGTTTTCTAGTGCTGTTTCATGTAATTCTTTTAAAAACCCAGGAGTAAATGAAACATCATCGTTAACAATTACCCAATATGGAGAGAATAAAAAAGACTTTATTATAGTATTCCATCCTTCCGCACAACCTAAATTATAAGGCATGTGATAAACTTTAAAATTCTTTATAAATTTGTTACCTTTAGATACTAAAATGTCTAGTTTTTCAGCTAAAAAATTTTCATTATTATTTATTATAATATAGTTTTCTACAGGAAAATCTATACTTTGTATTTGTTTTTCGATCCATTTTGTGGTGGTGCATACCAATGTACCTAAAACAGGAATTGAAGACTTTGAGCATTTAACTAATGTATTATTACTAGTTTTTTTAATATAAATTCCATCTGCTTTATTAGCTTTTACATCCCAACCCCATCCATTAATTTGTTCAAGTTTTTCAATGTTGTTTTTAACATATCCTCTTGTATTTACTCCTTTAACTTGAGGGTTATTATATTCTTTTTTCAAGACTTGTTTAACATTTTCTACTTTTACTCTATACATATCATTGCCTTTTTGATCATGGCACGGAATAAAATCATAAAAATCTTTTATTAAATTAGTGTTTTCCTTGATATCTAAAGTAAAATATTTTTGTAAATATATATCATATTCTGGCGGTAAATTATCATTGTCTTCTATATCTATATATTGAATTTCATGATTTTCTCTATCGAATAAGTCTTTATTTGTCTTAATTTTTTCTTCAATATTTTTTAGTATTTCATCATTATTATATTCTTGTTCACATAAATTTTGAATTTTGTTTTTTATGAAGTTTAAATCACCAAAATATGACAAATGCCAACCACCATTCGCAATAATATTATCTGTTTTTTTGTATCTAAAGTCATGAATAGTAATATCTAACTTTATAAACTCTTTATAAGAAATTATTTTTGGAGATATCCAATCAGAAATATTTGTTTTGCAATTCAAATTATAATAATACATATCCATTTTAAAACTAGATATTGTTATTTGTTTTTTATTTTCTTTTATTTTATTAAGAATTTCTGGATTAGGAATTTCGTCTAAATCACATATAGTAATAATATCATTATCATTTAATGATAATTTATCAATACCTCTCTTTATGCAGTTTCTTTGGAAGTGTTCATTTTCCCATTGTTGATTTTTTTCAATATCTATATCGGGATATTTATATGGAAAATCATCAACTATGACATGGATAATCTTGTCTTTGAACTTTTTAAATAATTCTTTATTTACATTATAAAATAATTTCTTTTCTTTACCTGTGTGAGTATGGGCTGCTTCAACTAATACAAAATAATCAACATAATCATCTAATAAATTTAAACGATAATTTAATAAATCTAATTCATTATGGAATATAAAACAATCAATAATTTTTGGTGGATTTATTTTATCATTATGAGAAAAAATACCCTTACCCATTCCTATCATATATTCATTTTTTTCCAATATATTCTGGATATTATTTTCTGCTTTTATTCCGATTGCTTTTTTTACAGCATAAAATGCTTTTGCATTACTATGGAAATCACGAATAAAATATTTATGAGTATCTTTTATTTTTTCTATAATTTCTAAAATATAAGCATGATTATCTATATAATCCCATGTTAATGATTTATCTGTGGAATATACTATATATATTCTTGAAAAATTTTCCATATATTCTAAAAATTTTTTGTGAGTTTCTATATCAGTTTCTGTTAATGAGAATGTTGCTATAAAATTTATATTATCCATTAACATTATTTCTTTCTCACAATCTATTTGATTACAAGGTAAATAATTTGTTCCATTTATAATTTCTAATTTCTCGTCATCAAAAATATAGTTACATTTTATTTTTCTTTTTTCAATAAAATGCTTTTGTAAACAAATCATAAGAGGAAGTTCATAAACTATATGTTTACCTTTAAATTTTAAATCTTTCAAAACGTCTGCCATTTGACCCGTTCCTCCACCAAATTCCAAAATTATTTCGTCTTTTTCAAGATTAAAATTTAATATTTCTACCATATTATAAATACTCCATATTTGTTGGACTCTATCTAATTGAACCCCTTTATATAAATTTATTCCTTTTGGACCAAAATCATTATTATTAATAATTGTTTTGTAAAATTTTGAATTTTTATCTTTACTCAATACCTCAAGTTGTATCTTATTTTGGTGACTTGTCTCTGGCCAATGAAAAATATGAGGTTCTATATTTTCTATTTTATACATATCTATATCCTTATTTTCTAAATAATTTCTTAAATTTTTTGTCATATTGTTCCATCCTTCAGATAAATTATACTTCTTCTTAATAATTTTTTCTATAAATACCTTATTATTAATAACATTATCTTTTAAAAAAATATCATTAAATATTTTCATAACTTTTTCAGGTGTATAATCTTTATATGCATTCCAATCCTTTTTGGATTCTATTTCTGGATTAAAATTTAATAAAATATCTGTTAAATCTTTTTCATTATTATACCAAATAGCTTTCTCCTTCAATATATGCACATGTCCACGATTGAATCCTATATCTTTACATATAATTGGTTTATTTAAGGTACTGAATTCGCCCATTGACATACTCATAACTTCTCCCATTTTTTGTGCCCATAACATAGCATCACACGTATTTATAAATTCTACTTTTTCATGTAAATTCGTAATCATTGGTAAAAATATAATATTTGGTAAATCTTGACAAAATTTATGAAAGTTAGCAAACAAAAAATAAATATTATCATTGTTCTGGACTATATTACACACAACATTTTGAACAAACTTTATATTGAAATTTTCTTTTCCTCCATATCCACCAAATACTATTGCATTTTTAGGTATATTTAATTTTTCTCTCATATTATTGTTATTTTTGGGTAGATTAACCATATGCGGAACAACAGGATATTTATTATGATTGCCTTGAACCCAGGGAGCAATAGAACTATAAACTTCCCCATGAGGCTGAGAACATGTAAATACACAATGAACACAATTTTTTGCAACTTTACTTAATCTAGAATCCAATTCTCCAGATTTTATAATATAAATATGTGAAATATTATTTTTCACTAGATATTCATCTACTTCCTTAAAATCGTCTGTTTCATGAACAACAAAGTGTTTTTTGAATTTTTCAATAATTTCTTTTTTGTTATTAGGATTGTTTTTATCATAAAAGATATATGATTTATTACCCAATATAGTTTGATTATAATAGGCATAATCATACATAGCAACAGTTGTTCCTCTTTCACATAATTGATTATCCCAAAATGCAACATTTTTATTATCTATTATGGTTTCGGCCTTTTCTTCTATTGGATTTTGAATATATTTACTTCTTGTCAGCATATATTTTTCTTCATTTTCATTATTTTTCCAATCATTCTGGATACTCGTATCTTGATTTATAGAATCTATGAAAGAATTATTAATAAATGTAAGTCTCTCTTCATATCCTGCTGTTGCTATGGAATTCTGTATTATATCAACAAGATCAAAATTATTTTTTTTCATAAATTCAATCGTTTCTTTTTTTTTGAAGAATTTTTATACAATGTTTGAGTTTGTATTTCTGCTTGAATTTTGTATACGTTTTTAATATATTTCCCTAGTGATTTAATAACAGCCAAATCCGACCCTTGTGTATCTATTTTGATAAAATGTATATTTTGTATATTATTTTCTTCTATAAATGTATCTAATCTTTTAGTTTGCACCTTTCTCCTAGTTATTAATTTATTAAAACCATTATCTATTTTATCACAATGTTTAAATAAGTTACCAGATTCATCAAACTCTAATAAAGACGAATATCCATGATGAGACATAATATTAAATAATGCGGTTCCGTCTGTATCAGAAATTGCATAATCATAAGTAACAATTTTATATTTATTCTTATGTTTATTCTTGAATTCTTCTAATTGCTGAAATACAAGAGGATTTGGTTCAAAAGCATAGATAATATCACAATCATCAAATAAATTAATAGTTGTTCCTGTGCAAGCACCAATATCCAACCCAATTTTAATAGAATTAGTATTTTTTTTGGATGTGTCTTGTACTTCTAGTTTTATATTATTATTTTGTTTATTTAAAAAGTGTTTCTTTGTCAGCATATATTTTTCTTCATTTTCATGTAACTCTGAAAAAATGATATCTATATTGAAATTCATTAAAAATATACCAGTACCGGTAATATGCCCATATTTTGTAATGTCATATTTTGTATACTTTATATAATCCCATAATTGTTTCATGCATTTGCTTTCTTTTTCCCATGGATGATGAATATCATCCAATAGAATAATACCGCTGTAATTAAGTTCTTCTAATTTATTTATAATTTTCTTCTCTTCTTCGCCAAAATGATCTATATCAATCATTACTATTTTAACATTTTTAATAAATTCTTCGTTTAAATCTTCCAAAACATTTTTAATTTTAAATATAATGTTTTTTTTAGTTTTAAGTTTTGAATCATTACCAATTTGGTCTACTATATTATATGAAATTACCTGATTAGTTTCATTATGCGATAGTGCGATAGCACTTATTCCATACCCAGTTCCAATATCTAAAATAGTAATATTATTAAATAAAGTACTCAAATATGAGTATAATCTATATTCATTAGTGCCAGATAAATTATTATAGTATGTAAAATAGTCAGATTTTTCACTATTTGTATCAAAGTCAAAAAACTCACTATTTTTTAATATAAAGTTATCTAAAATATTATTTGATAATACTAGGGCTTTCACAATTTCATGATTATTACATTTTGTCAGCATATATTTTTCTCCATTTATTGGTGCATCATCCGTTCTTTCAAACTGTTTCCATATATTTTCATCTATAAGGTCCGGATGAATCCACCAATCTTCAAATGGATATTTATCTTTTAATGGAGAGATATTTCCACAAATTAATTTATAACCCTTTTCCTTTAAAAAAGTCCTAGATTTTTCTCTATAACTTCCTGTAGAATCATTATAAAAGTCATGTTCATATGTAATTACACCGAATTTAAAGTTATCAAAAGGAATTTTTTGAAGTATATCATATGTAATCTTAGCAGGATCACAGTCTAACTGCAAATAATCTATGCTTGTGGACTTATAATGTTCAGATAATAATTGAATATAGTCTATACTAGTAGCATCTGCACAAATACTCTCATTTTTCCTATTTTTATCAAAAAGTTCTTTGGATTTTGGATTTATATCTATGGAAACTCCTTTCCAATCAAACTCTTTTTCTAAAAGAAAGGTATTATTGCCTTTTTTTGGATACCCAGCGCCAACTTCCAAATATGTGCCCTCTTTTTTTCCATTGGTCATGGAGAGTACAAATATATCTTGATAAATTTGTGAGAAATTTTCATTAATTTTTTCATAATTTTGAAACTGGTATTTTAACTTACATTTTTTATCCTTATTATAAGATATTATTGGATGGTTTACTCGTTTAAGAGCATTTACATTATTAATAATGTAAGATCTAGTATGATTTGATAGCTTAAAATTTTGCAATATTTTAATGTATATCTGCCTAGCTTCATTAAATTTTCCAATTTTTGATCCACAAATAGCTTTTTGACAGTAAAGATCATAAATAGAAAAATTTATTTCTTTTGAAAATGGTTGTTTTTGAAGATTGTTTTCATGAATGTTAATTCCCAAACAGGAATAGAGATAAGAATCTCTATATTCGCCCCTCCAACTAAAATACAATGATGCGACATGGTAAGTTTCCAATGAACAAGGCGATGCACCCATCGCTTGTTTAATATAATGAAGCTCTTTTTGATCTCTTCCTCCTTGTTTACTAATTGAAAATGAGCATCTTATTAAACATTCAGAAGCTAAAGTATTATTAGATGTATATTCAGCACATCTAAGATAGTAGGATATTGCGGCAGCATATTGCTTTTCTTTTTCATAAGCATAAGCTAATTCGAAATTAATATGATCATTTTCGGGATCCTTTATTAATTGGGCAAGATATTTTTCAATTTGTTCCATATAATATTGTTTAAAGAATGTTTTTTAAGTTTTAGCGCATAACAAGCATTATCTTGAAATCCAAAAACGATAAAAATATCATCATTAATTTGTTCAAGTCCAATACAAAACTCAACTTTAGTAGCTAAAAAATTAAATTCTTCACTAATGTATTTGATTGACCAATCAGAGTTCCAAATAATGAATCTATGAAAATAATCAGCGTCTTTATAACCATTAAAATTCTTAGGTGTAAAAAAACATTCATGGAGAATAGATAAGTAAGTATTATCATCCCATTCAATAAGTTGTGAGCCTCCTCTCAAACCATTTTTCATTGGAATAAATTTATCACTTAAGAAAATTTGTTCTGATTTATTTCCACTTAGATCAACTTTAACTACTTCTGTAGGGTTTGTCCATTTAATAAAATGAAATGGCTTATTTTTTATAGGCATCCAATTTTTTTCACAGTATGATTCAGTATCAGGAACTTCAATTCTGTTTCGGTTAATTTCTAGAACAGAATCATCATTTATTTGTAATTCTGAAAATTCCATGCGTCCTTGCCCATTCGTAGTAGTATCTCTTCTAACACCACAACCATAGTATTTATTATCCCAAAATACCAATCTTGCATCTTCTAATCCAATAAATGTCCAAATAGGAGTTATATCTAATTTTGAGGTATCTATCCGATGATATTTTTCTATTTCGAGGGTATTTTGATTTAGTTCACAATAAAAATTAGTAGTTCTCAATTTTAAATCATCATCTTTATGATAATATGATAAAGGTCCTTCAAAACAACTTTGGTATAGTTGTTCTCCTTCACATTGATGCATAGTATATTCTACATTACGTAGAATCATTCTTAATTTTCCTTCACTGAATAATATAGAAGCATTGCATAATCCCGTGCCTCCACTATCTTTATTATCAATATAGATTGGCTTAATCATGCCACCATCTTCTATTATCGTTTTAACTAAATTAATGAACACCATTTAATACATATATTGAATAAAATACAATTCAAATTTAAACTCATAGTTTAAACTGAATTTAGGGCACTATTAAAAGAGAACTGATTGTGTAACATGTGTAAAAAATTTACAAAAAAATATCCGTGAAAAATCGAAAATGGACATTTTTTAAAATGTCCAAAATGACTCTGTGGTACTTTCCTTTTGCAAAATATTTGACACTTTTACATTTTACTAGAACATTGTAGGAATCCAGTGATAAGAAGGTGAAAATACCCCTCTACAACATTTTTTTTTATTAAATTTTCGTAAGTATTTAAGCATATTTTATGTTTCCATGTTATATATGCAAAAAATATGCACTAAATATCATTGTGAAAAATGTGACTATAAATGCTCACGAAAATTTTTATGGGAACAACATCTTAAGACCAGAAAACATAATGGAAACATTTGGAAACATTTGGAAACAAAAAATATGCACATTTGTCCTTGTGGGAAGACCTACAAGACCCGTGGGGGGTTTTCGAAGCATAAAAAAAAGTGTACCTACACTGTAGTGAAAGAGGAAATTGTCATTGACGAGGATAAAAGCAATGTCGAAGAATTATTGCATGAATTGATAGAGGATAACAAGACCCTGAGATCCGAAATAAAGAACTTAAAATTAGGCACTACATACAATCAAAATCTATCTATAAATCTATTTTTGAATGATAAATGTAAAGATGCGATGACTTTAACCGATTTTGTGGAAAATTTGCATCTTTCTTTGAAGGATTTAGACTTTACAAATACCCAAGGATATGTAGAGGGTATAAGTAAAATTTTTATCAAGAATTTGAATAACATGGATGTAACAGAACGGCCCATCCACTGTTCTGATCAAAAAAGGTTACAATTTTATGTAAAAAAGGAAAATAAATGGGAAAAGGACGCGGAGCATGAGGAAATAGATAAATCTATAGCAAAAGTAAGTAAAAAA
>PVMK01180459.1_pt1 | contig 13085 bp, 9 predicted proteins | sample 1853481 | NCBI WGS metagenome assembly PVMK01 (sample SAMN08533507, study PRJNA380276) | Marine sediment metagenome, whole genome shotgun sequencing project.
AACCGGCACATCCGGGGAGTCCAGATCAGCCGATTGGATGCCGACGGCCGGGTCGTTTCGGGCGGCGAGCCGGTCGACTGCGATCTCCTCTGCATGGCGGTCGGCTACACGCCGACCTATCAGCTGGCGCTGCAAAGCGGGGCCAAGCTCGGCTACGACGACGCCACGGCCATCTTCTCCATCACCAATCTGCCGCGGCATATGGAGCTGGCCGGCTCGATGGCCGGCACCTACGACCTGGAGGCGGTCCTGGCCGAGGGCGCGCTGGCCGGTTGGCGGGCCGCCACGGCGCTCGGCCTGGAGGCCGGGGCCGAGCCGCAGGTGCCGGCCGACGCATCGCCGCGCGTCAACCACCCCTGGCCGATCTTTCCCCACGCCAAGGGCAAGGATTTCGTCGATTTCGACGAGGACCTGCAGGTCAAGGACATCGTCAACGCGGTGAAGGACGGCTACCGCGAGCTGGAGCTGGTGAAGCGCTTTTCCACCGTCGGCATGGGGCCGAGCCAGGGCCGGCACGCGGCGCTGGCGACCGCCCGGCTGGTGGCGCGCGAGACCAATCGCACGGTAGCCGAGATCGGCGTCACCACCGCGCGGCCGCCGTTCGGGCCGGAGCGGCTCGGCGTCCTGGCCGGCCGCAGCTTCGAGCCCGAGCGCCTGACCGCCATGCATCACCGGCACCTTGAAGCGGTCGCCCACATGATGCCGGCCGGCCTGTGGTGGCGTCCGGCCTTCTACGGCGCCAAGGGCGCGCGCGAGGGCGCCATGAACGAGGAGGCGCGCGCGGTGCGCAACCACCTCGGCATGATCGACGTCTCGACCCTCGGCGGGCTCGAGGTGCGCGGCCCCGACGCGGCCGAGTTCCTCAATCGCATGTACACTTGGGCCTACGCCAAGCAGCAGGTCGGCCGCGCCCGCTATCTCTTGATGACGAACGACGCCGGCACGGTGATCGACGACGGCGTGGCCTGCCGCTTGGCCGAGGACCACTATTACGTCACCGCCACCACCGGCGGCGTCGACCGGGTCTACCAGACCATGTTGTGGTGGAACGCCCAATGGCGGCTCGACGTGGATGTGGCCAATGTCACCGCGGCCTATGCGGGGGTCAATGTCGCCGGCCCCGCGTCGCGCGACATGCTGCAGCCGCTGGTCGAGGACGTCGACCTCTCGGCCGAAGCCTTTCCTTACATGGGCCTGCGCGAGGGTCATGTAGCCGGCATCCCGGCACGCCTCATCCGGATCGGTTTCGTCGGCGAGCTGGGCTACGAGATCCACGTACCGTCCGGCTACGGCGAGGCCTTGTGGGACCGCCTCACGGAGGCTGGCAAAGCCGCCGACATCAGGCCCTTCGGCGTCGAGGCCCAGCGCATCCTCCGCCTCGAGAAGGGCCACATCATCATCGGCCAAGACACCGATGCCATGACGACGCCCGACGAGATCGACATGACCTGGGCGATCGGCAAGAAGAAGCCCTTCTTCGTCGGCCGCCGTTCGATCGAACTGCGCCGCCGGCAGCCGGTGACCCGCAAGCTCGTCGGCTTCACCCTGGGGGACCACGGGGAAGACCGCGGGGAAGACGCTGGGGAAGCCGCTGGGGCTGTGGCGCCGGGCGAATCGAACCTGGTGGTGCGCGACGGCGAGATGACCGGCTTCGTCACCTCGGTGGTGCGTTCGCCCAACCTGGACAAGGTGATCGGCATGGCTTATGTCGCCCCCGACCAAGCCGCGCCGGGGTCCGTCATCCACATCCGCCTGGCGTCCGGCGAGACTGTCGAAGGCTTGGTCTGCGCCCCGCACTTCTACGATCCCGAGAACAAGCGGCAGGAGATGTAGGCATGACGACGCCGGACGATTTCCTCTTCCGCAGCCATGCTTATCGGAAATTGCTAAAGCACGATGCGCATTTCGAAGCCATGGTGAACGCCGCCGTTGCGCGGCACTACGGCGACCCGGTGGGCGAAGCGGAGACGGCGCGGCGGCTGGGCCTCGCCGACCTGTCTCCCTTGCCGCGTCTCGGCGTGAAGGGGCCCGGGACCGCCGATTGGCTTGCCGGCCAGGGCATCCAGGTTCCCGCCGAAAGCAACCAGGCGGTGCGCCAATCGAGCGGCGTCCTGGCGGCGCGCCTGGCGCCGGCGGAGCTGATGCTGCTCGGCGATCTCTCGGGCGATCCCGCGCCCCTCGATGCAATCGCGGCGGCTTGGCGCGCCGAGTCGCAGTCGCCGGTGCCGCCGGAGCGCCCGTGCGGCTTCCTGCTGCCACGCCAGCACAGCCACTTCTGGTTCGTGTTGAGCGGCGACTGTACGGCCGGCATGTTCGCAAAGCTTTGCGGTGTCGATCTCAGGCCGGGGAAGTTCGCAAACGGCCGCATCGCCCAGACCTCGATCGCCCGGATGAACGCGGTCGTGATCCGTGACGACCAAGGCGGCATCTTGGCTTACAACTTGTTGGGCGACAGCGCCTCGGCGGAATATCTCTGGGATTGCCTCAACGATGCCATGGCCGAATTCGACGGTGCGCCGGTCGGCCTGGCAGCGCTGCGGGGGCTCGCCGACGTGGCTGGGGGTGACGTGGCTGCGGGGTGACGTGGCTTACCGGATCGGCGGCGCAAACCAACCCTCGCACCGTCGGTCCTTGGACATTTTCATGCGGCGAGAGAGAATAGGGCCCGGCGGTTTGGCGCCGGGTGAGGAGGAAGGCTCAGATCATGGTGAAGAGTGACATAGAGATAGCGCGCGCGGCGAGCGTGCGGCCGATCGGGGAGATCGCGGCGAAGCTGGATATTCCCACCGAGGCGATTTCGCCGTTCGGGCACACCAAGGCGAAGGTGTCGCTGGAGTTCCTGGAGACGCTGTCGGACCGGCCGGACGGCAAGCTGATCCTGGTGACGGCGATCACGCCGACGCCGGCGGGCGAGGGCAAGACGACGACCTCGGTGGGTCTGACCGACGGCTTGAACCGGATCGGCAAGAAGTCGCTTGTCTGCCTGCGCGAGCCGTCGCTTGGCCCTTGCTTCGGGGTGAAGGGCGGGGCGGCCGGCGGCGGTTATGCGCAAGTCGTGCCGATGGAGGACATCAACCTGCACTTCACCGGGGACTTTCACGCCATCGGCACGGCGCACAACCTGCTGTCGGCGCTGATCGACAACCACATCTACTGGGGCAACGAGCTGGGCTTCGACAACCGGCGGATCGCCTGGCGCCGGGTGGTGGACATGAACGACCGGGCGCTGCGCTCGATCGTGCACTCGCTGGGCGGTGTGGCGAACGGCTTTGCTCGGGAGGACGGCTTCGACATCACGGTGGCCTCGGAGGTGATGGCGATCTTCTGCTTGGCGCGGGACCATAAGGACTTGAAAGAGCGTCTCGCCAACATCATCGTCGGCTACACCCGCGATCGCCAGCCGATCCATGCCCGGGACCTCAAAGCCGAGGGTCCGATGAGCGTTCTCCTGAAGGACGCGCTGGCGCCCAATCTGGTGCAGACGCTGGAAAACAACCCGGCCTTCATCCACGGCGGTCCATTCGCCAACATCGCGCACGGCTGCAACTCGGTGATCGCGACCAAGGCGGCCTTGAAGCTGGCGGACTACGTGGTGACGGAGGCGGGCTTCGGGGCGGACCTCGGGGCGGAGAAGTTTTTCGACATCAAATGCCGCAAGGCAGGCCTCAGGCCGAACGCGGCGGTGATCGTGGCGACGGTGCGGGCCTTGAAGATGCACGGCGGGGTGGCCAAGGCCGACCTCGGGGCGGAGAACGTGGCGGCGGTCACCAAGGGGGCGGCCAACCTGGCGCGCCACATCCGCAACGTGAAGGCCTTCGGGGTGCCGGCGGTGGTCGCGGTGAACCAGTTCGTGAACGACACGGATGCGGAGCTGGAGGCGGTGCGCGTGGCGGCGTCGGAGCTTGGTGCGCAGGCGATCATTTGCAGCCACTGGGCGGACGGCGGCGCCGGGACGGAGGCGCTGGCGAGGCACGTGAGCGAGTTGGTGGAGAGCGGGGTGGATCAGTACGCGCCGCTCTACGACGACGACCTGGGCCTGTGGGACAAGGCGAAGACGATCGCGGTGAAGATCTACGGCGCCGACGACATCATCGCCGACAAGAAGGTGCGCCAGCAGATCGCCGACTATGAGGCGGCGGGTTACGGCCAGCTGCCGGTCTGCATGGCCAAGACCCAGTACAGCTTCTCGACCGACCCGAGCCTCAAGGGCGCGCCCTCGGGCCACGTGGTGCCGGTGCGCGAGGTGCGGCTCTCGGCCGGGGCGGGGTTCTTGGTGGTGGTCTGCGGCGAGATCATGACCATGCCAGGCTTGCCAAGAGCGCCTGCCGCCAACACTATCTTCCTCAACGAGGACGGCCAGATCGAAGGCCTGTTCTAAAGGCAAAGGGACCGAGGTCGGGCACGCCGCCGGCCGAGAGGTCCGGGAGGAAAGCATGACGATTCGTCGGATACTCGTTCCGATTCGCGGTGATGGAAAGGGCGAGGGCGTGCTGGATCACGCCGTCTCGCTCGGCCGCCGGTTCAAGGCTCACGTAGACGTCCTGCATTGCCGGCCCCGCCCGGAGGACATGCTGCCGTTCGGCGTTTCCGTGCCGGCCATGCTGCGGAAGGAAATCCTAGCGTCCGCCGGGACCGTGGCGGACCAGGAAGAACGCAAGGTCAGGGACCTGTTCGACGCCTACTGCGAGAGAAACGATCTCACCCTGGTCGATGGACCGTCCGGGCCCGAGGACCGGCTTTCCCTATCTTGGCGGGAGGAATTGGGCAAACAGGCGGCCGTCATCGCCGTGCATGGCCGGCTGGCCGATCTAATCGTCGTGGCGCGGCCGGATCGGGAGCGGAATCTGGGCCTGAACACCTTGGAAGCGGCGCTGCTGGAAACTGGCAAGCCGGTGCTCTTGTGTCCGCCTCAGCCGGCCGAGGCGGTCGGACGCCACGTCGCCGTCGCTTGGAACGGGAGCTGCGAGGCGGCGCGAGCCGTCACCATATGCTTGCCGGTGCTCGCGGCGGCCGAGAGCGTGACCATTGTCGCGCTCTCCGACGGAGCGCAGAAGCCGCTTGGGCCGGAGGCCCTCAAGGACTATATCGCCAGCCACGACATCGCCGCTGACATCGAAACCGAAAATAGCAAGGCGACCGCCGTCGGCGGAGCCCTGCTGAAGATCGCACGCGCGAGCGGCGCCGATCTGCTGCTGATGGGCGCTTACGGGCAAAGCCGCGGCCGCGAGCTGATCATGGGCGGGGTGACCCAACATATCGTCGAACATGCGGACCTGCCGGTCTTGCTGACTCACTGATCGCTCTCTTCTCCAGCGTGTGACCGACCATTTGAACCGGGTGGTGCCGCGGTTTTGTGGCGAAGTCGCCGTGCGCCGAAGATTCCATTTGCCGGTCCCGGCTGCTCTGGCATATGGTATGCCACGGCCAAAGCTGAGTTATTGCGCCGGCATGTCGTGGACTGGCGCGGGCTTTTCGGATACTGAATTAGAAGACCCCCGCGATGGCTTGCGTAGGACTCGGCCCGCGACGGACAACACCGACAATAGGGGCGTGCGCCATGAAATTGCACGAGCATCAAGCCAAGGCCCTGTTGCGCAACTACGGCATCCCAATGACAGACGGCGTCAACGTCGAAACGCCGGCAGAGGCCGCCCTGGCGGCGGAAAGCCTGGGCGGCGACGCGTGGGCGGTCAAGGCTCAGATCCATGCGGGCCTGCGCCAAAAGGCCGGGGGCGTAAGGATGGTGAGCTCGCCCGACGAGGTACGCACGACGGCGGCGGAGCTGTTGGGCAGCCGTCTGGTCACGCCGCAGACGGGCCCCGAGGGCAAGACCGTCAAGAGTGTCTATGTCGAGCGCGCGGTCGGCTATGCCCGCGAGGTCTATCTGGCCGCCCTGGTCGACCGCTCGGCCGCGCGGGTCGCGATTATCGCGGCCCAGGAAGGCGGCGACGATATCGAAGACTGGGTGGCGGCGAACCCAGACCGTCTGTTGCGGCTGGTCGTCGACCCGGATGAAGGGATCGACCGGGACGCGGGCCTGGCGCTGGCCAAACGCCTGGGCCTCGATGACGCTCAGGCCAAGCAGGCGCTGGAGATCATGACGGCGATCTACAAGGCGTTTATCGATCTCGACGCCAGCCTGATCGAGTTCAACCCCCTGGTCGTCAACACCGCCGGCGATCTTCTGGCGCTCGATGCCAAGATCGTGCTGGACGACAATGCGCTGTTCCGTCATCAGGACCTGGAAGCCCTGCGTGACGAGGACGAGGTCGATCCCACGGAACTCGAGGCCAAGCGCTTCGAGTTGAACTACGTGAAGCTGGCCGGAAACATCGGCGTCATGGTGAACGGCGCCGGCCTTGCCTTATCGACCATAGACCTGCTGAAGGAGCAGGGCGGCGAACCCGCCGATTTCATGGACGTGCGGCCAGAGGCCACCCGCGATCAGATCGCCGGCGGCTTTGGCTTGCTGTTGAAGAACCCCAAGGTGGAGGCCGTCCTCGTCAATATCTACGGCGGCGGCATTCTGCGTTGCGACACGGTGGCCGAAGGCCTTGCGGATGCTTGCCGGCAGACGGATTTGAAGGTGCCCCTGATCATGCGCGCGGCCGGCACGAACGGCGATCTCGCCCGCAAGATCCTGGTCGGGCAGGGAATCCCCGTCGACTTCGCCGACACCATGAGCGAGGCCGTCATCAAGGTTGTCCGGGCGGTGAAAGCGGGGGGCCGCTGATGGCAATCCTGATCAACCAGGACACCACGGTGATCTGTCAGGGCTTCACGGGTGCGCAAGCCACCTATCATATGGAGCGGGCGATTGCCTATGGCACCAAGGTGGTCGGCGGCGTGGTGCCGGGCAAGGGCGGCCGCAAGCATCTTGGCTTGCCGGTCTTCGATACGGTTGCCGAGGCCGTCTCGGCGACGGGCGCCGATGCCAGCGCGATCTTCGTTCCGCCCGCCTCGGCCGCAAGCGCCATGCTCGAGGCCATCGAGGCGGAATTGCCCTTGCTGGTCTGCGTGACCGAGCGCATTCCCGTCCTCGACATGGTGCGGGTGAAGCGGCGCCTGAAAGATTCGAAAACGCGGCTCATCGGTCCGAACTCGCAGGGCATCATTGCCCCGGGACGCTGCAAGATCGGGGTCATGCCGGCCCACCTCGAGCGGACGGGCAAGATTGGCATTGTTTCGCGTTCGGCCTCGCTGACCTCCGAGGTAGTGGAGCAGACGACGGCGGCCCGTCTCGGTCAGTCGACGTCCCTCGGCATCGGCGGCGATCCGGTTTATGGCATGGGTTTCGTCGATTGCTTGGAGCTGTTTTTCGCCGACCCCGAGACTCAAGGCGTGGTCCTGGTCGGCGAGATTGGCGGCTCGGCTGAGGAGGAGGCCGCAGAGTTTCTTCGGTCTCAACCTTCGCCTAAGCCCGTCACGGCTTACGTGGCCGGGCTCCATGCGCCCAAAGAGCGGCGAATGGGCCATGCCGGCACGGTCAATATGTTCGGCAAGGGCGGCGCCGCAGAGAAGATCGAAGCGCTCAGATCCGCCGGCGTCCATATTGCCGTGTCGCCGACGGAGATCGGCGACACAATGCGTCGCGCGCTCGCCCGTTAGCGCTTGCCTGCCTGCGCCGCGCGGCGCAGGTTGTGGCCGAACGGCCTTATATGACAGATCATATGAGAAATCCGGGGAATCAGACCATCGTGTCGGCCATCGTGTCGGGGAGGACTCCTTGAAGATCTGCGTAGTGGGCGCCGGCGCCATCGGCGGACTTCTCGGCGCGAGATTTGCCCTATCGGGCCAAGACGTCACTCTGATCGATCGCGGATCTCATCTGGCGGCAATTCAAAAGGACGGCTTGAAGCTCATTGCCCAGGACGACAGCGAAGAGGTCGTTCGAAACATTGAAGCCCGGGACTCTTTGAACGGCCTAGACCGCCAAGACCTGATCGTCCTCGCCGTCAAGGCGCATTTTCTGGACGCGATCGCACGACAGATTCCGGCACTGGTCGACCCGGAAACGACTGTTATGACGGTCCAGAACGGCATACCCTGGTGGTACTTTCACCGCCACGGCGGCGCGCACGATGGTCGGCGGCTCAACGCCCTCGACCCGACGGGCGTGCTCGAGAAGAACATCGACAGCAGCCTTATCGTGGGATGCGTCGTCTATCCGGCGGCCCTCGTGCCCGAGCCCTGCGTCATCAAGCATATCGAAGGAGACTACGTCCCGGTCGGCGAGCTCGACGGTGGGGAAAGCGATCGCGTTCGCCGCCTTTACGACGTCTTGGTGGACGCGGGTTTTCGCTCGCGTATCCTGAGCGACATCCGCTCGGCAATCTGGCTGAAGGCCTGGGGCAACCTGTCCTTCAATCCGATCAGCGCCTTGACCCACGCGACTTTGGGGTCGATCTGCCAGCTCACCGAAACCCGCGAGCTTGCGGCCACGATGATGAGGGAGGCGCAGGATATTGCGGAAAGCCTCGGCATCACCTTCCGCCATACCATCGAGAAACGCATCGAAGGTGCGGGGCAGGTGGGCTCGCACAAGACCTCCATGCTGCAGGACGTGGAATTGGGGCGCTCGCTCGAGATCGAAGCGCTGGTTGGCGCCGTGCTCGAGCTGGCCAACATCACCGAAACGCCGGCGCCGAGCATCGAAGCGATCTACGCCTGCGTAAAGTTGCTCAACAAGACCATGCTGCTGGAAGGCGGTGGGCTGCGCATCAACAACGCCGCCTGACGGCCGCCCGAAATATCGGCAAGTGCCGACATTTCAATGGTTCCCCCCCGAGCGCTCGATCTGACGGGGCCGCTTCCCGTCGTGGATGAATCGCTGTTACGGCATCCAGACCCACATGATCATCGGCACCGCGGTCACAAGGATCAGCAGGTCGAGCGGCGCGCCGACCCGTGCGTAATCGCTGAATCGATAGCCGCCCGGCGCCATGACCAGGGTGTTCGATTGGTGACCGATCGGGGTCAGATAGGGGGACGCGCTGCCAACCGCGACGGCCATCAAGAAGGGGTCGATGGGCAATTCGAGGATCTGCGCGATGCTGATGGCGATGGGCGCCATAAGAACGGCTGTCGGCGTATTGTGGATGAGGTCCGAAAGCAGCATCGAGATAAGCATCAGCAGCGCCAACATGGCCCAAATCGGCAGCTCGTCGGCGACGGCGACGACGCCACCGGCGATCAAGCCGGTGCCCCCCGTGGTTTCGAGCGCCTGGCCAATCGGAATAAGCGCACCCAGCAAAAGGATGACCGGCCACTCGATGCTTTCGTAAACGTCGCGTAGCGACAGCGTTCCGGCGACGATCATGGCCGCCACTGCGGTCACGAACGCGATATGAACCGGCACCAGCCCGACGGACGCGGCGCCGACGGCGAGCCCGAAGATTCCCAAGGGAAAATAGGGTCCATGCCGGCGCGGCGGCCGCAGTCCGCGACCCGCGAGCGGCAGGCACGACATGGCGGAGAGGGCCTGTTGCAGGGTGTTGCTCTCTCCCTGAAGCAGCAGGACGTCGCCGGTCTGGAAACGAATGCTTCCGAGGCGGGCCCTTGGCGCCATCTCCTGGCGGGCGACCGCAAGGAGGTTGATGCCATAGCGGTCGTGTATCCTCAGGCCGCGCATCGACCGCCCTTCGATCGGCGAATTGGGCATCAGCACGGCCTCGACCACGCTGATTTCGTCGGATTTGAGATCTTCGTCCTTGAAGTCGCGTCGGCCAGTCTGCTCCAGCTCGTCACCGTCGAGCAGTGGCTCCAGGGTCGAGGGGTCGCCCTCCAGGATCAGGATATCGTCCTGCCACAGGCGTTCGACGCTGGCGGGCGCCAAAAGCCGGCGCTTGCCACGGTAAATGGCCATCACCGACACCTCGTTCTCGCAGGACTGCTCGAGCTCTCGGACGGTCGTTCCGATCAACGCCGATCCGTCCGGCACACGGGCCTCGGTGATGTAGGCTTTGATGCGGAAGAGGTCCCTGGCCTCCGCCTTACCCTGCCGGTCCCGCGGGATCAAACGCCAGCCAATGAACGAGAGATAAAGCAGCCCTAGCGATGCGACAACCAGTCCGACCGGAGAGAAATCGAACATCTTGAAGGGCACCCCGACGGCCTGCTCTCGGGCGCTGGCGATAACGATGTTCGGTGGCGTTCCGATCAACGTCACCAAACCGCCCAGCAGGGTGGCGAACGACAAGGGGATCAGGGCCAGCGATGGCGACCGACCGGCTCTATAGGCGTTGCGGATGGTGACCGGGAGCATCAAGGCCAGCGCGCCGACATTGTTCATGAAGGCCGAGAGTATTGCCGCCAGGCTACCGGTGGCAGCCGTCTGTTGCAGGGGGCTGCCGTTTGCCGGCGCGAGCAAGCGAACCAGATGATCGACGAGGCCGGATATTTGCAAGGCGCGTCCAATGACCAGCACGGCGGCTACGGTAATCACCGCCGGGTGGCCAAAGCCGGAGAAAGCATCCTGGGGTGCCACGAGCCCGAGATAGACCGCTGCCAGAAGCGCCAGCAGGGCGACGATGTCGTACCGCCACCGCCCCCAGACGAAGAGCACCATCGCGCTTGCTATGACGGCAAAGAGAAGTCCTTGCTCGAGAGTAATCTCCAACTCGTGCCTCTTGGTTGATTGGTGCCCATGCCGTCGGCCGTCAAGGTTAGCAAGACAGAGCCCGTGCGGCCATATGTCGATTTCCTGTGGATGGGAGCCATACGGCCCATCAAGGGGCGCGGAAGCTTGAGGCGAGGGGCGGTCGGTGGCCGTGACGACTCAATGGTCTCGGACCGGACGAATGACCCCGCCGCCGCACGCCCGCCGCACGCCCGGTGCACGCCCGGTGCGCTCCGGCTCGCGGACTGGGTGATCTAGACTCCGCGTCCTTATGCACCGTTTATCCACAGATTTCTGATCGCGCCTATGTATTTTGGCCTATTCATACGCAATAGAACGTTTGTAGACTGATTCGTCCTTAAGGGGCACATGAGGGGAGTTTTCACGGCCAATCCCAGTCCTCTCCCGGACCGCCGTTCGCGCCCTCACAGGATCCTGTAACGACGCACCCTGAGCCCCGCCATACTCCCTCCTGGCGGGGCTTTGGGTGAAAGGGCGCAAGATCCGCCTGTTTTCGGCCTGATACCGAGTCTCGATGACAATCTCCCTTCTCACCGGGGTCTCTCGCCCACCCGATTAATCACCCATCAACGATTGCCGATTACCAATCCAGCAAATCGCCGGAGAGACCCCATGGTCAAAATCAGATTCGCGAACGCCGCACTCCATGGCCTCAAGCCCCGCAAGGTTCGTTACGACGTGCACGATTCCGAAGATACCGGCCTCCTGCTGCGCGTCTCTCCGCAGGGGCGGAAGACTTGGATGGTGAACTACAGGTCTATCACCGGCGTCCAGCAGCAAAGGGCCTTGGGGAAATTTCCCGCGATGGGTATTGCCGAGGCCCGGCACGCCGCAGACTTGGCCTACAACAAGACGCCGGCCTCGGACGACTAATCGGACCCGGCCTCCACGGAGAAGTCTTGAGGCTTCTTTCCGCCCGGCTACTGTCCCCTGGCCTCGCGACCCCGAGCAGCCCGCCGCCACAACGCTTGCCGCGCACCGCCGTTGCCGCCTTGACCAGTCTGGCCTTCCGCCAGGCGGGATGCCAATCGCGCACTTTACGGAACGGCCTTGTTGGGCGGAGAATGGTCGCGACGGACGACTCGTCGGAGGGGGCGACATGGCCAAGACCTACCACCAACCTCTGGGCGGCAACGAGATGCCGCGCTTTGCCGGACCGGCGACGATGATGCGGCTTCCATCTCAGGCCGATCCGGCGGATCTGGATGTCTGTTTCGTCGGTGTGCCGCTCGACGTCGGCACGTCGAACCGCGGCGGCGCCCGCTTCGCGCCGCGCCAGATTCGCGCCGAATCGGCGATGATTCGTCCCTACAACATGGCGACCCGCGCGGCGCCGTTCGATTCCCTGTCGGTGGCCGACGTCGGCGATGTGGCGATCAACACCTTCGACCTGAAGAAATCCATGACGATTATCGAGGAGGCCTACGATGCCATACTGGCGCATGGCTGCGTGCCGCTGACGCTGGGCGGCGACCATACGATCGTGTTGCCGATCCTGCGGGCCGTTCGGAAGAAGCATGGGCCCGTGGGGGTGGTGCACATCGACGCCCATGCCGATGTCAACGACACCATGTTCGGCGAGAAAATCGCCCACGGCACACCGTTCCGGCGCGTCGTCGAAGAGGGCTTGGTCGACCCGAAGCGGGTCGTCCAGATCGGTCTGCGGGCCACGGGATACGAAGCCGACGACTTCGACTGGCCGCGTCAGCAGGGCTTCCGCGTGGTTCAGGCCGAGGACTGTTGGCACAGATCCCTCGTACCGCTCATGGACGAGGTGCGCGCGCAGATGGGGGAGCATCCGGTCTATGTGAGTTTCGATATCGACGGGCTCGACCCGGCCTTTGCGCCGGGCACCGGGACGCCGGAGATCGGCGGCCTCACCAGCATCCAGGGGATCGAAATCCTGCGGGGCTGCCGCGGCCTCAACCTCGTCGGTGGCGACATGGTCGAGGTCTCGCTATGACCGCTCCGGCAATACGGCGCTCCTGGCGGCGAACCTACTCTATGAGATGCTGTGCAGCCTGCCCGGCGTCGCGCTGCGCAACTAGCCGGGCTCAGGCGGATCGGCCCGGCGCCTGTCGGCGGCTTGGTTGGGCCATATCGCGTACGCATCCGTACGCATCACTAAGCCGGCGGGCATCAAAAATTATTTCTTGCTGTCACAATGTGTGACTGTGAAAAGACCTTATGATTAGTCATTTTCTCTATAATAGTTCTTGCTGTTTATTTTAAGCCTGGCCGGAAGTACATGCCGCCTTTAGGCCTGATTTGGAGGTTCGGCGCGCCAATGCCAGTTGGTTTTAGAATAAACTTACGTGTGCCAGAAGAATAAAATTCTATCGAACTATTATTTTTGAAATAAATATAATGAATAACATTGATATATGGGTTATTAGTGAGTAAATGAATTCGAAAACGTTAGCCATATACTCCATATACGCAGAGT
>PVMK01124148.1_pt1 | contig 13084 bp, 13 predicted proteins | sample 1853481 | NCBI WGS metagenome assembly PVMK01 (sample SAMN08533507, study PRJNA380276) | Marine sediment metagenome, whole genome shotgun sequencing project.
CCGGTTCTCTGGTGGGGGACGACGCTTGGGCTCGTGGTGGTGGCGGCAAACGTCGTGCTCCTCAAGATCACCAATCTGCGGCTGCCCGACTCCGACAAGCCCTGGCCGCGGCTGCTCTGGGTACCGGCGCTGGGTTATCTGATCTCGTTTGCGCCGCTGGTCTCCGTTCAGCGGCCGCTGTTTCTGTAGCACTACTTCTCGCCACTGATCTTTGCGCTCGCCACGGTGGTGCTCTGGTTGGATCACGTGGGTTGGACGCGGCCAGGGGGATTCCGCAATCAGCGCCTGAGTTTCTACCTCGCCACCACGGCTCTTGCGCTCGGATTCCTCGCGATGAGCCCCTTCATTTTCCCCTTCCTCCAGATGCCCGACTACACGAGCCGGGTCATCGATTTCCTGCCGATCTGGCCTTGATCGTGCGAGCTCGGATCGTCAGAGAGGTGAAGGCGTTGCGACCGGGAGCCCGTGCAGGTGCAGCGCCCACCACGTCAGCAAACCGAGGCAGCGCCCCGGCCCTGCTAGGTGGACCAGAGACGGGGGCCGGATCGGACGCTTCCGATTGGAGCGCTCTCATGGTTCAATTTTAGGGAGTCCACCACAGCGGCAGAAGTACTTGGCTTCGACCGGCAAAACAATTGACGCCGGTCAGTCGTTCTTAAAATCAGCAAAGAAGGATGAGTAGTAGATGTTGAGTCGCCTGACCGAAGTATTTATCGGGAAAATTAATCACCGCACTTTCTTTATCTTGTTTGTAATAAGCGGGCTTTCCTGCCTGATAGCAACAAACTTTCATTACACAAACCAGTATCCCGGGAATCCCGTGACGTGGATAGGCTGGATATTGAGTATGGTTTTCTTACTATTTGCCTTTTTTCCGACGTCACAGGATATTAAAAGTTGGCTACTTTCTTTAAAGAGCCTCCCGTGTTTGATTTTTGTGCTGCTAGCTGGTTTTTTCGTGATATCTCATCTTTGGAACTTCGAGACCGCTCCCTGGAACGAGAACGGAGTATTTGACGATGCGGCATGGGATATATATTTCGCGAAAAAATATATTTCTAGTGACGCGCCTTTTCAAGCGGCATATACCGTTGGTATAGCAAAAGAAGTCATGTTCCATTATTTCATTACACCCTTTTTCATGGTGTTCGGATATGACCTTCTGACATTCAATTATTCTCTTATCGTCCTCGGACTGACCACATTCATTTTTACTGCCCTACTCATACACAGGATTTTTAATAATTATATAGTAACAATTACCTCAGCAGTAATTTTCAACTTCTTTCCGTTACATTTTCTACAGACTTTCGTCGGCCATCGCTATGCCATCGCCGCCCCTCTTATTATGGCCTCGCTTTATTTTCTATATACGGGTTTCAAGAATAGATCATATTTCAGGGTGGCTTTGAGCTCTATATTGGCGGCATTATGCGTTCAAGGCGCCATTATGGGCAAACATTTTGTAATGAGCCTTATTGCCGCGATGATTCTGTATCTGATATTCAATTTTAAAAAATCAGTTACAAAAACCAATGGGAAACTAGGTTTTGTTTTTTCTATTGGATTTCTGATATCGCTGATTCCTTTAATCGGTTTTGCCTATCACAACCCGCAGGTTTATTTTGGACATGAGGGAGGTTTAACTCATCGATTTTTTGAATCATTTGGAAAAAATGGGAGAGAGGGATTTATGCAGGCATACGTTGCCCAACTCTCCGATATCTTTTTCGGGGAGTTTACGTGGAGACGCGGGTCCATGCCCGACTTTGTAATTATTCCATTTGTCTATTATTTGTTTTTGATCCCCGGATTTATTATTGCCTTATTGAAAAAACGGTTTGAGATTGTAATCCTGGCGGTCGTACCTATCGTTGGTGCTTTTGTCGCCAGTGCCTATGATTTTAGGGTGCTACATGCGGCCCCCTTTTGGATCATCCTGATGGCCTTTACCTTTAATGAACTTCTAAAACTACAAAACAACGAAAGCGTTCATCGATATTTTCCTTACAAAGGCCTTCTGATTGTATCGGGGGTTGTTTTGTTAGTCGGTCTGGTTCCGTCCATCAATTATATTGACTCAAAATCGAAAGATCCTAATTCTATGCATATGCTGCCTCAAATCGATGTGGCGGTATCAAGAGTGCTGCGGGATATTGTTGCCGGCGCTCCGAATCCCTCGACGGCCATGAGACGAGACGAATTCAATAGGATTGATGGGTTACCAGAGCCCGATTTTGATACCTTTGCCTGCCAGGAAGGTGGTTATGCAATTACTCATCTATTCCTGCAAGACTACGGCGATAGAAAAATTATGTCATTCTGCAACCAATCGCCGAGCAGGAATTTATCTGAAGAAAAAATATTTAGCGTTAACAAAAAGGTCATTGATGATTATGTAGTTGGGTATAAAGATTTAAAGCTGGTTTGGGCAATGACTGACAAGACAAAAAGAATTATTGACACATTTAAGAAGTATAAATATCTGGGAAGTGATGAAATGGTGACTGGAGAGCACGAGGGCCGTTCGTTTTCTCTCTATATACTGAATATTTCAAGAGAAAATATTGGGGACCTTAAGCAAGCCATCAGTGTTGAAATGATAGGTGAGCCAAGCTGAGATACTTTCGATTCCACGGCCATTCAGACAAGCGGATAAAGCTCAAGCGCTTGGATGCTCCGACCATGGATGTTGGGCTCACGTAACGGGGTCTCCGAAGAAGCTGGGCGGCGCAAAATCTTTATTGATAATTTGGCGCAGACGACTCAGGCAGTCGACACCAATTGGGGGCATTAGAGGCGCTTGCTCGATTGATTGATCATGTTAAACTGCGTTAAATCAAGAATCATTATCTGTCCTGAATTTTCCTACCAGCTATCCAGAATATTGATCGGAAGGTCGATAACTATATGCCATTGTTGAGCAGTTACGCACAGAAGAAGAAGATTGCCTATTTCATGGATAATATTTCCAAAGACGCGCGTATTCTAGAAATTGGTAGTGGCGGTGGTTGGCTTGGGGAATATTTAAAGGGCAATGGCTGGCAGCATGTTGTAGGCATAGATCTTGAGCCACCCGCAGATATTGTTGGAGATATTTGCGATTGGAAAGATCTGAGTATCGAAGCGAACTCATTTGACTACATCATTGCGTTTGAAGTAGTCGAGCATGTTGATTGCTTTGAAGCGTGCTTTAATCTTTTGAAGCCAGGCGGCTTGCTGATGTTGACATCTCCGGTGCCACATATGGATTGGGCTTGTAAGATGCTGGAGGGAGTTGGGCTGAATCAAAAACGCACCAGTCCGCACGATCATTTAATCTATTTCGAAAACATTCCACTTTTCGAACCAGTCGAGATTCGGCGAGTTGGGTTTATGGCTCAGTGGGGCATTTTTAAGAAGATACTTTAGTGGCATAGTAGGTGTAAGTCATCAGAATATTTCAGGCAGAGGGGCGTTTTCGCTAAGCGACGGTTTTGGTTTCCCCTAGGCCGCCTTGCCGGACAAGTACTCTCTTTTCCTTTTCTTCATCGTCAGTCGCTTGATCTTTTTGACCAGTTTCTGGGGAACAGATCAGGGGAGACAAACAATCTTACGGAGGATCTCCCAGCGGTCACTACGCAGATGGCTCGCCTCCTAGACGAGATCGAAGAGATCAATGAACAGATCAATGCTGGGGCGCCTGCTGAGCCGACAGGAGTCGATGAAGCATTGCAGGAAAAATTGAGAGCTCTTGGATATATCCAATAGAAATCTGAGAAGCAGTATCATACCTTGGCAATAAGGTCATTACTTTTCCTCATGATATTCATCATCTAGGTTGATAGCCCAAATATGATCCTTCTCGGTTTTTCCGTGTTGGATACATGTAACTGCATCGCGCGCCGTCAACATTGAGTGGTCCTGGTTATTGTAACGATGCATACCATTGCGACCCATTAGAAATAGGTTGGGGATATTGTCTGTAAATTCCCGGATGACAGCGAACTCCCCATACGTACCAAAATATGCAGGATATGCTTTCTCCACCCTTTCGACGTGGGAGTCTAAGACGTCCGATGGGTTGATCAGGCCAATCTTCGCGAGTTCTTCGACGGCCAATTGCTTTAGCTGCTCATCGGTCAAGCGCCAAAGCTCGTCGTCTTCGGTGCAAAAATACTCGAGACCCAACCAAACCGTATTTTGGTCTGCCACCAGAGAGGGGCTCCAGTTGTTGAATATTTGAACACGCCCGAGCTTTACATCTTTTTCCTGGATATAAATCCAATTGTCTGGGAGAATGTGCCGTGAACTAGAATGATCCGAGCTATTTTTCATCTTGCGAAGCAATACACCCACAGTAATAAAATCTCTGTACTGTAATCCGTCCGCCACCCGACGAACCTCTTCCGGTACATCGTTCATCCCCGCTATCAAATTGCGTACCGGCATCGAAGACAGCACAAAGTCGCCGGAAATCGTATCGATGGCACCACTGTCACGCCTGACTCTCACGCTTGCCACTTGGCCATGCTCATGCGTTACGCCAGTCACCTCACTTTTATATTGAATTTCACCGCCCAGGCGTTCTACTTCCTTCGCCACTTCACTCCACATCTGTCCCGGCCCAAATTTCGGGTAGAGGAACTGTTCGATTAGACTAGGCTCGGTTTCTTTTTGACGAAAGTCTTTGCTTTTTGACTGCCTCTTACGGCCTTGCTTCAGTGCATGACCTATAGCTTTCCAGACCGAAAGCCCCTTGATGCGTTGGGCACCCCATTCTGGGCTGATGCGATCACAGGGCACCCCCCAGACTTTTTCTGTGTAGTCCCTAAAGAACGTTGAATAAAGCTCTTTACCAAAGCGGTTGATAATAAAATCCTCTAAGTTTCTTTTCAGGACGACGAGGAAATATGCACGCATGCATATAGGTGAACCCGATTTTACAAAGGCGCCAGGCGCCAAGCTTGCGCATGGTGTCCGCGCTCAACTCAATGGGGTAGCTGAAAAAATTTCGTAGAAAATAGATCCGCGACAAACGACTTCGTACAAGCATTACCTTATCTTCATCGGCCCTAGTGGTGCTGCGTACCTCCACACGGCGCTGCTTGTTTTGATAGCTGATCTCGATGGCGTCTTCTGCGGTAGGCTCGATGGGCAAAATTTCCTGCCACCAATTCATCACCCAGTCCGATCTTGAGAAAAAGCGATGTCCGCCGATATCCATGCGGTTGCCTTTGAATTCAATGGTTCGCGAAATGCCGCCGACAGTATTAGATGCCTCTAGCAGGATTGGGCGAACCTGGGTATTCCGTAATAGTTCCAATGCTGCGGTTAAACCGGCAGGACCGGCCCCTATAATAATGGCGGTTTTCTGATTCATTGTCGGCTTTTAGAGGTTAGATGAGTATGAAGGGTCTGTGAAGCTGGAACATCACTGCGACAAGCGAGCCGCGGTGATTACCTAGCTCGCGCGACACGCTCTCCAGATCCTCGCTCCGCAGCAACCGCAGAATCGCCTCTCTCTTGCCGCCCCGCCGAGAACCGTCCTCCGCGCCCGCGCCCGGCGGCGCCTCCGGTCGCCCTACGGACTCCCTCCGCCTCCGCCGAGCCCTGATCGTGCTTTCCCATCATCGACACTCCTGCTGCGAGAACTCTCCCACAATCAAGCGTCCAAGGAAACCCTGGGCCGCTGGATGGCGGCGGACGCTCTCGCCTAGCGGTGGCGGTCAGCGTTGTTTATTGCAGCTGAGTGCCCCGTTCGTTAAGCTGCAAGTCCGACATGGGAAACCTTCTCATCCTCTTCGCTACAGCAGCATCGCTCCTCCTCGGCGCCTGTGGGTCCAACGTCGAGGAGTCAGCGGGCACCCCGATCTCGGCGGTCGAGGAGTCAGCGGGCACCCCGATCTCGGCGGTCGAGGAGTCAGCGGGCACCCCGATCTCGGCGGCAGAGCTCGCCGATCGAATCCAAGCGGGCTCGCCTCCGCTCATCCTGGACGTCCGCGACCAAAGGGAATACGCGCTAGGCCACATCCCGGGGGCCATCAACATCCCGGTCCATGAGGTGTCTACGCGCCTGGCGGAGCTTCCCATCGCGAAATCCGAGGAGATCGTCGTCCATTGCGGTATCGGTCGGCGCGCCGCTACAGCAGAAGAAACGCTGCGCGAAAACGGCTACACGAATGTCCGCGATCTTGACGGTCACTGGAAAGAGTGGCAGGCGGCGGGGCTCCCCACCGAGTAGCGTGTTTGTTCCGCTGAACGACCTTGCTGATCGGCTACACAAAAGTCCAGGTGGATTCTGCGCGCCCCGTAGACTCCGAAGTTCTCCTTGAACCCGCTCGACCTCCTCACGCAGAGTAGAGCCCCGTGAGGATCGGTAGCGAGAATTTGTTAATCTCGAAAACGATGCGAGCTGGTGCCACACGTTGAAGAATCCGAGCCTCGTCAATCTATCGGTCTTGCTGGTGAGCTTTCTCGTGTGTGCTCTCCCGCTCGAAGTCGCCAGCCGACTTCTCTTCGAGGCCCCCCCGAGCGTCGTCATCGAGAATCGCTCCGATCCGGAGGTCACCGCTCGCCCGCTGCAAGAACGCAAGAACGAGAACTTTGCGAAAGCCGAGGCTGACCTACTGCTGTGCGAAGTGATCTCGGGTTAATCGTGTCGTTCGATAAACTACATACAAACCGATGGGAGATGGGTTTTTTTGCGCTTCTCTTCTGTTTTTCCGTATGGATCATGTTTCGAACATTTTCCTACGATTACGAAAATTCCAGAATCCTTATTTACGGTGGAATGTGGAGTGACTTTGCAGCCCATTTGCCGCTGATCCGATCTTTTTCCATGGGGGATAATTGGCCGCCTGAGTATCCCATCTTCCCGGGATCTCCCATCCAGTATCATTATCTGTTCTTTCTGATCGTCGGGAAGCTCGAGGCGATCGGAGTCCCTATCCACTGGGCGTTGAACGCACCCAGCATCATTGGCTTCTTCCTCCTTCTGATGATGATCTATCTGCTCGCCAAGAAATGGTTTGGTGATCCGAGAATTGGGGTGCTGGGAGTCGTGTTCTTCTTGTTCAATGGTTCTATGGGCTTCTTGCAGTTCTTTCAAAAGTCTCCTCTATCCCTGAGTACCGTGAATGACATCATCTCCAACAGTCGTTTCTCAGCGATGGGGCCCTGGGATGGTGGCAATGTGCTGGGTGTATGGCATCTCCTGGTGTTCATCAATCAGCGCCACTTCGATATCGCATTGGGAGTTCTGCTCAGTTTTGTATATGTGTGCCATTGCCTCGATGGCAAGAGCAAGAAATCCCAGCTGTACTGGGCGCTATTTTTCGGAATTCTGATCGGGGTGTTCCCGGCGTTTCACAAGGCCGTAATTCTGATCTTTGCGGTCTTCATGTCGGTCTATTTTCTTCTGCTTCCTTTTTCGAGGTTGTTCCTTTTTGTAACAGGCGCCGTTTCGATTCTCGTGATGGCTCTCCTGTGGCTGCTGTCGTTCAATATATTCGGAGTTCCAACAGGATTTGGCTGGCATCCCGGCGCAATCATTCAAGGCTCGCCGAGTTTCGTGAATATAGCGAAATTCTTCTGGTATCAGTTTGGGCTGCACGCCGTACTCATTCCGGTCGGATACTGTCTCGTGCCAAAGAGAGTGAGAATCTTCATGCTGCCCGCATTGATTGTTCTCATCATCACGTTTCTGTTCAGGTTCTCGCAAAAAGAATTGCTTATGGGCCTCAAATTCGTCAACTTCGTACTCATCATGGGCCAGATGCTCACGGCCTATGTCGTCGTCAAGGTCTACGATTTCGTTTCAGCCAAATTCCCTCGCGCGAAGATCCTGGCGTTCGGCGTGACAGGATCTCTCGTATTCTTCTTGACGTTATCGGGTGTGATCGACTTCTTTCCGGTCGTAAACATGAAGACGCACGGGTTACCCGATCTGGGATCGGATCCCAAAGCGAGATGGTTCGCGGAAAACACGCCGAGAGATGCCGTGGTCGTTACGAGTCAAGCTCTGTATGCACCAGCCTCCATCGCTGGGCGGAAGATCTTCCTGGGGTACGCCTACTTTACCGACGGCGCCGGGTATGACACTCGTGGGCGAAGAAAGATCGTGGATGCGATTTATCGCGGCGATAAGCGCGAGGAGATGTGCCGATTGCTCCGGTTGAACAACATCAGCTACGTCGACGTTCAAGAATCCAAACCGATTAAACGCCGGCCCAAGGTCAATGTGGAGTATTTCAGAACCAATTTTTCTCCAGAGTATGTTTCGAAAAATGGCCGGTACGCTGTTTACTCCACCGCGGCCTTATGTGAGTAGTGCGGAACGGTCCGCGGAGGTTTGCTGGAGCAGGGCGGGTTTCTATGGAGAGTTTCTTGGCGATTCACTACGGGAATTGCCTGCACGCTACGTAGAGGCCTAAACGATACTTGGAAGGTTATTCAATTAATTCGTTGAATTACACAACCTGGGAAATTTTATATTCGATATGAATACCAATCCGAAGCGATTTCAATTGACTAGTGGGTCAACCGAAGAAATATCTTTGAGACAGCGGGTGATTCGATACCTGATCGTTGGAGCCGGCGGAACTGTTAGCTATTTCGTATTGGTAGCGTTGCTTGTCGAAAAGATGGCCGTCTCGCCCGTACCGAGTGTCATCATTGCCTATTCGGTGCTGACGCTGTACTCGTATCTGGCAAGCAGGCGGTGGGTTTTTAATACCAGCAGCAAGCACCTGCCGACGTTCTCCAGATTTCTTGTGCTCTTAGTGGTCGGTTTTTTCTTGAATACGGGCATAATGTACTTCGCTACGGAGATCTTGGCTCAGAGCTATCTGTGGGGCTTATTTGGATCGGTAGCAATAATTCCGGCGACAAACTTTACTCTTAGTTATTTTTGGGTATTCAAGTAGCGGTGATATTTTGGTTTCGAAACGCGTAAGCAGCTTGATGAGCGCCGTCGACACCGCTCCCAGCTGACCTCCGGACCGTAAGCGTCCCGGGGCGCACGATTCGAGGGAGGCGCAGGCGTCGACTACCGGTGCAATCGATAGCTCAGCGCGCCCACGAGCGGAAAGATCGCTCGCCCACCGGACGCGATCTCGGCGATCCGACCCAAGGCCGCGAGCACACGCGCGCCGACGTTCTCGATCGGATCGTGGGCATGTCGACGCGCACCCACGTGCACACTAACCTCGCGAAATCCGATCTCGCGAGCGAGCATCTGCATCGAATCGGGCGTGAAGTCGTTCAGGTGCATCGGGGCGTACATGAGTGGGCGTCGCAACAGCCGCTGCAACGGGAACAACGGGGCGGTCAACGGGATGCGAATGATTGCGAGCCCGCCGGGTCTGAGGATGTCGAATACTTTTTGAACGAAGCCGCACGGGTCGCCGACGTGCTCGAGGACGTAGAGCGAAACGACCGCATCGAAACTCTTTGGCTCGAATTCGACGTCTCCAAAACCCGCCTCGTGTACGGTGCCTTCGAGGTGTCGCCGAGAGTAGGCGGTCGCCACCGGCGGCGGTTCGATCCCTTCGGTCGACCACCGTCGCTGCCCCATCTTCATCAGGAAGTGTCCGAAAGAGGATCCGACGTCGAGCACTTTTTCCGTCGACTGGCGGTCGAGCAACCAATCGCGGCACTCGTCGAAGATGCCGCCCATCTCGAGCTCCCACCTTTCAGGGACAACGGCGTCCTGGTTGTAGAATTTCTCGTAAAACCGAGCGAGCTGCTCGGAACTTGGGCGTGGGTTGACGAACACGAAGCCGCAGTCCGCACACCGCTGGATGTGAAACCGGTTGTCGATGCCGATGTCTCGCCCCGCTTCGCGACCGCAGACCGCGCACGGCACTCGCGTTAGATTTTCCGGGGCCAGCCCGTCGTAGTGGTAATAGTGCGCCATCAGTCGGCGGAGGCGACAGCACATCGCACGGCGCCGCTAGAGGGCGTTGCTGGGCGGTATGCTAGATCCGGTCATGAGCTGAGCCGATCATGTAGCTAGGCAAATCTAAGCGTACAAGGACAGGCCGACTCGCCCAACGGCGTCGGGCGAGCTCAGTTCTGCGCCGGCTGCCGGATAATCTGGTCTTTGACGAGCGCGCCAAAGGCGGGCGACTTGAGCGTGTTGCGCTCGCGCGTTCGCCAATGCGAATAGTAGATGTTCCGGAAAAAGGGCTTTCCATTCCACATCCACTCTTCGCCCGGAGCTGCTCCACCCGGGTGGAGCAGGATCTCGATGAGCTCATCCGCTTCACACCGGCTCTCCAAGCGATCGAGCGCCGCACGCACGGCCTGTTCGCGCATGTTGCCGGTGAAGAGGACGCCGATGAAATGCCGGCAGTGGGGGATGCCTCGCGATTGCAGGCGCGGCAAAGCGCGCCGCGCAAGGGTGTTCAGAATGGCGTGTTTTGCGATGTTGCGCCCCGCGTAGTTGCGTAGAGAGTCAAGTCCGTCGAAGGTCAGGAAAAATGGCTCAGCGAGGCAGCGCACGTATTCGAAGTGAAGCTCGTCGTGAAGTTTCATCAGAGCGTCGAACACGAAGGGGATCATGTGGACGTGAAGGTGGCTGTCGACTCGGAGGCCGCTTTGCGGCTCGATGCAGGCCGCCACCCGCTCCAACTGGGCACGAAGCTCATCACGCACTTGCTCGCACAGTTTGGCCCGGTGTGCTTTGCCCGCACGTAGATGGAGTAGGCACAGCGACTGGAAGGAGTGGCGGAAGGTTCCCCGCTCGTCGACCAAATCGGGCAATTGGTCGACCGGGCAAAGGGGGCGGCCTTCCATCAGATTCAGGTGAACCGTTAGGAATAACCCACGACGCTTGCGATACTCGCATATGGCGTGCTCGAATCCGGGCCCATTGGCGATGATACTCACACTCGAAACCACACCGTGGTCGACCGCGTCGAGGATGTTTGTCGTGATCCCCTCCGAGAGGCCAAAATCATCTGCACTAACGAGAATGCGCAATCGGTTACTCCCAGCAAGAAATCAGACGCTACGTCACGCATCCGCTGATCGCAATTTGGGAATCGCTTCCGGTGCATGCCGAAAGCCTTAGCGCGCGTCGTTTTCGATCGAGGCGCATGCTGCTGGAGTGTGACGCGAAGTCGGCGATTTCCGGAGCAGCCGCATCCACTCAAGGCGGAAGAGACACCTCCTGGTATTTCGCGTATCATTCCCGTCTCTATGCCGACCGTGATGCCGCGAAGGAGAACACCCGAGATATGAAGCTTTCCGTTGTGATTCCGCTTCTCAATGAGGAGCCGCATCTCGAGAAAACTCTCGAGGCGATCCGTCGTGAGCTTGCGATGTTCGAGGGAAACTACGAGCTCGTTCTGATTGACGATGGGTCGAGCGACGGAACCTGGAAGCTCTTGGAGGCGTCGGTGAAGGTGGGCGGTGATGTGCGCGCCATCCGGCTCAGCCGGTGCTTCGGTAAGGAGTTGGCGATGTGCGCCGGCCTCGAGCGAGCTCGGGGCGATGCGGTGGTCGTAATGGACGGAGACCTGCAGCATCCGCCTCGACTCATTCCCGAGATGGTGCGTTGCTGGGAGGAGGAGGGTTTCGACATCGTCGAGGGGGTCAAGCGACGCCGTGGAGAAGAGTCTGCTTCGTATCGGACCCAGGCGGGCGTGTATCACTTCCTCCTGCGCGCGGTCTCCGGTATCGACCTTCGAGGTGCGTCGGATTTCAAGTTGATGGATCGCAAGGTTCTCGAAGCCTGGAAGCGTATGCCCGAACGTAGCGTCTTCTTTCGAGGTATGTCGGCCTGGCTCGGTTTCAAACGCAAACGGCTGCCGTTCGACGTCGAGCCACGAGCCGGAGGCAGGACCGCGTGGTCGTCGCTCGGCCTGATCCGGCTGGCGATCAACGGCATAACCTCCTTCTCTTCACTACCCGTACACATCATTACTGTGATGGGAGCGATTTTTCTGTGCTTCGCGCTTTTTTTAGGCGTCGAGTCGATCGTACAGTGGTTCAGTGGCGAGGCTGTTACTGGTTTTACGACGGTCAATTTGTTGCTCTTGATCATCGGCAGCATGCTGATGATCGGATTGGGCATCATCGGCGAGTACATCGCCAAGATCTACGATGAAGTGAAGGGCCGGCCGCGCTACGTGATCGCGGAAACAGCCGAGCCGCAAACTGCAAGAACAGACGCGGTCGCTCGGGGATAGCTGGGGCGAGTGCCGGTTTCGGCTGCTGGTAGGCAACCCCAGACGAGATCGTGGAGTCCAAGGAGCCTGAAGGCATCAGCAAGTACTTCTTTTGGTTGCCAAAATGCTCTCGTTTTGGGAAGATACGCGATCGTGGAAATCGCAATGAACCATTCAGCCAAGCACTCGGCTCGAAGCCGGTGCATCCGTGTCGCCGCCTGGTTTGGCATCGGATTCGTGGCAGCCGCCTTCACACCGGTCGCCGCAATTGCGGCCGGTCAGCCTCTCGAGATACGGATTGCGTATCTCGACCCCGGCACTGGAAGCCTGATTCTTCAGGCGGTTATCGCGGCGTTTGCCGGCGCGGTTGTCGTCGTCACGACCTACTGGCAGAAGATCCGGGCGTTTTTCAGGCGCGGCTCGCGAGACTCGGAGAATTCCGATAACGCGCCCAGCGATGACTGATGGCACGTTAGGCGCGTCGTTTCGCGATCCCAGCGGGTTCGTCTTCGAGCGTGAAGGCGTCCTCTACCGGCAAGTCAACCGCAGCTACGCGGCAGATTACGATCGACTCTTGTCCTCGGGGCTGTATGACGCGCTCGTGGAACGCGGGTTGTTGGTCGCCCACGACGAAGTATCGGTCGCACCAACGGGCCGCGGCGACCCCTACCGGATCATTCAGCCCCGGCGGGTGCCTTTCATCTCATACCCCTACGAGTGGTGCTTCGGGGAGCTCAAGGACGCGGCGCTTGCGACCCTGGAGATCCAGCAGATCGCGCTGGATTTCGGCATGACGCTCAAAGACGCGAGCGCCTACAACATCCAGATCGACCAGGGGCGCCCGGTCTTCATTGATACGCTTTCCTTCGAGACGTACCGCGAAGGAGCCCCCTGGATCGCATACCGACAGTTCTGCCAGCATTTTCTGG
>PVMK01188560.1_pt1 | contig 13084 bp, 10 predicted proteins | sample 1853481 | NCBI WGS metagenome assembly PVMK01 (sample SAMN08533507, study PRJNA380276) | Marine sediment metagenome, whole genome shotgun sequencing project.
GCTGAAGCCCTGGAGACCATGAACAAAGTCAATGTGCTGATCACCGACAAGACCGGTACGCTTACCGAAGGAAAACCCTCGGTAAGCCGTGTGTTTGCGCTAGGCGAAGGTTCGGAAAATGACTTACTTGAACTGGTTGCCTCGCTGAGCCAGCATAGCGAGCACCCCCTGTCTGAAGCCATTGTTCACTATGCGAAAGAGCAGGACCTGCCTTTGGCGGAGGTTGTTAATTTCGAGGCTGTTGCCGGCAAAGGGGTAACAGGCAGTATTGCAAGCCGGGAGGTAGTAATGGGTAATAACAAACTGTTAGAGCAGTTTGATATTGCCATCAGCGCCGAGCTACAGGCACAAGTCGAACAAGAACAGAAACTCGGTAAAACCGTTTCCTATATCGCTGTTGATTCCAGCGCCAAAGGATTCATCGCCATATCTGATGCGATCAAGGCAACCAGCAGCAAGGCCATTGCCGATCTGCTGGGCAAGGGTGTAGAAGTCATTATGATGACCGGCGACAACCACAATACAGCGTCTGCCGTGGCGAGCGAATTAGGGCTAACGAGTTTTGTCGCCGAGTGCCTGCCTGAAGACAAGCTCAACCGGGTCAAACAACTGCAGGCCGAGGGTAAAGTGGTCGCTATGACCGGCGACGGTATTAATGATTCACCGGCATTGGCACAGGCGGATATTGGCATCGCTATGGGTACTGGTACGGATGTAGCTATGGAAAGCTCAGAAATCACCTTGGTCAATGGGGATCTGGCGGGCATTGTCAAAGCCATGCAACTCAGCCACGCGGTACTGACCAATATCAAACAGAATCTGTTTTTCGCCTTTGTTTATAATGCCCTGGGTGTTCCTGTAGCCGCCGGCGTGTTATTCCCCATTTTCGGAATTTTACTGTCGCCGATGATTGCCGCTGTGGCGATGAGTTTTAGCTCGGTGTCAGTGATTGTAAATTCATTGCGCTTACGCAAGCTTGAACTGACGTGAGTACAACTGTTGTTTGACCCTGTGTCTGGCGGCGTCTTGAGGTTTGTCGGTCAATCTCCGGGCAAAAAACTCATCTGTTGGGGTAGTGGGCTCTAGGCTTTTTGGCGGTCAGAACAGCTTGGCAACCTGTTTCATAGGCAGGTAAAGCCGGTTCGGAGTACCGGGGAATTACAGGAAATTGAAGTGCGGATAGAAGGCGATCGCCGCGTCGTCTTTGGCGTCGACGACGACGGCGTATGAGGTGACAGCGACATAGGGCGCGGCAAAGCGGCGCCTCTTATCTTGGCTGGCCTGAATTTTCAGGTAGCGATCGAGCGTTTCGGCTTCGCATGAAAAACAGTCTCGCTTGTGTGTGGTCACGAGCGCGCGTAGCAGGCCGTGCAGCCCTACGCAGAACGCAGATGTCTATCATTTAGAACGTTTCCGTTCTGGCCGGTATCACCTGGCCAGCTACCATAGGACAACAATCAGCCATAACCGCAAAAACCAGGACAACGATTAATGTCTAGCAATTATCAACATTTGATGTCGCCGGGAAAAATCGGCGCAATGGAGCTGCGCAACCGCATTATCCTGGCCGCAATGGGCTCGAACTTCGCCGCAGAAGATGGCCACTGCACCGAGCGCCTTACCGCCTACTATGAAGCCCGGGCCAAAGGTGGCGCCGGGCTTATCGTGCTGGAAACCTCGGCGGCCTGCTGGCCCAATGGCGCCACCATGCCCAACACCGTGGGATTTTCCAAAGATGAATTCATCCCGGGGCTGACGGAACTCACAGACCGGGTCCACGCCCACGGTGCGAAAATCGCGGCCCAGTTGAACCACGGCGGCAAGATGGCGCAGGAAGACACCGCAGCGGGCAGGCCGATACCGGTCCCCTCGATGGTCGAGAAAGGCGGCAGCGATATTTTCAATGTGTTGACACCGGCGGAAATCGGCAATTTCATCAAGGCCGCGGGGCCGGACGGGATGGGACCCCAGTACTACGAGATGACAGAAGCCGACATTGGCGAGACGGTCAACCAGTTCGCGGCGGCCGCAGTACGCGCCCAGCGCGCAGGTTTTGACGCGATCGAAATCCACGCTGGTCACGGCTACCTGATCGCCAACTTTCTCTCCCCCGCCACCAACCACCGCACCGATCAGTACGGCGGCAGCCGGGAAAACCGGGCCCGGTTCCTGGTGGAAATTGTTGGCGCCGTGCGCGTGGCTACCGGCGCTGACTTTCCCATTCTGGTTCGCATGGACGCCAGGGAATACCGTATGGAGCACGGTATCGAGCTGGCGGACTGCATCGAGACCGCGCGCTTATGCGAACAGGCAGGCGCCGATGCCATTGATGTCAGCGCCTACGGCAATACTGCCCACGCCATCGCTTTTACCGAGGCACCCCTGGTACACGAACCGGCGGGCTTTCTGCCCTTTGCCAAAGCGGTCAAAAAGGCCGTCAGCATTCCGGTGATCGGCGTGGGCCGGATTGAACCCAATGTTGGTGAGCGCAGCATCGCCGCCGGTGAGTTCGACTTCCTGGCCATGGGACGCAAACTACTGGCGGACCCTGAACTGCCGAATAAACTGGGGAGCGGCGAGGAGAAAAGCATTCGCCCCTGTATCTACTGCTATGTGTGCGTCAGTCAGATATTTATCAATAAGCCCATGTGCTGTGCAGTCAACCACGATGTGGGCCGCGAGCATGAGGGCGACATCATCGCCCGCTGCTCCGAACGCAAAAAAATGCTGATAATCGGGGGCGGCCCAGGCGGCATGGAAGCGGCCCGGCTGTTGGCGCTAAAAGGCCACAGCGTGAGCCTGTGGGAGCGAGAAAAAGATCTGGGCGGAACCGCTCGCATCGCCGCCCTGGCCTATGAGCCCAACGAGGGCCTGATCAAATACTTAACGGGGGCCGTCAAAGCGCTGCCTATCGACCTGCAATTGCGCAAGAGCGCAAATCTGGAAAACATACTGGCCGAGGGTGCTGACCACGTTATCTTCGCCACGGGTGCCCGACGCGAAGCGCCGCCCATTCCCGGGAAAGATCAACGCCACGTTTTTGATGGCGATGAATTGCGCGGCATATTGATGGGCAACAACCCAACAGCCATTGCCAGGCTTTCCCTGTTCCAGCGCCTGATGATTAAGGCCGGGCAGCTAACGCAGCTGTTGCGCCACATAAAATTATCGCGTTTCCTCAGTAAGTTGTGGATGCCACTGGCCCACGAAATCGTTGTTATCGGCGGCGGATTGGTCGGCTTGGAATTGGCGGAGTATCTGGTGGAGCGGGGCCGCAAGGTCGTTGTGCTGGAACCCGAGGGTTCCCTGGGCGCTGAGTTGAGTATCGTTCGCCGGGCCCGGGTCATCCATCAATTGCGGGCACACGGCGCTACCTTGCACACCGATGCGGTGGTGACGTCCATCGAGAAAAACCGGGTAATATACCAGTTAGAAGGCCAGCAGCACGAAACACCTTGCCAGCATGTCATCATTGCGATGGGAGCCCAACCGGAAACGACAATGGCAGATTTGCTTAGCGGCAACAGCGACAACAAAGCCGCGATTGCCAACATTGGCGATGGCCGCAGCATTGGCTATATTGAAGGGGCGATACTTGACGCTCGAAAGCTGGTGCAGAGTCTGGGATGAATTAGCTACCGCACCGTGAGACGAGCCCTTAAATCCAATTAAAACCGGCAATGTGGAACACACCGCTATGAAGATAATCAGCCTCGCCGTCGTCCTACCACTGTCAGCGCTACTCCTCACGCCGGCCATTGCCGAGGAGCGCGCCTCTTTGGCGTTCGAGCGCACCGAGCAACGCGAGCCCTGTGCAGATTACGAGCCAAATCGCCGACCACTGTACGGCGACCTGCATGTACATACCAGCTACTCCTTCGACTCATACCTGTCCAGCCAGCGCCGGGACCCCTGGGATGCCTACCGCTACGCCAAAGGCGAGCCCATCATTTTACCCGATGCCAATGGCGATCAAGTCGTGGAGGCGCGCATAGGCAGGCCACTGGACTTCACCTCGGTGACCGATCACGCGGAATTTCTGGGGCAAATCAATATCTGTACAATGGATGCGGGAAAACCCGGCTATTGGTGGCCCCACTGTGTGATGACCCGAGCGCAGAATATCTGGGTACAACTGCTGGCCGCCAACTGGTGGACCGATCTGGGTGGTCAATTGGAGAACGATCCCGATAAGTCTTTCGCCTGTTCCTTATCCGACTGCGATGCGGGTAACGCGGAGTCTTGGGGCAATATTCAGCAGGCGGCAGAGGACAATTACGACCGCAGCTCAGCCTGCAGCTTCACCAGCTTCGTCGGTTACGAATACACCGAAGCGTTCGACCAAAACAACATGCATCGCAATGTCATCTTCCGCAATACCGCAGTCACGGAGGCTCCGGTCTCAATCTACGACACAGGGCGCCAGGGCAGCTTCCCCAGCCTGTGGCGGCAACTGCGGGAAAACTGCACAGACCTGGACAACGGCTGCGACGTCATGACCATACCGCACAATTCCAATCTGTCGGGTGGCTTGATGTTCAGGGATCCCAGGAGTGCCCAGGAGTTGACGGATCGTTTGTTTTTCGAACCGCTGGTAGAGCTGGTGCAACACAAGGGGGCGTCCGAGTGTCGCTATGACCGTCTGCGCGGCTTGGGGCTGGATACCGTCGATGAACAATGTGATTTCGAGCAGATAGCCGCCGATAACCTCAATATGCTCGGATCAGTGCACGGTGAGGTGCGCACCGACCGGGCCAACGAAGTGCCCCTGGAAAAATTCGCCCGCCGCAATATGGTGCGCAATGCGCTCAAAGACGGCCTGGCACTGGAACAGGAATTGGGTAGCAACCCTTTTGTTATGGGTTTTATTGGTAGCACCGACACCCACAGTGCGGCACCCGGTAGCGCCGAGGAAGACAATTTTGTCGGCCACCTGGGCCGACGGGACTCCCAGTACAACAATGTCCAGGATCACTTTTACTCCAACCCCGGTGGCCATGCGGTGGTTTGGGCGGAGGAAAATTCCCGGGACAGTATTTTCAGCGCCCTGAGACGCAAGGAAACCTATGCCACCAGTGGCACCCGCCCCACCCTGCGCTTCTTCGCGGGAGACCTCGATGAAGATCTCTGCCAATCCCCCGAGATGATCAGCAGGGCCTATCAGCAGGGGGTTCCTATGGGCGGTGAAATCGGGCCGAATGATTCGGGTCGGGCGCCGCGCTTTCTGGTCAGCGCCCAGAAAGACTCGGGCACCATGCTCTCCCCGGGCACCGACCTGCAGCGGGTGCAGATCATCAAAGGCTGGGTGGACGCCGATGGCGATACCCATGAAAAAGTGTTCGACATTGCCGGTAGCGCCGACAACGGCGCCACGGTCGACCCTCAGACCTGTAGCCGTGCGGGACGCGGTATGCAACAGTCCTGTACCGTATGGCAAGACCCGCAATTTGATGCCAGCAAGAGTGCCTTCTACTACGTGCGGTTACTGGAAAATCCCAGCTGTCGCTGGAGCACATTGCAGTGCCAGTCCGCCGGGGTAAACCCCTTTTCCAGAAGTTGTGCGGCACAGGCCGACGCCGCTACCCTCCTCGCCCAGGAAAAAGGGGCCTCCGGTGACGTCTACGGAAAATGCTGCATAAACGCCGCGGAGCAAGCATTTTACTCACCCATCATCCAGGAGCGGGCCTGGTCCTCGCCGATTTGGTACAAGGCGGGGTTACAGGCAAATGAGTTGACCCAAGATGTCAATTGATCTGACCCATGATGTTCTAGTCGCCGCAGCCTGTTGAATTTACAGTGATGTCTACAGTCAAGGAGCTTATCCACATGAAAACATATGCATTAACAGGCGGAGCCAGCGGTATTGGCGCGGCGATTAAAGCGCAGCTTGCCAACGAGGGCCACAAGGTCATCTCTATCGATGTCAGGGATGCGGATATTGAATCCGACCTTTCCACCAGCGCGGGGCGCGAAGCGGCCATCAAGGCGGTATCCGCCGCCGTCTCCGAAGGTCTCGATGGCTTTATCGCCTGTGCTGGTGTCGGTTCTCATATCGAGAATCTGGCGCTGATCCCCAGCGTAAATTACTTTGGTGCGGTCGCACTGGTTGAAGGCCTGCGTGAACTGCTGGCCAAAAAGAAAGGCGCAGTGGTATTGATTTCCTCCAACTCGGCGCCCATGGAAACCGATGCCGACTATGTCGATGCACTGCTGAGCGGCAACGAAGAAGATGCCAAAGAGCGCGCCGGCACAATACAGGGTCAACCGGCCTATTCCGGTTCAAAACAGGCACTCACCCGTTGGATGCGACGCAATAACGCCGCCTATGCGGGTCAGGGCATACGCATGAATGCCATCGGCCCCGGCTACACCCGAACAGCAATGAGTGCGGCGGTTGAAGATGATCCTCTCTACGGCCCTGCGATCAAGGAATTTGTGGCCACCATTCCCCTGCAACGCCCCGGCCAACCCGAGGATATGGCCAAGGCAGCCAGCTTTTTACTGGGCGATGACGCCAGTTTTATCAGCGGCAGCATATTATTTGTAGATGGTGGCCATGACGCGATGTTCAGACCGGACAGTTTCTGACGCGTTTCCCGCCACCAACCATGTGGGTAGAGCGCTAGCGATGAGACAGTTACGAGGCTTTGTTGGCCGCCAGCGGCTAGGGACACCATCCACTTGAAAGCTTACCTATCGAAAGGCCGGTCATGATCAGTCTCACTTCACGTAAATTCTGGTTCTTTACTCTGGCGGCAATAGGACTGGCGATCCTGGTATTTGCTCTGAACTTCAATCTCGGCGCAATGGTCAGCTCCCAGCAGAAGCAAAATGATGAACTGATTGCAGAGCAGATGGCCTATCACATTGGCACACTGGCCTATCTCTACGGCTATCCCATCGTGGATATGTACAAGCAGATGCACAATGAGACCCATCGCCTCCCCGGCGACCAACAGGTCTATGCTGCAGTCAATCGGCTCTATCGCTATCCGGATATCGTCGGCCCGGATACAGCGGGCAATCTTCGGGCTCCCAATAACGATACCCTGTACTACAGCGGTTGGTTTGATATCAGTGCAGAGCCCTTAATCATTCATACACCCGACACCGCAGGGCGTTATTTCACCATCGCTGTGACCAACCTGTATGCGGAGGTTGAACATATCGGGCGCCGGACGACTGGCACTGCCGAAGCGTATTTTGCGCTCATTGGGCCACACTGGGAGGGCGAACTGCCAGCGGGCGTTAAAGCCATCAGCGTTGAAAGTGAACAGGGCTGGTTGTTAGGTAGAATGCTGGTGGACGGCCCCGAAGATTTTTCCGCGGCGATGGCACTGGTCGATGATATCTGGCTGGCTCCCCTGAGTGAATTTACACCCGGCCGGCGACCTGGCATCCCGGCCGAGCTCAGTGCTGACGAAATTAATCCACTGTCGAACCTGGCATTTTTCGAGGTGCTAAACAACAGCCTGAAGAGATTGCCATCTCGAGCAGCAGAAGCTGCATTGATGAGACAATTCGATCTTATCGGCGTGGGCAGGCACAGTAATTTCAAGCCAGAAGACCTGTCTCCCGGGGCCAGGAGAGGGCTAGAACGAGCAGTGGCCGACGGCGAGGCCATCGTGCAGGCCGCTACCCAGCGCACTATCCCCGATTACAACGGCTGGATGATTTCCAGGAAAATCGGCCGCTACGGTTTCTCCTATATGCACCGCGCCTCGGTAGCCAGAGGGGGTTATGGCAACCTGCCGGAAGAATCGCTTTATCCGGCGATGGTATTCGATTCAGCGGGTGAACTGCTCGAGGGCAGTCGCCTGTATCAACTGCATTTTGCCGCAGGCGAACTGCCGCCGGTGAATGGTTTTTGGTCCCTGGCGGCCTATCGCTTGAGCGACCTGCAATTGGAGGATAACTCGATCCAGCGCTACAGCATCGGCGACAGAACCCAGGGGCTCAACTACAATGCCGACGGTTCTCTCACCCTGGCGCTGCAACACTCGCAACCCGCCGACCCCAAAGTCAACTGGTTGCCGGTTCCCGAGGGCATGTTCATGATTGTGATGCGATTGTATGAGCCCTCCGCAGCTGCGCTGGGTAATGATTACCTTCTGCCCAGGTTGGAAAAACTGCGGAACTAAAGGCAAGCTGGAACTGCTATCTACCGATTGGACTGCGACGGGAATTTCGCCCTCTTATACTCCCCCTAGGCCAAAACGCCAATTAAAATCAGACGATGCTCCACTGTCATCGATTCGAACTTACCCGGGTAGTGCAGGGAGATGAAAGGCGAACTCTCCGTGGGGTAATTAGGCCCCTTTAAAACAGGTGCACTGCAGGCGACAAGCAAAATGGCGGCGGCAATTATTGACAACTGGCACAGCGCTTTAAAGCGACTTTTCAGCGTGTTTCTCATACCGGGTCCGTTTCAAATTCAGGGGCTATTAACTGGCAGGGCGTTATCCGACTGTACTATATCTGCTCTCCCGTGACAGGGCTTTAACAGGTAACAGTCCGTCTAATTTACGTTTTCTTCGGGGCGCGCAGGGAAAACCCTGTTCGCGTTGGCGAGATGGTTCGCCGTAAGCTGGACGTATAACTGAAGTCTATCGTTCACAAATGCGACGCAATCTGTCCTATTCGACAGGCGCAGCGACAGGGACAATAAACAGCCTCCAATTATGACATGGACTTACGATGACCTGGACCCCTGACGGTTTCCTTATTTTTACAGTTTTTTGTATCGCAGTCAGTGCAGTGTCGTGCCTATCTGTGCGCCGGCCACTTCCCGTATTCATTGTGCCGATTTTTATCTTCGGATTGTTGACCAGTGAACTCACCTGGTTTTTCTTCGGCTTGCAGTTGTTAGTTAGCGCGGTATTCCTCGCCATGGGCGCACTCGCTGAAGCAGCAGGCATCATGGCCCTTGCGCTCATGCTTATCAACTGGCTGGCCATGTGGCGTTTACACAAACAGGCCCATGCGGCCAATGAAATTCTCGCCGACGCCCTGAAGGGTGCGCTGGGAGAGAGTTTCAAGGAAAGCATCCCCGGCCAGCGCTTACCCCAATTGCGCACAGATATCGCTGCAGCTGATTGGTTGCGGCCACTGTCTATGACACGTCCCGGGGTGGTGCGGTTGGAAGACATCGCCTATGGTGATGCAGGTGAACGCAATCTACTGGACATTTATCGTCCACTGGAAGCGCGTGAGGGCGGTTTCCCAGTGTTGTTGCAAGTTCACGGCGGAGCCTGGTATATGGGGCACAAGCAACAGCAGGCGATGCCACTACTAAATCATCTTGCGCAGCGTGGTTGGCTGTGTGTTTCGATTAATTACCGTCTCAGCCCCGCCCATACCTTCCCGGCCCACATTATCGATGTGAAAAAAGCGATTCACTGGATCAAGGCTCACATCGCGGAATATGGCGGGCAACCGAATTTCCTGGCGATTACCGGCGGTTCTGCGGGTGGGCATTTAACTGCCCTGGCCGCGTTATCGGCAAATGATCCCGTCTACCAACCGGGGTTCGAGACTGCTGACACTTCCGTCGATGTGGCGGTACCCCTGTACGGGGTCTATGATTTTACCGATCGCGATGGCGAAGACCTGAATCGCACCATCCGCGATTTACTGGCGGAAAAAATCATGCCCGGCAGCTTACAAAAAGACAGCGATCTGTGGAATCAGGCATCACCCATGGCCCGTGTACACCCCCAGGCGCCGCCTTTTTTCGTGATTCATGGTGCCAATGATGTCATGACATCCCCGCAGCTTGCACGCAGCTTTTGCACCGAACTGGGCAAGTATTCCCAGGCCCCGGTCGCCTACGCAGAACTACCCGGTTGCCAACACGCCTTCGACGGCATGCATTCTGTTCGCACTGAATACCTGCTCAACCATATCACTGACTTCCTGGAATGGACCCACGCCCGCCACTGGAGTACACCAGCATGAGTGCAACACAGACCCCCTTTTCACCAATAGACGAATTACTGGATCTCACCGACAGCGCCCGCTATCCCGTCAATGTACATATCGAGGCCAAGGCACCCGGAACATTAGACGCCGACAAGATGCGGGCGGCTGTGCGCGCCGCAGTGGACGCACACCCCCTGGCCAGGGCCAGGAAGGTAGCACCCCAGCAACGTGACAAGCAGTTGTACTGGGAGATTACCGAGGCCCCGGGGATCGATCCTTTCATGGTGGCAGAGGGCGGTGATGAAGCGGGCGTCAGTCTGGCCCGCAATCAGTTTCTCAGCACCCAGGTTCCGCTGCATGAGTCTCCCCCGTTACGGGTTCTGTTGGTTCGTGGGGACAGCGCCGACCACTTGATTCTCAACGTCAGTCACGCCGCCGGTGAGGATGATCGAATTGCCTATGGTTGTCATAACCTCACCCTGGAGGTGGAGGACGTTGCGCAGCTGAACCCAAAAAAATACATCGACGGCACCTTTAACGATCTGTTGGTGGCCGCCATGCATCGCACCGTGGATATCTGGAACGATAGTCATGGCTCCGAGAGCGCATTGGTACGGGTACTCAGCCCGGTCAATCTACGACCACGCGAATGGTGGTTCGAAGTGTTTGGCAATTTCGCCATGTCCTTCGCGACCAATACCGAGAGTGGGCAGCGCGAAGACCCGGCAGCGTTACTGGCAAGTGTCATAGAGCAGTCCCGGCTGGCCAAAGAGGAGGATTTTGCCGAGTCGATGTTACTGGGTCTGGGCCTGAGCACCCGCTTGCCGGTGTGGGTGAAAAACCTCATGTTTCAGGGCTCCAACGACACCCACACCGCCAGTGCCACCCTGACCAATGCTGGGCGTATTTCCGAGCCCCTGTCCTTTGGTTCAGATGGCGATGCCCTGGAGATTTGGATGTCACCACCGGCGGTCATGCCCGATGGTGTGGGTCTGGGTGTCACCAACTACAATGGCAAATTACACCTGTCTTTCCGTCACAGTTATGAGTTATTCGATGATCAGGCAGCTGCCGAATTTGCCGCAATGTTTCACCAATCACTGCTGTGGCTCAGTTAGGAATTCACAGGATTAAGGAATAAACCATGAAATTTTCAATCAACTTGTCCAGTGAACCCAACGACCACTATGTGCCCCTGGCACAGGCCGCCGAGACTGCGGGATTTGATGCAATCACTATTCCAGACAGTATTTGTTATCCCAGGGAAACGGTCAGCAAATACCCTTACAATGAAGATGGCAGCAATACTTTTCTCGATGGCCTGCCATTTATCGATCCGTTTATCCAGATCGCCCGCCTGTCCGCCGTAACGGAGAGTATTCGCTTTACGACCGCGGTGGTGAAACTGGCGGTACGGCAGCCGGTTATTGTCGCCAAAATGCTCACCAGCCTCGCAGTTATCTCGAACAATCGAGTCTCTCTGGGTGTAGGTCTCAGCCCCTGGAAAGAAGACTTTGAAGCAACCCAGATTCCCTGGGAGCGACGCGGCAAACGCATGGATGACATGATTGAAATCATCAACGGCTTAATGTCCGGTGACTATTTCAGCTACACAGGTAGCGAACTATCCATCCCTGAAATCAAGTTGTGCCCGGTACCCGAGACACGCGTACCCCTGCTGCTGGGCGGGCATGCACCCGCCGCCTTGAAACGTGCAGCAAGGTTGGGTGATGGCTGGGTTGCCGCAGGCGCAGAAAGTGCCGAACTGGAAGCGATGATTAATCAGGTGGCAGAGTTGCGCAAGCAATACGAGCGCGATCAACTGCCCTTTGAAATTCATACCACTGGGGCGGACGCCTACACCCCGGCGGGTATAGCGCGATTGGAAAAAGTCGGCGTTGATCTCGTGTACGTAGGTTTCTATAACGTGTACAGCGGCAAACCCGACCAGCGCACCCTGGCACAAAAGCTCTCCCAGATTGAACGTTATGCCAGCGAGGTAATACTGCCGTCTCGCCAACCCTAGCCGCAATCGCAGCCGCCCACGGCAGATATCAGGGCACCTTCCGTGAAGGCATGTTCAAGGAAGCGGGCGAGCTGAGTCACCCCTATTTTCGCACCAAGCATGACTCCGAAGCCGTGGTGCGCGAGGAATGCAACATTCCCTGGCGGGTATACCGGCCCGCATCGGTTGTCGGACACTCTGAAACCGGCGAAATCGACAAGGCTGATGGCCCCTATTACAGCTTCCCTACCCTGGCGAAACTGCGTAGGGCACTGCCGCCCTGGTTCCCGCTGATCGGTGTCGACATGGGCAGCTTCAACATTGTGCCGGTGGACGCCGTTATCAACAAGCCCAGCCGCATCGTTACCGGCATGGGCAGGATGTTCCAGATCTGGCATCTGCTGGCGCCCAAGCTGGCGGCGACAGCAATGAATATCCCGTTCCGTATGTTCGGCGACTCAAACGCTGCAAAAGGTATCAAGCAGGTTGAGCATGTTGAACCTTCCAGCGAGCAGGTCGCCATGGCGGCCCTGATGAAAGGTGTGCACTACTAGCCCTCGCTAGTAGCGCCTCTACTCGCAGCTTAGCAAAGGTAATTTGAGAATGAACAAGACAGCAAAACAGAGTCCGTTTTCCGAGTAGGAACTCGCGGAGATGATCGATCAATTCCTGGCGATTGAAGGCCCTGACGAAAAAGCTTTCGCGAAGTTAAACAAATTTATTGAGTTTTACTTTGCTCCAACGCTGTTCGGGCAGGAGAATATCCCTGAAGGTCCCACCATGTTTGTGGGAAACCATGCCATGTTGGGCCTGGATGGTATGATTTTAATGCCCACCATCTACTACCACACAGGACGCTTTGTCAGGGCCCTGGCAGATAATGCCTGGTTCCAGTCGAGCGCCGGCGCCAAGATGCAAAAGCAAGGCATGGTGCTGGCCAATCCAGAGGTGTGTAGCGCCCTGATGGAGCGCGGGGAAGATCTGTTGATCTTTCCCGGCGGCGCAGCTGAGGCCAATAAAACCGCCGAGGGAAGAATAAGGCGCTACCTGACTCGTTAGGGCGCCGCACTGGCGAGGATCATGTCGGATGCTTTTTCGGCGATCATAACCGTCGCGGCATTGGTATTTCCCGCCACGATATCAGGCATAATCGAGGCG
>PVMK01128516.1_pt1 | contig 13079 bp, 11 predicted proteins | sample 1853481 | NCBI WGS metagenome assembly PVMK01 (sample SAMN08533507, study PRJNA380276) | Marine sediment metagenome, whole genome shotgun sequencing project.
TGTGATCGCGCCGATTCCGGACCTCTGGCCGCGTTTTCCTCCCTCCGCTCGGTCGGGATGGCCGGACGGCCTATCCTCCTCGCTCCAGTCGGAGAAACGCACCCAGAGGCCCAAACTCGTCGCGATCGCGGAATCTCCGCTGCGCTCCGATTCCGCGGGGCCTGGTCCAGTCCTTTAACGCCCGAGGTCGGCGTGGCGGCTTCGCCGCCCCCGGCGCTGCCGCTCCGGGCCTCTACTGCAGCCCGCGATACGCGGCCATCTGGCAGTCGCAAGGGTGCGTCCCCGCGAGGTTCCTCCGGCTTGAAGATCCCGATTCTCCGGGGCGGCGTTGCCCGTGAGTGCCCCCTCTGACGATGTTTGGGCCAGAGTTATCTGCGCGCAACAACCCCTGTGATCCCAAAATCGTCAGAGACGGCACGTCCGGTCAGCATCCGCAACAGCGCCACGCCGAATGGGGTCTCCGGGCTCGGGATACGAGTTTGGGGGCGGCAAATCCGAAATCCGAAATCCGAAATCCGAAATCCGAAATTTCGGGATGTTGGTGGGAATTGAGAATTAAGAATTAAGAATTGAGAACTCCGGGTTAGCTTCGTTCTAAGGTTACGAGCAGGGGCTCACCTTCGAGCGTGAACGCTGCCGACGCCACTATTTCGCCTGCTGGTCGGTCGTGATCGATCGTTGTTGGCAACGAAACCTTGCATTGGTCGGGGAGCAACGCCTTCAAGTTGCCTGCGGTCATGTGCGCGAGCTCGGACAACGCGTCTCGGAGATCGCTCGCCTCGAGGTCGTTGTTGGCTGCCGCAAAGGCCGAGGCGGCGGCGAGGATAGACACGCTGCGGGAGCAGCGCTGCACCAGGATCCCCGCGAAACCACCGCTGAGCTGCACCGCGACGGCTACCTCGTCACGCTCCGCTAGAAGTGCTTCAACCTCGTGAAGTTCTGCAGTATCCAGCACGAGTTCGAGCTGGGTTGCCCAGATGGTCCGCACCACGCGTCCGAGAGCGTCCGATGAAATGCTCATCTTCGGTTCGTCACCTGATAAAAGATAGCGCGGCCGACGGGAACGCGGGTGAAGAGATCGTCGATGTTGAGCGTGGTCTCAGCCGAACCGAGCAGGAGATAGCCGTCCGGGCGGAGGAGGCCGCGAACCCTTCGTAGAACCTCGCGCCGCGTATCGACGTCGAAGTAGATGAGGACGTTGCGGAGAAGGAGGATGTCCACCGGTGCGACCACGGACCACGGCTCGGCGAGGTTCTGGTGAAAGAACCGGAAGAGCCCGCGCACATCCTCCCTGAGGAGCCACCGATCCTCCGTCTGTTCGAAGAATCGGACGAGGTACGGCGCGGGCAGGCCGCGGTTGACCTCGAGCTGGGTATAAAGGCCTTCCCGGGCGCGTTCGGTCATCCGGCGCGAGATGTCGCTGGCGGCAAGGTGGAGGTTCCAACCCTCGAGATTCGCGAACCGATCGCGGAGAATCATGGCGATGCTGTACGGTTCCTGGCCGCTGGAGCACGCTGCCGACCAGATGCTCAAGGTGCGGGAGGTGCTCCGTCGCCGCACCATCTCCGGCAGAATCTCGTCCCGCAACGCCGCGAACGGGTGATGATCGCGGAAGAACGACGTCTCGGTTGTGGCAATGGCCTCAACGGCAAGGGTGTGGAGCTCGCCGGTCGAAGTGGACTGGAGGTGGGAGATGAACGCTGCCACCGACTCGAAGCGGCATTCTCGTGCGAGCGGACCCAGACGAGAGGTCACGAGATAGGTCTTCCCATCGTCGAGGACGATGGATGATTCCTTGCGGACCAATCGGCGGATGTAGTCGAAGGCGAGTGAACTGATCGCCGACTGCGGCGCGGGGAGGTCCGAAGCCCTCATTTTCGCCTCGCCATAACGCAGCCGACGATCTCCGGCCCGATGTCATTGATGGGAAGCACGGCCTCGGTCAGACCCGCTTCGGCGACCTGTCCGGGCATGCCCCAGACGACCGATGTCGCCTTGTCCTGGGCGATGACGCGACCGCCGGCCGCTCGGATCTCACGGCAGCCGTCAAGACCGTCCCGACCCATCCCGGTGAGAACCACCGCCAGGGTGCCGGCGCCGAAGGTGGTTGCTGCCGAGCGGAAGAGGATGTCCGCCGCCGGTCGGCACGAGTTGACCAGCGGGCCCTCGGTGGTGACCACCTCGGTGCCGCCGCCGCGCGAACGCGTTTCGAGGTGCATGTCTCCCGGGGCGATGTACACCGTTCCGGGTGATATTCCATCTCGGTTATTTGCTTCACGAACGGCAAGGGAACAGGCGGCATCAAGTCGTTGGGCGAAGAACGTCGTGAAGTTTGCCGGCAGGTGTTGCACAATCAGCACCGGCGCCGGGAAATCGGCGGGAAGGGCCCTGAGAACCGTCGTGAGCGCATTGGGCCCGCCAGTCGAGGCACCGATCACCACCGCTTCAACTGGCGTGGCGGCCGTAGCCCGTGACGGGGTGCGCCGAGCCTTCTCCTGGACTGAGCTGCGGTCGGAGGTTGTGGAAATACCGAGCGCGCGGATCTTCGGTACCAGTTGCTCCCGGAGGTATTGCCTTGCCCCTTCTCGTGTCGAGCTCCTCGTAGCCTTCGTCACGTAGTCCGACGCACCGAGGAACAGGGCCTCGACCGTGATCGACGCCCCTCGTTTCGTATGGTTGGAGACCATGATCACCCGCACCCGAGGAAACGATGATCGGATGGCGCCCAGCGTCGCGATCCCGTCGAGCTCCGGCATGTCGATGTCGAGAGTCACCAAATCCGGATCGAGCCGCTCCATTTTCGCAAGCGCGATCTTGCCGTTGGGCGCGGTGCCCACGACCTCGAAATCCCCCTCCTCGGAAAGGATGTCCGAGATCACTCTTCGTGCGACCACCGAGTCGTCCACCACCAGGATGCGGGTCGGCCGCACTCGCTACACGTCGATGCCGAGGAGGGTGAGCTTCTCCAACAGCATTTCCTTGTCGAACGGCTTCATGATGTACTCGTCGGCGCCCGAATCAAGGGCCTCGCGGACCCGATCCAGTTCGGTTTCAGTGGTCACCATCATCAGGCGAAGGTCTTCGAGGTCGGGTATCTGGCGGAGCCTGACTACCAGCTCGAGACCACTCATTGCCGGCAGATTCCAATCCACCAGGGCGAGTTCGAAATTGCGGTCGGAATCGAGGAGCGCCAGCGCTTCCTCGGCATCAGCCACGGGTACGGTGTCGAAACCGACCTCGTCCAGGATCCCAACGAGGATCGACCGCATGGCTCGTGAGTCGTCGATGATCAGCGCGCGCATCGGGCCTCCTCGGTGCCGGCATCGAGGTCGAAAACGTGATTGACGTCGAGGACGAGAAGTAGACTGTGCTCGAGCTTGTAAGCTCCCTGAATCAACCGTCGAGACTCGCTCTTGAGAGTTTCGGGGGGCTCCTCGAAGCACTCTTCCTCGACCTCGAGAACGTCTCCGGAGCGATCCACAACCAGACTCAGGAGCTCCTTGTCGCCGTCAAGCACCAGGATGGTTGGGGGGGGGTCGTCTCGATCCCGGTCGGGAATCTGGAAGCATGTCCTGAGATCCACGGCAGTTATGATCTGCCCGCGGAGGTTGATCAAACCGCGAATCGCGGAATTCGCCGTCGGCACGGGGGTGATAATCCAATCCCGGAGCACCTCCTGGATCCGCATCACGTCGATTCCGAGAAAGAGCTCGCCGACGAAAAAGGTGCAGAACTGGCGCGCCATCATCACTCCCGTGCCTGAGATCGGTGGTTCCATAGCCCACATTTCTCACCAGCTTTCTGCTCCGGCCGGCGATGCACCGCGCCCAGAGGTGTTTGCTCACTTCGGGGTGCTCGACGTACTGTCAAGTACGACTCCGCGCCCTGCGAGGTCCGGCCGGAGCCCCCAGCGTCGTCCGTTGCGAGCGCCATGGTCCCGGATTCTAGGCGCCGCGACGACTGCGATGTCCTCCATCGCCGAGGAGCGGCAACGACGAAGCCGGGGCCATGCCGCCGCAACCCTCCGGGCCGATGGAGGTCGCGGCCGATCTCGGCGTTGCTCGTCGTCGACGATGCTCGGGCATCGACTTCCTCCTCGCGCCTTGACCTCGGCTCGCGAGCCCCATCGGCGGACGGCACTGGAGGCTCCGGCCGGACCTCTGGATCGAAAACCCCACTGGGCACGTCACCTCGCCGACCTCGCCGCGAAAGTTGGTGAAAAATGCGGGCTGAGTGAGAGTCTCTCATACAGGATCTACCCTGTCTCTCGGTCGAAAAACTCTGGGTCAGCAAGTCGAACCACCGCTTGGAGATCGAGGATTTCGGTGATGCGGTCCTGGATCACTGCACATCCGCGGATCCCGTCTCGGCTGCCGGGCCGGCGGGCCTTCAATTCCTCCTCGACGATGTCCGCAATAACATGGACGATGAGGCCTACGCGTCGGCCGTCGACGGTGCACACCACCACCGGAACGGTGGCGCCGTCGGCCCGGCTCGGTGAACCGCGCGCCTCCTTGCGGCGCTCGGGCAGGGTTCGTTGGAGTTCTACGAGCTGCAGAATCTCGTCGCCGTACTGGACGACCTGCTGATTGCCCACTCGCTCGATGGAAGACCGCGGGATGGACTCGAGGCGGTCCACGGCATCAAACTCCACCGCCAGATGTTCGTCATCCGCGCCGTGAATGCATACCAATCGAGTTCGACTCTTGCGCGTCTTGACGGCGGCGCTGACCTGGGCGGCGACCGAGTGTGCTCGCGCCTCGGAAACCACTCCGGCCGCGAGACCCAGCCGGAAAACGTCGAGGATAAGGGCGATCTGCCCGTTGCCGAGAATCGTGGCGCCGGCGAACGGTACCGCAGAGAGCAATCGTCCGAGGGGTTTGACGACGATCTCCTGCGAGTCCTCGATGGCGTCAACCACGAGGCCGAATTGTCGGTCGTCGCCCTGGAGCACGACGATGTTGGCACCGGATCGATTTTCAGTTTTCTCGTGAATCCTGAGCTCGTGATTGAGGAAGACCAGGGGCAGGAGATTGCCGCGGAGGCGAAATACAGGCACGCCGTTGAGATCTTCAATTCCCAGACCCGAAGCCGCCTCGTCGAGCCGGATGAGCTCGACCACGCTCGCCTGCGGTATGGCGATCCGGTGCTCATCCGCGGCAACCAGGAGCACCGAGACGATGGCGAGGGTGAGAGGTATCTTGACGCGGAATGTGGTGGATTCGCCGGGTTCGCTTTGGAGCTCGACCGATCCACCCATCCTCTCGACATTTGTGCGGACGACGTCCAGACCAACCCCTCGGCCGGAGATGTTAGTCACTTTTTGAGCGGTCGAGAAGCCGGGGTGAAAGATGAAGCTCTCGATCTCGTTCCGGCTCAAACCCTCTGATTCCGTTTCGGTGACGAGACCGCCCTCGACCGCCCTCGCCAGGATGCGGTCGCGGTTGAGTCCTCCTCCATCATCATGAACCTCGATGACCACGGTTCCGCCCTCGTGGTGAGCGCGTAGTCGAAGGGTTCCGGTGCGCGGCTTTCCGTTCTTCTCGCGCGTGTCGGGGTCTTCGATGCCGTGGTCCACCGCGTTGCGCACCAGGTGGAGGAGGGAGCCCTTGATGGCCTCGATCACCGACTTGTCGAGATCGGTCTCTTCCCCCTCCATTTCGATTTCAACCTGCTTTCCGAACTTCAGCGAAAGATCGCGGGTGAAGCGGGGGAGCTTCTTCCAAATCGAGCTGATCGGCTGCATTCTCGTCCGCATCACTGCTTCCTGGAGTTCTCCGGTGATGGCGTCGAGACGCTGCGACGACGACGTGAGCCGAGAGTCGGTCGACCCTGCCACGTGCTGGACGAGCTGGTTTCGAGAGAGCACCAGCTCGCCAACGAGGTTCATCAGGTGGTCGAGGACCCGCACATCGACACGAATGGAGGTCTCGGCGCTGGTCGGGGTCGAGGCCAGCTCCAGCTCGTCGGCGTCTTCGTCGGCCGGAGCGGGCTCCGGCGTGGCCTCCGCCTGTTTCCTCGCAGGTTTTCCGTCGGACGCTTTCTTCTTCACTCGGGCGCCCTTGGTGGGGGTTGATGCGCGCTTCTTCCGAGCTCTGGCCTTCGCCCTCGACGGGGGTGTCGAGGCGCAGGGCTCGGAGATTCCGGCGATGGATCCCGTGCCCTCGCCATGGCTCTTCAACCTTTCGATCAGATCGGCGTACCCCTCATCGCCTTCCTGGCCGGTGGCGTCGATATTGGCGAGGATCGCGCGCACCGCGTCGATGAGCGACAGCAGGTCGGTCGTGATCTCCGGACGCAGATCGAGGGTGCCCTCACGGAGGCGGCTGAGCAACGACTCACCCACGTGGGTGACCGACTCGAGAGTACCGAACGCCAGAAAACCGCACGTGCCTTTGATCGTGTGAATGGTGCGGAAGATCTGCGCGAAGACCTCGCGATCGGACGGGTTTTTCTCGAGGGTCACCAGATCCTGGTCGAGCTGGTCGAGGTTCTCGACGCTCTCGGCCAAGAACTCGGCGATGATGTCATCCATCCCACCCATTCACGACTCCCATTCATAGATCACGGCGGTTTGCAGACACGAATCCGCCGTCACACCCTCACCATCCAGAATACCTCAGGTGAAGAAGTTAGGAAGTTAGGAAGTCAGGAAGTTAGGTCCTCACCTCCTCACTTCCTAACCTCCTGACTTCCTAACCTCAACCTCTTGAGACATTCCTTGTGAGGTACACTTTTACATGGGGCTGAGGGTGCTCCCCGCGGATTTCTTTTGAGAGGTGAACCATGGTTCTCAACATCAACCAGAAGCTGATCATCTTTGTGGGTGGGGCCATCGCGTTGGCGCTGGCGGTTCTCGGGACTGTTGCGGTGGTTCGGAATGCCGACGTAACGCGTCAGAAGATCTATTCCGAAGCGGGGGGCGTGGTCGAGACCAAGGCGGGGGAGATCGAGCGATTTTTCTCCGAGCGGGCACGAATGCTCGAGGCCGTAAACCTCAACCCTGCGCTCCTCGAGTATTTCACCGCCTATCGCACCCACCGCGCTCCGGTGTTCGAGGACGCCGACTTCAACCGGATCATCGACTACTTCGACGCCTTGGTGGCTGCCGATCCCACGATCCAGGCGGTGTTCTTCGCCGACGATGACACTCAGGACTACTTCTCGAACCGCGTTCCCGAGGTGCCCGATGGCCGGGTGGAGGAGGAGGGCTACCTGATCAAAAACCGACCGTGGTGGCACGAGGCGGTGGGCGAGGACCGGCTCTACCTGACATCTCCGAACGTCGATCTTCTGACGAACATGGTCAACGTTGTCATCCAGCAGACCGTGTACCTCCAAGACGGAACCTTTCTCGGCGTCGGGGGAATCGACGTGCAGCTCTCCACCGTCGGCGAGATGGTCGGCGCGGTGCGGTACCAGGGCGGGGGCTCCGCCCTCCTGATGGACGGCCGCGGGGAGATCATCTACTTCACCGTTGCCGACCTCGATATCGAGACGCTGCTCTCAGACCTCGACACGCAGTTCGAGGAAACGGCGGGTTTTAAAGAACTCAGCGAACGAATACTTGAAGGTGTCCGAACTCCTGGCACAGTCACATGGCAGGGGGAGCGCATGCGGGTGTTGATGGCGGCGATCCAGTCGGACTCTCCGTACGTTGACTGGACCCTCGGGCTCTTGGTTCCGGATCGGATTTTTTCGGGGCCGGTCCGACGGAGCGCCCTCCTGACGGCCCTCTCCGTTGTGTTTACCATTCTAGTCATCGGCGCGATCACCCTGCTGGTGAGCCGGAGAATCGTAACCTCTCCACTTCGCCAGCTCCTCGAACGATTTCGGGACATCGCGGTCGGTGAGGCGGACCTCACGCGCCGTGTGGAGGTGAGCACATCGGACGAGATAGGGCAGCTCGGGGAGACGTTCAACCAATTTGCCGGTGGGATTCAGAAGGACATTGCCGGAATCGGCGATCAGGCCGACTCACTGACCGCGGCGTCGAGCGAGATGCGGAACCTGTCTCAACAGATCGCCACCGCCAACGAGGAGACATCGACCCAGGCGAGCATGGTTTCCGCCGCGGCCGAGCAGGTCAGCGCCAACGTTCAGTCGGTGGCCACCGCCACCGAGGAGCTCAACGCCAGCACCCGCGAGATCGCAACCAACGCGTCGGAGGCGGCGCAGGTGGCGACCAGGGCCGTGGAGATCGGACGTGAAACCAAGAGCACGTTCGACCAGCTCGACGAGAGCGGCACCACCATCGGCAACGTGGTCAAGGTCATCTACGCGATTGCCGAGCAAACCAATCTCCTGGCCCTCAACGCCACCATCGAGGCGGCGCGAGCCGGCGAGGCCGGAAAGGGCTTCGCGGTGGTTGCGGACGAGGTCAAAAAGCTCGCCAACCAGACTGCACAGGCGACCGAGGAGATCAGCTCGGCCGCCGAGGTGATCAGCAACCACACCAGGGTCGCGGGTGACGCGATCGGTGAGATATCGGAGATCATCCGCCAGATCCACGACATTCAGACCACGATCGCCAGCGGCGTCGAGGAGCAGACCGCGACCACTGCCGAGATCGCGCACAGCGTAGCCGAGGCCGCTACCGGGTCGAGCGAGATGGCGGAGCGGATTGCGGGCATCGCCGCTGCGGTGCAGCAGACCGCGGTCGCCTCGACCTCCTCGCACCAAGGCGCCGACGAGCTCGCGGCCATGGCCGAGGAGCTGAAGAAGATTGTGGGGCGGTTCACCTATTGAGGATTTCGAATTTCGAATTTCGAATTTCGAATTTTCATCACAACTTCACACAGAAAGGTGTGGCGAAAGGGCCAGGCTTAAGCTTGGCACCTCACGGGAAGGGCGTGCAGAAACGGTTGTACGACGGAGGCGCTTGAGGGCGACCTGCAAATTCGAAATACACCCTCCCTCACGGCCCGCCACGAGCCTATGCGCGGGCAACCAACTTCAAGCCCCGGATCGCATTCGTTCGCGCCGTCAAATTCGAAATTCGAAATTCGAAATTCGAATTCGCGACGCCCTACTCGTGCCTCAGTGCCTCAATCGGGTCAAGGGTCGACGCCTTGGCGGCCGGATAGGTACCGAAAAACACCCCCACCAGGGCCGCGAATCCGAATGCCAGGGCGATGGCCCACAGCGGCACGTGGGCGGGAGGGAAGCCGGGGATGGCCTTGGCGCCGACGATGCCGAGACCCCACCCCGCGAGCACCCCGATCAAGCCTCCGACCAGCGAGATGGTCACCGCCTCGATGAGGAACTGGATGAGGATGTCGGATTTGCGGGCGCCCACCGCCTTGCGCACGCCGATCTCGCGGGTTCGCTCGGTGACCGAGACCAGCATGATGTTCATGATGCCGATGCCGCCCACCAGCAGGGCGATGCTGACAATGCCGCCGACGACGCTGGTAATGACGCCGAGAATCGCACCGGTGGTTTCCAGCAACTCCTCCTGGAGCAACACCCGGAAATCGTCCTTAAGGCCTTCCGGAATTCGGTGCCGCGCCCGCAGGATCTCCTTGATCTGGTCCTTTGCCATCTGGACGGTTTCGGCGCTCTCCGCCTGGAAGTCGAGCCGTAGCTGCTTGGAGGCCTCGACGCCGTAGATGTCGCGGGTGGTGGTGATGGGGGTGAGGATGAAGTCGTCCTGGCTCTGTCCGAACATCTCGCCCTGTCGCTCCATGATGCCGATGATGGTGAACGACGACTGTCCGACGATGAGATCGGTGCCGAGGATCGGCTCGTCAAGCTCGAGCTCGTCGACGACCTCCTGGCCTATCATGCACACTCGCGCAGCCCGCTGGATATCGAGATCCGAAAAGAAACGCCCCCGATCCACCCAGTGGTCCGAAACCTCCTGGTGTGAGGGGCCCACTCCAAGCAGCATGGTGGCGTGTTGCCGGCTGCCGGCTCGGGCCTGCACGCCGCGATAGAACACTGGATTGAAGAGGTCGACGCCCGACGCCCGTTCCATGATTGCGAGACCGTCATCGTAGGTGAGCGTCACTTCGCGTCCGGCGAGATCTGGGTCCTGTTGGTCGTGCCGTGGGATGACCATGATGTAGGTGACGCCGACACCCTCGAACTGGGTCGAGATCACGTGGTCGAGACCCTGCACGATGGAAACCACCGCAATGACCCCGGCAACTCCGATGATGATCCCGAGCATGGTCAGAAGCGACCTCATCTTGTTGGCACGGATCGCCTGCAGCGCTATGAGGAGGTTGTCCCAGATCACGATGCGGCCTCCGTTCTCGATGTCCGTTCGTCCGTCACGACCTTGCCGTCGAGCATGCGCACGACGCGCCGCGCGTGGGCGGCGATGTCCTTCTCGTGGGTGACCACGATAAGGGTGTTGCCGACGGCGTTGAGCTCGTCGAAAAGCTCCATGATCTCGGCTGACGTTCTTGAGTCCAGGTTCCCCGTGGGTTCGTCGGCGAGCAGGATCGAGGGATCGTTGATCAAAGCCCGCGCCACCGCCACGCGCCCCTGCTGGCCTCCCGAGAGCTCGTTGGGCTGGTGCTTTGCGCGGTCGCCAAGACCCACTCGTTCGAGAACTCTGCGCGCCCTGCGGTGCCGCTCTTTGGCCGGCCCGCGTGCGTAAATAAGGGGCAGCTCCACGTTGGCCAGCGCGGTGGCGCGAGCCAACAGGTTAAAGGTCTGGAAGACGAACCCGATCTCGTGGTTGCGGATAGAGGCGAGCTCGCCGTCGTCGAGATCGGACACGCGCTGGTTGTTGAGGATGTACTCGCCGGATGTGGGCGTGTCGAGACATCCGATCAGGTTCATCAGGGTCGACTTGCCGGAGCCCGAGGGACCCATGATGGCGAGATACTCACCGGCCTCGACCTCGAGGTCGAGGCCGTCCAGCGCCCGCACCTCCACCTCGCCCATGCGGTAGATCTTGCGCAGGTTGCGGATCGAGATGAGCATTACTCGACGCGGACCTCGACACCGCCGGAGCCCTCGTCCTCGCCGGACGTGTCGTCGGCCTTCTTCTCTTCGACTTTGACGGCATCACCGTGCTTCATTTTCTTGAGAGTGCGGTAGGGGCCGATCATGACCTCGTCACCGACAGCCAGCCCTTCGGTGATTTCCACATGGAGCACGTCGGATACACCCACCACCACCTTGTGCACGGCAGCCTTGTCGTCCTCGATCAGGTAGACGACGTCCACCTCGTCGTAGCTTTTGGCGTCGGACCCTCTGGCCTCCTCACCGTCCTCGTCGAACCGGCGCTTGACAACAGCCTGTACCGGGCACGGTGACGGCGTCCTCGCTGGTGGCCGTGAGAATGTCTACCTTGGCGGTCATCGCCGGTCGCAGGGAGGGATCGGGGTCATCGAGCGCGACCTTGACCGCAAAGCGGATCGTTCCCTGTGCCGGGTCCTTCCGGCCCGACGTGGCGATTTCTACCACACGGCCGTTCTGAGGTTCGGTGCCGAGCGCGTCGACCCTGACCTCCGCCTCCTGGCCGAGAACAACGTGGACGACGTCGACCTCGCTCACCTCGACTTCGGCGAGCAGCACCGACATGTCGGCTACGGTCATGATCACCGAGCCCGGGAGGTTGGTGGAACCGGGCACCACGGTCTCGCCCTGCTCGGCGTTGAGCTGGATGATCACGCCGTCCATCGGCGAGCGGATGGTGGTTCGCGCGAGGTCGTCCTCGGTACGCTGGAGCGCCGAGCGGTACTGCTCCACGGCATGCTGCTGGGCCTCGATCTCGACCATCGCGGTATCGAGCTGGAGCTGTGCGGCGTCCAACGCCTCCTGGCTCACGAGCCCGTCCGCGATCAGCTCCTTGGTCCGGCGCATATTTCTTTCCGCGTCGGCGAGCTGCACCTCCTGGCGCTTCACCGAAACCTCCGCTTGGCGGAGCGCCGCACGCGCCTGATTGCGCGCCGACTCGTAGAGATCGCGCTCGATCTCGAGGAGGAGCTGACCGGTGCGTACGGTCTGTCCCTCGACAACCGGCAGGTTGATGATCTCACCAACCACCTTGGCCGAGATGTCGACCCGTTTTTCGGGTGTGATCTCGCCGGTCGCCTTGACCCGGGATGACACGGTGCGGATCTCAGCCGCCTGGACCTCGACCTCGGTGCCGCGGGGGCCGGAGTCGCGCAGACTGGCCCACACGATCAGGGCGAGCACGACGAGCGCACCAATCACGATCAGCGCTTTCTTCATCTTCACCTTCCAACCGGGAGGGCCGGGGCGCTCCCGCGAGAGTCGAACCTCTCTGCGCTACGCCATCACGGCTGCGATGGCGGCCTTCACAACGATCCACGCGCCCCAGGGAACCAGGGTCACGACGGCGGCCTTGCCCTTGGAGATCTTGCCAACCGTAGAAAAGCCGATGATCAGCAGGACGACAGCCCAGATATTGAAGATGCTTATAGTGCTCCCGACCGCCAAGAGCCAGGCCGGCGCGTCCGGCGACATGAAAGCCCCGAGACTCGCCTTGACCACGTTGGCCAGCTCCTCTGGCGACGCCTTGTCTATCCTTTGGATGAGGATCGACGTCAACACAAGTCCCACCAGAGTAGGGGGCCAGTAACTATGGAGAGCGGTTGATAAGCTTCGGGGGAAATCGGCGTCAGAGCCCACAATCTTCAACATTAGAAAAAAGAACACTGCCGCGATAATCACCACCACGACCGGCACGATAATCGGCGCCAACCTCGCAATCACTACCGCGACCTTGACCCCGCGCGCGATTTGTGCCTCGCTGATCTCGCGATCTTGCTCAGCCAGGCTTGAACGGATGGCCCCATCGATGTCCACGTGGGGTACGAACACCGCCTGGTAGGCGACGCCTAAAATCACCAAAACCACCATCACCAGCACCCAAGTCGGTTTGATGCTGATATCCGAAAAGACCTCGCCCGGTGAGGTGAACATCATCCACAGCCGCTGCATCGAGCTGTACTTCGCCCCGGGCGCCGGGGTCGGCGGTTGGGCCAGCTCGGGCTCGTAACTCGGACGTTCGACATTGTCATCCATGTCTGACCCCCTCCTTGGTTCTAAAGCTCCGTACTACGCTACGCGGATTATATTCCGGATGTTTCGGG
>PVMK01122806.1_pt1 | contig 13078 bp, 11 predicted proteins | sample 1853481 | NCBI WGS metagenome assembly PVMK01 (sample SAMN08533507, study PRJNA380276) | Marine sediment metagenome, whole genome shotgun sequencing project.
AGCCCGACCCCAAGGTCCTCCGCGATCTCTGTCCGCGGCCGGCCACTGCTCAGCACTAGGCGCACCGCCTCGCGCTTGAACTCCGTCGTAAACCTGATTCCTCGCCCCTTAGAACACCTCCTGTTTCAGTAGGTGCTCTCCACTTTTGCGAAGCAAGACCATTGGGCTCCTGGATAAGCCTTGAGTTGAGAATTGCCTGCTGCCTCAATCCTGCCAACTCACGCGCCAGCTTCACCTTGAGCGTTATGGCCAAGGCTTTTGCGTTTCTTCCGTCATTGGTTCCAAGCGATCTGTGGATTTCCTTCGTATTGATGACTGATAAAAGATCCTGGGGAACACGCATACGGAAGTGATATCGACCATTGCGTTGGATCAAATAGGTGGCAATCATCCTGCATTCTCCTGTGTAGCAACGTGTGTGACTCGCCACAAAGCCGATGCCGTATTGAATGCAGGAAAGGATCTTGGTTGACGTGTAATACGTCTTTAAGTCAGTGTCTTAGGAGATAATTGACGACCCTAAGAAGGTTGGACAATCCATATGCTGGACTGCATTTGAGCCCATGACTCAAGGGATGGAACTGGACACGGGCCACGCCCAAGGCGGCGGCCGGGCCGGAATGGCGCCCGGCAACGAATCCGGGCGCTCCGAGGTGGGGCGCAAAGAGACCCGGGTTTTCGGGTTTCTGTTGCTGCCCAGGTTCTCGCTGCTTGCTTTCACATCGGCGGTCGAGCCCATGCGCTCGGCCAATCGCCTGGCCGGACAGCGGCTCTATGACTGGCGGCTGATCTCGAGAAACGGCGGCCCGGTCGCCTCCTCGGGCGGGATCGAGGTCATGACCCAGGCCGCGATCGCCGACGTCGATCACATCCCCGACCTCTTCGTGGTCGCCGGGCTCGACGCCCAGACCTTCGACGACCGCGCGATCCTGTCCTGGCTGCGGCGCCTGGCGCGGGTCGGCTGCCGCCTGGGCGCGCTGACCACCGGCAGCTACATCTTGGCGCGCGCGGGGTTGCTCGATGGCTACCGCTGCACCATCCATTGGGAGAATTTGGCTGGCTTCCGCGAGGACTTCCCCGGCATCGACGCCACCACCGAGGTCTACGAGATCGACCGCAACCGGGTGACCTGTTCGGGCGGCACGGCGGTGATGGACCTGATGCTCGGCCTGATCGCCGCCGATCATGGCCGCGCGCTGGCGACCGCCGTGGCCGATCAGTTCATCCACGAGCGCATCCGCGCACCCAGCGAGCCGCAGCGTATGGGACTGCGCAACCGGCTCGGCATCACCCAACCCAAGCTGCTCGCGGCGATCGAGCGGATGGAGGAAAATCTCGAAGAGCCGCTGTCGCGCCGCGTCTTGGCCGCGCACACCGGCGTTTCGACCCGCCAGCTCGAACGCTTGTTCCGCAAGTACCTGCGGCGCACCCCGACCCGCTATTACCTGGAGCTACGGCTCGACCGGGCGCGCGGCCTGCTGACCCAGACCGCGATGTCGGTGCTCGACGTGGCGCTCGCCTGCGGCTTCGTCTCGGCCTCGCACTTCTCCAAGTGTTACCGCGAGCTCTTCGGCAAGACCCCACGCGAGGAGCGCGCGCCGCCTCGCTAGTGTGGTGGACTCACGGCTTGATGCCGCGAGTGGCGGTGACCGTTTGCATTGAGGGGGCGATGATGAAGATATTGATCGTGGGCGCCGGACCGGCGGGTCTGACCACGGCGGTCGAACTGGCTCGCCGGGGCATCGTTGGCGACGTTATCGACTTACGGGAAAGTGGATCCGGGTTGTCCCGGGCGGTCGGTATCATGCCCGCAAGCCTTGAAATTTTAAGACCCTCCGGCGTTACCGGAAAACTACTCGCGGAGGGTATTAAGTTTCGGCAAGTACGCATCTATCGCCATTCGACGCTCGCTCTGACGTTACCACTTGCGGGCAGTGGGGCGGATGACGCGTTTATCTTGGGCCTCGCTCAAGATCGCACGGAGACCCATTTGCGGGACGTTTTGTCGGAATTCGGTGGCGTGGTTCGTTATGGAACCGAGCTGGTGAATCTTCACCAGGACGCGAAAAAAGTAACGGTGGAAACGCGAGATGGCGCCAAGGCCGAATACGATTACGTGGTCGGCGCCGATGGGGCCCGCAGTACAACGCGCCAATTACTGAACCTCGAATTCCGGGGACATGATCTGCCTGAAACATGGTCCATTGCGGACGTGGATGCGGAAGACTGGCCCAACCCAGACGCCTTTACCCTTTGCCGGTTGAGTGACGGTAATGTGGTCGTGGTGGTGCCGCTCGAACACAACCGGTTTCGAGTCATTTCCAATACCGGGGATGCGCTCGCGGCCCTGCCGTTGAAAATGAATGTCACAAACATTCGGCGCGCGGGCCAATTCAAAATATCCATCCGGCAGGTCGCCCAATATAGCGTCGGCCGGGTTTTTCTGGTGGGCGATGCCGCCCACTGCCACTCGCCGGTCGGGGGCCGCGGCATGAATCTCGGCATCACCGATGGCGCCGAGCTGGCACGCCGCATGGTCGAAGATGAATTGGACGGCTATGGCGAAGCCCGTCACAAGGTGGGGAAGAAAGTCATTGCCGGGAGCGAAGCCGTCCGCAAGGTCATGACCTCCCGCAATCCGGTCACGCGGCTCCTCGTTCGCGCCGTGTTGCAAACCGCGTCCTTCATGCCGGCGTTGCAACGGTTGTTCGCCAAGAAAATCCTATACGGTTGATTTGCGGATCTCGGCCGGACTTGGTTGGCGCGGGCTGGCGAGCCGCCCGGCGCCTCACGCCGCCAGGTGACGGTGGACGTCGGGCAGGCCGCGCACGCTGATGCGCCAGTTGAGGCGCGCATTCTCGTCCTTGGCCGATTCCGCAATTCCGATCCGGGTCGCGGCGTGGAGGGTCGAGTAGCTGTCGAAGATCACCAGGTCGCCAACCTGGTATTTGTGGTGATAGCGAAACCGCGGTTGGATGCAGTGTTCCCGCAAGTCCCAGAGCAGCTGCTGCGCCACCTCGTCCGGCACGCCGTCGATGGCGAAGGGCGACTGCCCGACCCCGTAGAGCGACTTGTGGCCGGTCACCGGGTGGCGCATCACCAAGGGGTGTTTGCAGGGCGGGACATGGCCGACCTGGCCCCGGTTGATCAACGGGCTCGGTTTGTATTCGTCGTCGCGTTGTTTGCCGGCGCCATAAAGATGCGACACGACGTAACCGTCGATCCGGATCTTGGTGTCGTCGTCCAGGGCCTCGTAGGCGGCCACGGTGTCGGCGAACCCGGTCTCGCCGCCAGCCTTCGGCGCGACGATCGCATAAAGCATGGTGGCGCTCGCCGGTACCGCCTCGTAGGACTGATCGGTATGCCAGTGCGCGGCGCCGAGGCGCACCGAGTCGGCCCGATCCTTCTGCTCGGTATTGCCAACGCCCATCAGCTCCGGGTAGCCCGGCAGCCGCATGTGATCGGCCACGTGCGGAATCGGCTCGCCCCACTGCCGGCCGAAATGCAGATAACTCTCCTGGTCGAGCTTCTGGTGCTTGATGACAATAACCCGGTGCGCGTAAAGCGCCGCCGTTAGTTCACGCATCAGCTCGTCGCTCGGTGCGGCCGCGAGATCGACCCCCTCGACCGAAGCGCCCAGCGCGGCATCCAATGGTGTGATCGTGACCATGCGTCCTCCGAATCTACTCTGGCGCAGAGTAACCCGACAGGCAATCGCCGGGTAGAGCTAATCCCGCCCCCGGGATCGCCGATCGAATCCTCGCACTCGCAATGCTTCCGGAGCAGAGGGAGGAAGTCCGCCTGCTTTTCGGCAAGGCACTCGATTGATTTCTAGGAAACGTTGTAGACAATAATTTTTAAGCAACCTAAAATATCCAGCTTTCTGCGTTATCAGCAACCACAGAGGTTATCCGGGAAATCGCCATCCATACTGAACGGAGTCAACGTCATGGCAAAAAAAATTGCTTTTCTGACCTTGCACGGAATGGGCTCGACGGCGCGCGACTACTATGAGGAACTACGGGACGACCTGATCCCGATGGTCGGAGCAAACGCCTGGAACGACGACGTTCATTTCGATCACATCTACTATCAGGATATATTGCAAGACCCACAGATCGAGTATTTCAATCGCGTCCGGGACGATGTCGATTCGAAGAAACTGCGAAAATTTCTTCTGTATGGCTTCTCCGACGCGGGCGGTCTCGAGTACTCGAGGACAATCGCCGACAGTGCATATGAACAAGTCCAAAAGCGTATCTTTGACAGCCTGGGCCAGGCGTTCGACGCCGTCGTGTCGCCAAATTCTCCCGTTGTCTTTATCGCGCAGTCCCTGGGCGGTCAGGTCTTATCCAACTACATTTGGGATGCGATGCGCGATCCCGAGCCCACTTACGGAATTTGGCGACACAGCCACGGCGGACTTTCCGAAGAGGATAAGAACTTCCGGCGGCTTCGTACGCTGCGGGTTCTTGTAACGACAGGATGCAATATCCCGATTTTCGTTGGCGGCTTGCCGCGTGCGCAAAGAATTCCGATCCGCCGGCCTAATGATAACTTCGTCTGGGAAAATTATTTTGACGAGGACGATGTGCTTGGCTGGCCTCTTCAGCCATTGAGCGACGAATATAATAATCTGGTCAGGGACGCCGAGGTGAATGTCGGCAATATCTTTACCAGCTGGAACCCGCTCAGCCATACCCGATACTGGACGGACGCAGACGTTCAAACGCCTCTTGCCGGCCACCTGAATTCTCTGTTTGCATCGGTTTGAACGCGCGGTTCCTTCTCACCTGAAGGAGCCCATGCCCGCCTCGACAACGCGCGCGCCGGGTCGCTGAGCGCCCGCTCGCCGATCGGCATGGCTAGGTTTCGGCATCGCCCCCTGTCAACGCGGGGCCGCTTTTGGCCGCGCGCTATCGGTGATAAACAGGCTCGAACAAGCCGATTCGTAAGATGGGGGCGCGCTCATGGTCGAGCCACAGCCGTTTAAGCTCAAACCCGGAACCCTAGAGCTCGCGCAACTGCGCGCCTTCTGGCGTGGTCCCCGTGGGGTCGCGCTCGACCCTGCCTGCCACGGCGCTATTGAGGCCTCGGCCGAAACCGTTGCCGCCGTGCTTCGGGAGGGCCGCGCGGTCTACGGCATCAACACCGGCTTCGGCAGTCTGGCGGGTACCACCATCGATACGGGCCAGGTCATCGAGTTGCAGCGCCGCCTGGTGCTGTCCCACTGCACCGGCGTTGGCGCGCCGCTTTCCGAGCGTGTCACCCGGCTGGTCTTGCTGCTCAAGGTCAACGCGCTCGCCCGGGGTTATTCCGGAATCCGGCGCGAGGCGATTGAGGCGCTCCTGGCCCTGTTCAACGGCGGCGCCATGCCGGTGCTGCCCTGCAAGGGCTCGGTCGGCGCCTCGGGCGATTTGGCGCCGCTCGCCCATCTGGCCGCGGTGCTGTTGGGCGAGGGCGAGGTGCGCCTGGCTGGCGAGACCCTGCCCGCGGCGGTGGCGCTCGCGCGCCTCGGCCTGGCGCCGCTCGAACTCGGCGCCAAGGAGGGCCTGGCGCTTCTGAACGGCACCCAGGTGTGCACGGCGCTGGCGCTCGACGGGCTGTTCGCGGGGCTCGACGTCTTCGCGGCGGCCCTGGCAGCCGGCGCGCTCAGCGTCGATGCGGCGCTCGGCAGCGACGTGCCCTTCGACCCGCGCATCCACGAGGTCCGCGGCCAGCCCGGTCAGCAGGCGGTTGCCCGGGTGCTCGCCGGACTGCTCGCCGACAGCGGCATTCGCGCCTCGCACCTGGAATGCGGCCGGGTCCAGGACCCCTACTCCCTGCGCTGCCAGCCCCAGGTCATGGGCGCGGCGCTGGACCTACTCGGTGCCGCGGCGGCGACGATCGAACGCGAGGCCAACGCGGTCTCCGACAATCCACTGGTGTTCGCCGCCGAGGGCGAGATTCTGTCCGGCGGCAATTTCCACGCCGAACCCGTCGCCATGGCCGCCGACACGATCGCGATCGCGCTTTCGGAAATCGGCGCACTGTCCGAGCGCCGCACCGCGCTGCTCACCGACGCGAATATGAGCGCCCTGCCCGCCTTCCTGGTCGCCGAGCCCGGCCTCAACTCCGGCTTCATGAGCGCCCAAGTCACCGCCGCGGCGCTGGCCAGCGAAAACAAAGGGCTGGCCCACCCGGCCAGCATCGACAGCATGCCGACCTCGGCCAATCAGGAAGATCATGTCTCCATGGCGGCTTACGCGGCGCGGCGGCTGGCGGAGATCGCTTGGAACAGCGGCCAGATCGTCGCCATCGAACTACTGGCCGCCGCCCAGGGCATCGACCTGCGGCGGCCGCTCGAAACTAGCCCCCGGCTCCAGGAAATCCACGCCGGCATCCGCGAAAGCGCCGCTTTCCTGGGCGACGACCGGTCCCTGGCGCCCGATATCGCGGCGGTCCACGGGCGCCTCGCCGGAGGCTGGTTCGCAGAGGTTCTCGCGGCGGATGTAGAAATCCCGCTCCTGATTTAAATTGACGCGTAGACTTCCGACAGTAACCACGTTAATCTTCATTAAGTTCGGAAGAAACCGGACTATTAAAAATACCAGTTGTGCTAAGAAACGAACAAAGAAAATCAAGCAATCGGTAGACACAACAGGCGGTTTATCTTGGAAAACCAGGGGCATACACAAGTGCAACAAATCAACGAGACAACGACCCCCGGATTCGTCAATGGGGGGGACAGCTTTGTCCTGGACGAGTCCATCGGTCATCTGATCCGCCGCGCGCACCAGCGGGCCTCGGCGACCTTCATGACGATTTTGGCCGATCACCGGTTCACGCCGACACAGTTCTTCGCGTTGGCCCGCTTGCGGGAGCGGGGCCGGCTGTCCCAGAACCGCCTGGGGCGGCTGACGGCCATGGATCCGGCGACGATTCAGGGGGTTACGCGGCGTCTTTTCGACCGCGGTTACATCGCCCGCACGCCCGATCCGACCGACCGGCGCCGAATGGTACTGGAACTGACGCCGGAGGGGAAAAGCGTGGCGGGGCGCCTGTTGGACGGGATCACAGCGGTCAACGGTCAGATTCTGGCCCCGCTCGCGCCCGAGGAACAGGAGCAGTTCCGCAGCCTGCTGAAGCGAATGGTTTAGCGGCTTGCCGGGTCCTGCCTGGGCGGACGGCCGAACCGGCCGCCCGTTCTGTTTGGACGCGCCCGCTACTCTTCGGTACGCCCGCTACTCTTCGATGCGCCCACCTTCTTCGACACGCCAAGTGTGGCCGCGGCGCAGGAGTGCGTTGAGATCGCCTTGGGAGCCGGCCTCGGTCGCTTTCTTCACCGCATTCGCGACCCGTTCGGCCATCTGGCGCTCGTAGCTCGGCGCCGGCTGGCAGTAGAGCACGCCGAGCGCCACCGGATGGGTCGGCGGCTCCATGGCCGCCAGCATAACCGCAAGCGCCCGGTTGGTCTCGTCGTGAACCAAAATGTCGGCCTCGGTGACTCCATTCTCGCCGAGCCGCACCGCCTCGAGCGCGAGCCCGCCGGGCGCCAGCCTCAGTCCCTTGTCCCGCTCCTTGCCGAAAATCAGCGGCTGAGCGTGCTCGACGTGGACCTGAGCATCGGGCGCCACTTTGCGGTCGGTGAATTCGTCGAATACGCCGTCGTTGTAGACGATGCAATTCTGATAAATCTCGACGAAAGCGGCGCCTCGATAGGCGTGGGCGCGCTTGAGCACGCCGGGCAAGTGCTTCTGCTGAGTGTCGACCGACCGGGCGACGAAACGCGCGCCCGAGCCCAGTGCGAAGGCCACCGCCGAGACCGGCGCCTCGATCGATCCATTGGGTGTCGAGGGCGATCGCGTGCCCTGACGCGAGGTCGGCGAATACTGGCCCTTGGTCAGACCATATATCTCGTTGTTGAACAGCAGTATCTGCAAATCGACATTGCGCCGCAGCGCGTGCAATAGGTGGTTGCCGCCGATCGAAAGCGCGTCGCCGTCGCCGCAAACCACCCAGACGTCGAGGTCCGGGTTGGCCAGCTTGATGCCGGTTGCGATCGCCGGCGCGCGCCCGTGAATACCGTGAAAGCCGTAGCTGGCGATGTAATAGGGAAAGCGCGCGGCGCAGCCGATGCCGGACACGAAGACGGTGTTTTCCGGGACCGCCTGGATGTCGGCCAGGGTCTTTTCCACTGATTTGAGGATCGCGTAGTCGCCACAACCGGGACACCAACGGACCTCCTGGTCGGAGGCGTAGTCCTTGGCGCTCAGTTTTGGGAGTGGAGCCGCAACATTCATCTCATTTCTCCAGGCGGTCGCGCACCGCTGCCTCGATCTCGGCGATCATGAACGGCTTGCCGGATACCTTGTTGAGGCCTTCGGCCGGCACCAAGAACTCGCTGCGCAACAACTTCACTAGCTGCCCCACGTTCATCTCCGGCACCAGGACCCGTTCGAAACCGCCCAAAAGATCGCCCAGGTTGCGCGGCAGCGGCCAGATATGGCGCAGATGCACGTGGGAAACCTGGACGCCTTCGCGCAAGAGGTCGCCGACCGCACGGCTGATCGGGCCATAGGACGAGCCCCAGCCGACCACGACCATCGGGCCGCTGTCGGGCCCCTGGTCGATCACCTGCTCGGGAATGTCCTCGGCGATGCGGGCGATCTTGGTGGCGCGCAATTCGGTCATGCGCTGATGGTTGGCCGGATCGTAGGAGATGTTGCCGCTGACCGCGTCGCGCTCCAGCCCGCCGATGCGGTGTTCGAGCCCCGGCGTGCCCGGAATCGCCCAGGGCCGAGCCAAGGTGGCGGAGTCGCGCTCGTAGGGATGGAAATCCACCGGGTCCTCGCGAAACTTGGCCGGGAACCGCGCGATCTTTTCGACGTCGGGCAGGTTCCAGGGCTCCGAGGCGTTGGCGATGTAGTTGTCGCTCAGCAGCAGCACCGGGGTCATGTACTTGATGGCCAATTGCGTCGCCAAGATCGCCGCCTCGAAGCAGTCGGCCGGCGAACGGGCCGCCAGGACCACCAGCGCACTATCGCCGTGGCGCCCGTATAGCGCCTGCAGCAGATCGGCCTGCTCGGTCTTGGTCGGCATCCCGGTCGAGGGGCCGGCGCGCTGGGTGTTGATCACCACCAGCGGAAGCTCCGTGGAGATCGCCAGATCGAGGCTTTCGGTCTTGAGCGACATGCCGGGCCCGGAGCTCGAGGTCACGCCCATGGCGCCGGCATAAGAGGCACCGATCGCCGCGCAGACCGCCGAGATTTCGTCCTCGGCCTGAAATGTGGTGACGCCGTAATCTTTGAGCCCGGCCAGGGTGTGAAGAATGCCCGAGGCCGGTGTGATCGGATAGGAACAGAATACCAGCGGCAGCTCGGCCAACGCCGCGCCCGCCACCAGCCCCCAGGACATGGCCTCGGTGCCGTCGACGTTGCGGTAGAGGCCGGGTGCGATCTCGGCCGCGCGGACGGTGAAGGCGCCCAACATGCCGGACATTTCCGAGGTCTCGCCGAAGGCATGGCCGGCGTTGAGGGCCGCTGTGTTGGCGGCGGCCAGCTCGGGCCGGGACGAGAACTTCTCTGCCAGCCATTCCAGGGTTGTTTTTCGGTGACGTTCAAACAGCCAATAAGAGAAGCCCAACGCCCACATGTTCTTGCACCGCAGGGCTTCCTTTTTCGACAGCCCGGCGCTCTTGACCGCATCCAGGGTGCGCTGGGACATATCCACGGTGACGAGGCGGAAATTGGCCAGGGTGCCGTCGTCCAGCGGATCGTCGTCGTAGCCGGCCTTCAGGATGTTCTTCTCGGTGAACGCGCCGGTATCGGCGATAATCAACCCGCCGCCGCGCACGTCGGCCAGATTGACCTTGAGCGCCGCGGGGTTCATGGCGACCAGGACGTCGACCATGTCGCCGGCGGTCTGATGCCGGTGGTGCCGAAATTTATCTGATAGGCGGAGACCCCGAAGGTGGTCCCGGCCGGCGCCCGGATTTCGGCCGGAAAGTCCGGATAGGTCGCCAGGGCGTTGCCCTCGAGGGCGGTCTCCATGGTGAAGCGCCCGCCGGTCAACTGCATGCCGTCGCCGGAATCTCCGGCAAAACGAACGACGGCGGAATCCACCTCCTGCCGCGCCGAGCGGCCAGGCTCCAGCGCCGCTGCGCCTTCCATGATCTCAGTCCTCCACCAGGCAGCTATCGGGGTGCGCGACCCAGACGGCCAACCGCGAGCTCATTGAAATGCTGCCAAGCCGGTCGGAGCGACCGGCAATCCCGATACGCCTGCGCTTCATGTCTCTTACTGCCACCAGGTATATGATTACTACATCGCATAAGTAAATGAATCACCCCCGAAAAATCATCGAACGGCGAATTTTTTCCATCAATTGGGATGATTCGAGTATTCCAGCTTGCCGCCGTCCCCCAGCGTCACTTCGGCTCACGTGCCCGTGAACGGGCCGGGGGCGCAGGGGTCGTCGGGATCGCGGGGATCGCGGGGATCGCGGGGATCGCGGGGATCGCGGGGATCGCGGGGATCTCAGTCCAACACCGCCAACAGGTCGGCGATCCGGGTCAATTTGCGGCGCGGGGCGCCGGACGGCGCGGCCGCGACCTCGGCGGTGTCGATCCGCTCCCAATCCGCGAAGCCGACCCGGCGCAGCCCGCGCTCGGTGAGCAGCTGTTCCAAGGCGGCACGCCCCGGTTTGCCGCCGCTGCTTCGATCGCCTCCCTGAGGGAAATCGGCCTGGATCAGTTCGGCGATCCTGTCGCCACCAGCCTTGTTGGTGCCGATCACCCCGCTCGGCCCGCGCCCGGCCCAACCGACCACGTAGAGGCCGGGATCGACCCGGCCGTCCCGGTTGGCAATGGCACCGCTCGCCGCATCCAGGGTCAGGCCCGCGACCGGCGCCATGCTGTATCCGATTGCCGGCACCACCAGGCCGCAGGGGACCTCGAAAAACTCGCCGGCACCCACCGCCCGGCCGTTCTCGATGCGGGTCCGCTCCAGGCGCAGCGCCGTGCAGCGCCCCTCGCCGAGGACCGCATCGGGTTTGGCGTAGAATACGAAGTGCACGCGTTTGGTTTTGGCCGCAACCGGTCCATTATCCGGGCCATCATCCGGCGCGCCGGCGGCGAAACCCTTGAGAGTCGCCAGGTTCTTCTCCGCCAGGCGCCGATCGCGCGCCGGCATCTCGCCGCTCACTTCATCGGGCAGCTGCGCGGGATCAACCACGGCCGCACAGTCGGCCAGCGTGCCCATCTCGGTCAGCTCCTTGTTGGTGAACTTGGCCTGAACCGGCCCGCGCCGGCCGATTAGGTAGACATCGCGCAGCGGCGACGCCCGGATCGCGCCAGCCGCATGATCGGCCAAGTCGCTGTCCGCCATCTCCTCGGCCGTTTTGAGCAGGACCCGGGCAACGTCGATCGCCACGTTGCCGTTGCCGATGACGCAGGCCGCCGATGTGTCCAGGTCCGGATCGAGGTCGCGAAAGTCCGGGTGGCCGTTGTACCAGCCGACGAAGGAGGCGGCGCCGAACACGCCCGCCAGCTTGGCGCCGGGAATCTCCAAGTCCCGGTCCCGCGCCATGCCGATGGCGAGCACCACCGAGTCGTAAGCCGCGCGCAGCTCCGCGAGCGAGACGTCGCGGTCGAGTTCGACATTGCCGTGGAAACGGACCCGGGGATCGCGGGCGGTGCGCGCGAAGGCACGGGAGACGCCCTTCGTGCTCTGGTGGTCCGGCGCGACCCCGCCGCGGATCAGGCCATAGGGCGTGGGCAGGGCCTCGATAATATCGATCTCGACCCCAGGAAACGCCTTGAGCAGCGCGGCGGCGGCATAAAACCCGCTCGGGCCCGCGCCGACAATAGCGACGGCAAGCGGACCGGCGGCCTGCAAGTTACTGGGATCGGCGTTCACCGGGCCCCCGCGACCATGCCCCCTCGGTTCCCATGGATTAATTAAGCACTGGATTCGAGCCTTGGCAACGGCGCCGACGCCACCCGCTATTTTGACCCTCCCGGCGGCTACCCGGCGGCCCTCGGCGGCCCCGCGGGGCGGTCCTGGGCAACCCCGTGCGGCCCCTTGCAGCGCCGCGGGGCGTTAACCTACGGCTAGGACTGACGCGCTAACCTGCCATCAGGTCCCCGGCGAATGGTCTCGGAAAGGCATCAAAAGCCTTTGGATTCGAGGAGGTTGTCGCGTTTTAGACAGGTTCTGTCGCGGGCGATCAAGCCGAGCCGCGTGGCTCGCGTAGGAAATTGGCGCATGGCGCGGGCCCTGTCTGCGTCTTTGAGTTTGAGAGGACTTGGCGATGTCCGATCAGGACGATCTCGATCTTAGCTCGCTCGGCGACGACGAACTCGTGCCGCAGATGCACGACGACCTCTATGACGGCCTCAAGGACGAGATCCTGGAGAGTGTCAACATTCTGCTCGAGCGCGGCTGGACGCCCTACGACGTCCTGACCAAGGCGCTGGTCGAGGGCATGCGCATCGTCGGCATCGACTTCCGCGACGGCATCCTCTTCGTCCCCGAGGTCCTGCTGGCCGCCAACGCCATGAAGGGCGGCATGACGATCCTGCGTCCGCTGCTGGCCGAAACCGGCGCCCCGGCCGTCGGCAAGATGGTGATCGGCACGGTCAAGGGCGACATCCACGACATCGGCAAGAACCTGGTCGCCATGATGATGGAGGGTGCCGGCTTCGAAGTCATCAACATCGGCATCAACAACGCCGTCGAGAACTACCTGGAGGCGATCGAGGAGCACCAGCCGGACATCCTCGGCATGTCGGCGCTGTTGACCACGACCATGCCCTACATGAAGGTCGTGATCGACACCCTGAAGGAAAAGGGCATGCGCGACGACTATATCGTCCTGGTCGGCGGCGCGCCGCTCAACGAGGCCTTCGCCGAGGCGATCGGCGCCGATGCCTACTGCCGCGACGCGGCGGTCACCGTGGAGACCGCCCAGGAATTTATGGCGCGCAAGCACAACATCCGCGGCGGCACCGCGGCGTGATGTTCATGTCCGAACGCCAGCCTCACCTATCGAGTTGCCCGTAAAACAAAGACTGAGAAACCCTGCCCATGACCCAAAC
>PVMK01124875.1_pt1 | contig 13078 bp, 17 predicted proteins | sample 1853481 | NCBI WGS metagenome assembly PVMK01 (sample SAMN08533507, study PRJNA380276) | Marine sediment metagenome, whole genome shotgun sequencing project.
TCAAAAATCAGCCCCTAATTTAACAGGGGTCCGGTACAGATAGCTTGCCAAAATCACAACTTCACTAATTTTGCAGATACCGTCTGCATATCACAACATTTTTAGTGGCGCCAAATGCTTTGGTATATAGCAGAAATTTAAAGTGATGGTTGTCATGTGATAAGGTGACGTTAGCTCCATCGTTTTACTTAATTTTTTAATGGACTACCGCTACCGGGAAGCCTTAATATGACTTCCGCGCCAATATATTAAATCAAGATGAATTCGATGCAAACCATAGCGATCTGCAATTTTTTTAGCGATATTTTGATATTCAGTATTAGCAAGTGGTTTGAGATGGATTACCCCTTCCCATCTTTTTAGTTCCTTGCCTTCGGGTTCGAGTTTCAATCCTTTCGCGACGTGGCTATCCAAAGGAAGCTCTAACCATGGTTCGAGTCTGTAAAGATTGTAATGATCACATAGAAATCTATTGTAGTTTACACCCCGCAAAAAAATATTGAGTGATTTTCTGGCTACCCCCCAATGTTTTGCACCTGCTGGCAGCTTTTTCTTTATAAATGCAGTATGTTCATCAAGGACAAAATTGAATCTTTTAGCACTTCGCATTTTAAAACATCGAAGATCTATCGTTTTTAGATATTCCCTAACTTTTTCAATGGTTCCCTTAGGTCCCATTCCCCTCAGTGTAGATGGACCAATAGAAGTGGTGGCTATTCTTCTCTGAAACAGTTCGATAAACTTTTTATTCATTTGATTTATTCCTTCCAAAGGTTTTTAATCCGATCATCGATAATAGACCGTCTCCTTTTTCCCTATTTATCAATAAGGGGTTGGCCAAGCGGTACCCGTCCGGCTCTCTACATCAAATGCCCAATGGATAGGCCGAGATAAATGGTAAAAACCGACAACCTCAAAACTTTTGGTTACTTGCCATTATCAAAAATATGCAATAATTTCAGATACAAAAACGATATCACAACCCATGATTGTAAATTTCAGCGTTTAGTTTCCAATCTACTTCCCTATTCCATAATTCACAATATTCCATAGCACTTAAACAAATTTACATCAACGTCCTCAGGCAACGTATTTTCCAGACACCAATTCATCAAATAAGGGACCTTTTCCCGGATCAATAATAAATCACCACTTCTCGGCCTCAACACACTCTCCCTTCACAAACGGATTCTCATTTCGCTGAATACCTTCGATCCGCTTGCTCCTCTCACATTCCCAATCATCAACCGGATCTTCTTTATCCCAGGCTTCAAACAGTTTCTGATTTTTCTTAGAAATGATTCCATGTCCCGGATACGCCCAGTTCATATAAAAATAGATCCTGGCAATATTACCCCTGACTTCCGGTCGCGGTTCAGCTTTCCGATCATCAATTTCCATATCACAGGTGCCGAACTCACGCTCTTCCCCGGGAATCATTGCAAAACTGTAATTGGATCTTAATCCGTTTATTTCACCAATTGCCGGGACAAGATTGTATAGATCAGATTCCATGTATCTGAATTTAATATTACGTTTTCGTGCACAGTTTCTTCCTTTAAACGGTTTGCCCTTGCTGTTGACACATTTGGGATGCCCTTCACGCCATTCTTTGAAACTTTGACCGAATGCATGTGCTGGCACTATATGTTCCCACTCCAGACGATGGGCTCGTTTCGAATTTTTCTTGGGAACATATCCGTTTGTATGAATCACCTGTTTGCCCTGGGTGTATTGGGATTCGCAATAAAAAGTTGTCTGGTGGCCGCGGTATACTTGCTTTATCGAGATTTTTTTAGCTTTGCTGAAAGATTGGTTGGTGGTGTTGCCTTTGGAAGCTGCGTGGACTGAAGTGGCGAGTGTGAAAACTGTGATCAGGACGTAGATGAATATTGATAATCTTTGGGGTTGGTTCTAACTTCGGCCATTTTCAATCGAACACCTTAATGGTTTTACATCGATTTGGAACTTTGATATTAAATTGATCACGGTTGCGGCTGGTGTTTTCGCTAAAATGAATTGTACACAAATTTCAATCATAAGGATTAATCATGAAAAACATTTTATCCGTAAATTTTCGCCTGGCAAGACCCAAAGCATATCCGGGGAAGGGCGATAAATATCTTCCAAAGATCATCCAGGAACTTTCAAATCTGCAGAGAAAAACACAAAAAGATTTCCGTTATGATGCGCTTCGCCTTTCTGCGGATAAAATAAGGGATCTATCTCAAACCCTGGTTGAATTTGCTGAAGATGTTCATAATGACATCGGTATTTGGGATAGTCTTGAACAATATAATCTTGAATTCTTTGGGACAAAGCTTCCATTGATTCCTGGCTCAGATGAGGAGGCGGCCGATCAGGACTCAATAAATAAACGCCGCCTACAATATCTTTTGTGGAACCAGTATCAACTGTTTGACCCTGAGCTTATTCTTTCGCCGAGTCACCAGGACTTGGTCCGGTTGTCGGAGATGGTTTCAGATTTTCTTTCGGATCGGTTTAAAAATCTGCCGTTGGGCTCGGGTATTAAAACTTTTTTTAATCAGCCGAATGAATTTGGCTGGGATATAAAAAAGAAACTGATCTGGCTTGGCAAACATTCATACCTGTTCCGGAGATGTTATCAGGATTACATCCAGCTGCATCGCGGAAAGCCTGAAACTGCTGTAATTGATGATTTTATCTGTCAGGAAACAACCGACTGGTCAGGGCTTGGCGTGATCGACATATTGGCATCGATACTGGAAATCACTGAAAACCAGCGCCAAGATCTCCGAAACTGGTACGAAAGGCACACAGCATTTTATAAGGTCCTATCGATCAACGAGTCGGTTGTCACAGTCCTTAATATTATAAATGATAAGCCATATATTGTACGAGTAGGAGACTTTAGCAGCCAATTCGATAAGAGTCACCTATATTTCGGGGGACTGGTTCTCTGGAATGGAGAATGGTACTGGTCAGGTGAACAGAAGAGATACGATAGTGTATCTGACGAAGACCTCCCCCAAATTAAAGAACACCTTTTTTAGCACACCACAAACAATAGTATATCGCTATCGCAAAGATTTAGCAGATAAAGCAAGAGAGTCTGTAAAAGAACAGTACAGGATTTTTGTGGACTATCACGGCAAAGATATGGCCGTTTATCCGGACGGCCGTTCAATGGTTGTTGATATGCGAAAGCAATACTGTTTCCACAATGAATCTAAACTTAAAGCAGCCGGTAAAAATCCAACCGAACACCATCAACCTGAAATTCCGGATTTCACAAAATCTTTCCCACCTGACTTTATTGAGTGCAATAACGGTGTTTGCATATATTTTAACCCGGATGAAGGTCAGGAAATCATTCAGGATTTTTTTGATATTGTCAGCGGATTTAAAAAAAGAGGAATCAATCTGAATGATGATGAACTCGATGCCATACGCGGTTTCTTAGAAGCTGATGCGATCAGTCCAAGATTCGTAAATAAGCTTGTCCAGAAATACGGGGATGAATCTATCCGGGTTGCTTTTTTAATTCCGGATAAAGTGAACCCATACTATCTGGATTACCTATTTCGCAGGCATAAGGGACATTTTTATAGAAAACGATATCCAGCTATTTCATTACTCAATATTCCCGACCAAGCTAAAGAATGAACAGAATCTTAAGAATTTTGAACAATTGGCCTTACAATTTTATTACGATACTGATCCGGACGGTTTTGATGCATTATACGAATTAAGCGAAAAATACGGATCAGATTCAGATAAAGGCAAAAATCTGAACCAGATTCAATCGATTTTTATGGGGTTGATTCTACCTTCGGCCACGTTGCATTTTGTAGGTTGGGTTGAGCTTATCTCGGGTTATATTGGGTTTTGTTTCACTCGACCCAACCTACACGTTGTCAGTTCGATTGCGCAATGCGAAACCCAACAATGGCCGATTTTAGAACCAAGTCCTAATCTTTTCATAGCTTTTATTTCAAGACATCCAATTTTACGGCATCATTTGATGTTGCTCGGCGATATAACCTTATGTTAACGGCGTTTTACAAATGCATTTCAAATCGCCAATCCGGAAATGGTGGGGATATTGTCACTGGAAACAATAATATTTAAGGAAGCATCATTAAGGGATCAATAGCAGAAAAGAAAACATTAATCCACCTTGATAGACGGTATTGAAAGAATACGCAGCTTCCTGCGCTTTTCTGATAAATATTCCCGGATAGACCAATGTGGGTGACTCCGGAATCGTGTAATTTTGGGATTAGATCTGAATAGCTTCACTTTTTTTTCATATCCAACCCAATGCCATACAATATCCCGAAAAAAATGATTAGGAATGGAAAACCAAGGATAAAATAACCGAGGGTAATCTCCGGATTCCATAAGAAAAAGATAGTTATCAACACAATTGTTGAAGTAATAATCAAAGGGATTAATGTGATTTTAGCAAAATCGAATTGCCTACCCGACCTTTCTGTTCCTCCGACTCCTGAAATTTTAGATAACGAAACCCTTTTATTTCGTTTTTTCGCCATTTTTTTTGGATACCACCAATGATTTTCAAAGTTCTCAACTATTTTCTCATTTAGTTCGATTAGAGCATTATTAAAAACATTAAGGTCAAAATAAGCAAGGCTTTTACTATCCGATACAGAGCTTCCTTTAAGAAGTGTTGAATATTCTGTCTTAAAAAATTTCCCATCCCAATAAAATGCAGAGAAGTCTTTTTTGAAAATAGATCCAAAAAATTTGAATATTTCAAATAACGATTCCTTAGCGGCGATAAAAAATGAACAACTATCACATTTTTGGAATTCTATTTTTTTCATTGTATATGTTATCTTATCATTTTGGCTGCCACAGTTTAGACATTCAATTCCTTTGCTTTCAACAGGTCGCTCACACGTTTCAACGAACTCTTTTAACGTCTTTCTAAATGGCGATTTTGCTGTTGTATAGCTTAGGATATTTAAAGTCCAGCCGTAGGTAACCTTCATTATGAAATACAGGAAAATTATTGTCCATCCGTAAAACGCAATTGTGTCCCAGATTCCATGAGCGAGGCAGGCATACAGGTAAGAAATTACGAAAAGGATGACACCGGTCTTTAGACGAAATAAATGATAAAACGCTATACCCATAAAGGCGCTGAATAATATATGTCCGGGTGTACAAATCAATAACCTTAAAAAGAGCAAGTAACCCGAATTCGGAGTGTGGGTTGCATAGAAGTAATTTTCAATCAGTGAAAAACCCACAGCGACACAACTCATGTAAATAAGTCCGTCAGTTGGTTCATTCAAATCCTTTCGAATAAATATATATGATGACGCTAAGGCAATAAACTTGGCTGCTTCCTCCACAGGACCGATAATGAACATGGCGCCAAAAGCATTTTTTAATTCCTTGATACCAAAACTATGGACCCAGCCATAAAGAATCGAGCATATTCCTATGGAAACAAAGCCGCCCCACACCATTACCAGAACCATCTTCTTTAATGGCTCTTTTTCATGAAGGTCGAAAGATCGGATATATTCTAAGACGAAAAGCCCGAGGACAAATGAAATAATAATTAATATGAAAGGCATCTGCATGATAAATTATTAAAAAATCGCCTACGACAGACGCTCAATTAAATTTTGAATTATGGTTTTGAGCATCTTAGAGATCATTGCATTGTTGCTCCTAAATCTCCGCCACAGTACACACAATTCCCCCTTTCACCGCCCTGCACCAATCCACACACTCCGCAAACGGTCCCATTCACCGGCAGTTTCATCTTTTGAGTGTCAGCAAAGATACATTCCAATCTGTCGTCAACCTCAAATTCAGCTGAACACTCCGGACAGGCTGTCTTACCCGGTTTAGCTTCCACACTATTTTTGAGACAGAAGGAGCATTTTAGATATTCAAATTGTTGTGAACTGTCCAAAATAATGTTCTGCCTCTCACGCACCCATATAAATTCCTTTTCCCACCCTTTTGATTTTACCCTGTTTAAATGTCCGTTGGAGAATGTTAGTGACTTTTTTTTGATTGAATCCGGTCATCTTCATTAGAGTTGATGTATCAACGCCTTTCTTCGAAACTCTGATTATCTTTAACACTTTATCGGTTGCCTTCAGTTTCGCGGTTTTCTTTTTCACAGGTGCTTTTTTCGCCGGGGCTTTCTTGATGGTTTTTAACCTGGCGGGTTTTGCTGTGACTTTTTTTGTGACCTTTGCTTTCTTACCCTTATCAAACTCCTTGATCAGTTTTTCCATCTTTCTTCCGAGTGCCTTGATTTCCCGTTGTAGAGTCTGTAGATCCTTTTTTAAAATTGCCATTACGTTCTCCTTTCTTTTTAATTTAGATATTTTTTTATTGGCCGGTAATTGTTTAATCCGGTATTCCAGTTTACAATCAAAGATTTCCCTTTGGTTATAGCGTTCAGGTCAAATTAAAAAGCTTTGAGAGCATCGTCAATGTTGGCGACGATCGGCACAACGGCGTCAATCCCAGTAATCTCAAAGAGTTCCCTGATATAGTCCTGCATGGAGCAGAGCATAATCCGGCCGTCTTCACGCTGGAGGGCTTTGAAGGCTTTTAAAATCACGCGCAATCCGGCACTCGAGATGTAGTCAATATCCTTAAAATCAACAACCATGTTTTTTGACCCATCAAATATCGCCTGAAAAAGCTTTTTCTCGAATCCCGGGGAAGTATTAGTATCCAGGCGGCCGATGAGCCGATAGATGTTGATGTCATTTTGCATTTCTGCAATTATTTCCACTTACTGTCCTCCCAGTCTTATTGATGCACCTCCATACTCCTACCTATATGATTGGGTAGCATATCCTAAAATAGTAAATATGTCCAATTCAATTCGGTAGGTGAATGGACAATAAAAAATTCAAAATATCGGATGATGCATAACTGCCTCAACATCACCCGATATTATTTTAAGTGCCTATACATTTGCATCATAACTTCAGGTTTCGAACATGGTTCACGGATAAGGCTCTTCAACCTCCCTTTCGATCACCGCCAACGGAACCGTATCCCAATTTTCATCATCCTTTGATGTATCCCAGGTCATCAACAGATGTTCCTGTGCCTCCGGTTTTAGATCATCAAAATAAATCTTAACTGTTTTGGTCATTTTGGATCCTCCTCATTTTCTTTCTTAATTAGTCCAGATCCACCGCACCTTGTACAGATATTCACCCCTTCCGGATCCTTCAACGACGAACCATATCCATTACAATGAGGGCACTGCATGTATCCAAACTTTTCAGGGTTCAGCATAATTTCAACATTATTATCCATGTCTGTCATCCCCCCCATTTATTCAACGTTGACATATTCCATGCTGACAACCAGCAGATGATCATAATCTCCAACGGTTGCCTCGCTCAGATATTTATCAATATATTCTTTATCAGCTCCGGCACGTCTTAACGCTTGTTTAACATGTGCCATGATAGAAAATGCGTTGCCATCTTCACCGACTAATTTTGCGGTTGGTTTTGATAATGGTCCTTTCATTTCGTACACCTCTTGATTAATTTTATGCTGTAATTACTGGTTTAGGGATAGGGTCAACAGTGAACCCATCCAAACATGGGGTGGTAAACTCGTCTCCCTCCCTGTTTGATGGCGTTAACCAGATCCTCGATAATTTTGTTATATTGCATTTGGCGTTTCCATTTTGTCAGGTAGGAATTCATGTAGTTCCGGGCCACGAAATAATATTGGTAATTGATGCTGTACTTTTTTGATTCTTTCAACAGGCCTGATTTTTCCCACATCGATTTTACGGCCTCCTGGATCAAATCTTCACGGATGGACATGGCGACCGGGTCTCTGGACAGGTTTGATTTGAAAACTTTACCGGCGATACGATAACAAATATCGGGATCAAACTTACTGGGATCGATACAGACCTGGGGACGTGAATAATTCTTGACGAAAAATCCCTTTTTTCTGGCGGTGTAGGCGGCTCCGGGTTTCAGGCCGTATTTTTCCATGACTTGATTTGTGGTCATTGATTTTGAAACATAAACCTTTTGCCTTCGGATCTCCTCTACTTTAATTACTTTTACTTCGCTGCCTTGTTCTACCATAATACTCTCCTTTCCATTTTAATATTAACCGAAGTTAGACATGTATCTTGGTAATTTATATATATGGAAAGGCGGTTATATAACTGAAACTACAGAGGATATTTATGTATTCGTATGGTAAGGATGAAGCATCTAAAGGGGTCGCTCACAGAAGTTTATTATGAGATGAGCTCTAACAATTTGCCCTGTTGTGAAATGAAAATGATGGGAATTAATGGGGTGCTTAAAAGTTTGGTTTAAGCCTTGAATTAAAGAAATTTATGGGATATTTAATGTGTATGGGAGGGTGGTATCGCTTTTGTATCTGAAATTATTGCATATTTTTGATAGGAAAGATGTCAAAAGGCAGACATCCCTTAATTTTATGGTTAACTTTAGAGCATATCCACAGTATTCTGAGATAGTATAAATATATAGTTATGGATATCTTCGGAAATAATCCTGAACATACCCTTCATGCGCTGTTTATTGGATATGGTTCAATCGGCATTGCTATTGGTCTCGCTGTCTTGATGACGAACGACTCTAATAAAGAGAAAAGGACCGTCGAGTTATTTTGCAGCCTAATTATTGCTTTTGCGACCATAGCCTTAGTTTGGGTTACTTATAAAAATTTGTCAGAATCCGAAGAATTAAGAAAATCAAGTCAAGATATGACCAACGCCACGCGAAGAATGGCTGAGCTGTATGAAGATTCGGTAAAGCAGATGATTAAGCAGAGCAATATCCAGATGCAGAGCAACGTGATTGCACTAATGCCCATATTGGATGTAGATATTAAACTTAACCATAAAGACAACCCCAATAAATACAATATTATTCTACACAATAAGGGTAAAGGTCCAGCGAATGTTTTCTTTTGCTTATTAAACATTCAACCATCCAAAATTCCACAAATAATGGCTCTAACAGAGGCTCAGTTAAATGCTCGGACCTATACGGTAACTGTAGGAGCACTTGGTAGCGGTGAGTCTAAAATTTTGCGAACGGGTAGTGACATAGCTTACAAATGTATAACAATTGAGATAGGGTTAATGGATCTTTTTGAAAAAAAGCGCAAGTGGGTGTTCGAGGGAGAGCCAAACGGATTCCGATTGGTAGACTTCCCATCACTTGTTGATTTTGAGGAAAACAACTAAGATGCTTCATCAAAATCAAATAAAATGCACTGGATGATAATTGGAAATCAAACAACCAAAAACTGAATATTATATTTGATTTGAATCGAATAAAATAGAATGCACCATATAAAACTCCAATGCCCAGAATGTGAAGCTATTAACAAATTTTTTCTCAATGAGGAAAATAAATCCTATAAATGCCACCAGTGCAATTTAGTACTTTTAAAGGATAAGATTATTAATGGTTTCATCTACCTGCTGTCAAATGAAAATATCCCTAACCTTATAAAAATAGGCTATTGTAAAAGACCGGTAGAAGAAAGAGTAAAAGAATTAAGTTCTCAAACAGGCGTACCAAACTCTTTTACAATAGAAGCCTATTTTGGATCTGATAGACCAGAAGACGATGAAAGAAAAGTTCACGAAGAATTGAAAAATTATCGAATTGAAAAGAAAGAATTTTTCAAAATCTCAGCCACGGAAGCAGTTGAAAATATTACGCACATACTTGATTCAAAACCGATTTACATATTATCATCAAAAGATCATTCTGCAAAAGAAAGCATCAAAATCACCGAACCTGAAATAAAAACTCCTGTAATCTGTCCTCAATGCGGAAATACTGCAATTTTTGATGCGTTTAAAATATGGATTAAGTGCCACTCGTGTGGTTGGACGGAAAGAAACTTGAGTGACCCTGATGGAATTTCAGATTTAGAATTATATCTAAAGGGAAAATACCGAAGACACCGAAGACATGACCAAAAGAGCCTTCGCGAAATACTTAAGGAAACAGCTCAAAAGCATTATGAGGAAGGTCTAAAGGAAAAAATCCCTGAAAGGGCTATTCAAAAGATTGAAAAGGCAGCTGCACTCGGTCACCAGAAAGCTGAACTTTGGCTCAAAACAAAAGAGGATGGTAATTGATTAACCTTTAATTATATTTGCTTTAAATCTGAATTTTTCAAATCCCTGTAACGCTGTTATACTCCAAACCTATCTTTAAAGAATCAGTTAAAACTGCCACCGGGAATAAATTAATAAATCTCCAATCACGACTGGAATGAACGGGTATTGCATTCAATGCTTGGCAACAAATAGTTCAATTTCACAAGGGGCAGCAATGGAACAAGACAAGATTGACGTTTACAATTACCTTGATATGCATGCCGTGATCAACAATAAAATTATCGAAGTATTTAGTATCAAGAAATTACAAAAAGCGTTTCTGGAAATGGATGAATTCAAATTAAAAGGTTATGAGGAAGAATGGAGAACAGCAAGGCAGAGGATGTTGAATCTTAAATTTGATTAGGAATTTATTTCTAACAGGACTGAGTCGAATAAGATACAAAAGGAGGAATCATGATTGCAACCGAAGAGCGGTATACCAAAAAGAAAGCAAAAATCTTGGAATACACGATGAGTTTCGTGGATGAAGGAGCCGGTGATCCAATTGTCCTGCTTCATGGCAATCCCACGTCTTCTTATCTGTGGCGAAATATTATTCCCCATCTAAGCGGTTTGGGCAGATGTGTCGCCCCGGATTTAATCGGGATGGGGGACTCAGACAAACTAAAAAACAGTGGTCCCGATTCATATTCTTTCATTGAACACAGGAAATATCTGGATACGTTTTTGGAAGAGATCGGCGTAACCGAGAACGTGACGTTCGTTATTCATGACTGGGGTTCTGCATTGGGCTTCGACTGGGCTTATCGGCATCCAAACAAGGTTAAAGGTATTGTTTACATGGAGGCGATACTCTTTCACTATGACTGGAGTGATTGGCCGGAAGATGCACGCAAGATTTTTCAGGGCTTCCGCTCCCCTGCCGGTGATAAAATGGTTCTGGACAAAAACCACTTCGTCGAGTTGGTACTGCCCAGTTCTGTAATGCGTAAGTTGACCCCAGCTGAAATGGACGTTTACCGCCGTCCTTTTCTCAACTCTGGCGAGGATCGACGTCCGACCCTAACCTGGCCGCGCCAGCTTCCCATCGAAGGCGAACCAAAAGAGGTCGTAGAGATTGTAACAGCATATGGTGAATGGCTTTCCAAATCTGACATACCCAAATTATTTATAAATGCTGAACCAGGAGCAATTTTGCTGGGTAGGGCTCGTGATTTCTGCAGGACCTGGCCCAATCAGGAAGAAGTCACTGTTAAAGGCATACACTTCATACAGGAGGATTCACCGGACGAAATCGGTCAGTCGATTGCAAAGTTCATTCGCAAGACAAATCAATGAAAAATAACACGACTCTTTTATAAGGATTTCTCCGAGATAGAATCAATTTCCGAACCACGGTTCGTTTTTTAAGTGTCCTCACCGGTATATGGATCGCTGCAGGGCCACAAATAATTTGATCGTTACCTTTCCATAAAAATAATTTTTTAAGCATCTATGAAATAATGCCGATAAAAAGAATAGGAATTTCAATAGTCACAATTAGCCGTTTATTGGAAAAATGACTAAATCCGGCAAATCACTTCCAGCAACAGTTAAACAGGCCGTAGAAAGGCTTATTTCAGAATTGCCTTTAGAGAAAAAGGCGAGGATTGCAAAAACAGGTGAATGGAATTTGATGGATCTTTATTTTTCCCTCAGTGTAGATATAGAAGATAAATTTTGCCTCCACGAAAATAAGGCTCTAGTTGAATCCTGCCGCGCGGTATCAGGAGATGATTATTTTTTTGCTGAGGAAGCTTCCTATATAATAATCACGGAACTCTGGAAACGATTACAGAGATTCTATAAATGAAATGTTGTTGAATAATGAACATTGAATTACAGAATATATTAGTTCTTAAGCTCCTATAGTAAAACCTGTGTTTTCTCCAACAAAGTTGGAAATATCAGGGATCGGCCAAAGTTTGTGATATCATCATTGCTTGCTCCCTGGTCTCCGGTGGTGCTTTCTGCTATAAATCTGAACTCTTTCAAGTCCCTGAAACCCTGTGATACTCGAAACTTATCTTTAAAGAATCAGTTGAAACTGCAACCGGAAATAAAGCAATAATCCCCAACCACGGCTGAAATGAATCGGTATTGCATTTAATGTTGGGCACTAATTGTTCAATTTCACAAGGAGCAGTTATGGAGAACGACAAGATTGAAGTCTACAATTACCTTGATGGGCATTCGGTGATCAATAATAGCATTATCGAAGGTCATTTTCCGAACCACGGTTCGTTTTTTAAGTGTCCTCACCGGTATATGGATCGCTGCAGGTCCACAAATAATTTGTTCGTTGGTGGTTTCAAGAATAGTTGTCGCTTGACAGATGTGAATTTAAATAATTTGCGCACTATAAATCATAATTTTTGCATCTTGAATTCGATTTTCTTTTTCAGACTAAAAATTTGGAACAAACCTGTGCGCGGGTCTGAACTGACTAATCCGGATCTGATAGGGACATGAAACCGAGTTGCAACACTACCTTACATGAAATATATATTCGCCGCCGCGTGCCTGCCGTGCCTTTCTGAAATCCTTTTTAATGTCTATATCCTGATGCCTGATGCCTCTCAAACCAGGTAATATCCGACCAATAGGGCGGCTAATCACGCGTTCTCGGTGAGATCTTTTTAATCGTATATTGGGAGATGGAACTGAAAAATCTATGCATAATTTCTTGAATAAGATCGCTTTAGATCTTTGATTGCCGGTGTCTATACTTGATTTGATGGGGCTGGAAGGCGAGTTAGAGGGTTGATTGACAATATTATATCACAACTTTTTTTAGCTCTCTGAAAGTAGTGATTAGTTTACAGTATCTGCAAAAAATTGGGATGCCAGATAGTTGGTTTTTGCCGGAGATATCGTCGGTTTTGCATCCGAATC
>PVMK01123317.1_pt1 | contig 13077 bp, 11 predicted proteins | sample 1853481 | NCBI WGS metagenome assembly PVMK01 (sample SAMN08533507, study PRJNA380276) | Marine sediment metagenome, whole genome shotgun sequencing project.
GAGGTGGTTTTACTCTCTCCAGGTTGTGCCAGCTTCGACATGTTCGATGACTTCGAGCATCGGGGCCGAGTCTTCAAAGGAAGGTAAAGCAAAAGGGCCAGGCTCAAAAGGAGCAGAGCATAGATCACCCAGCCCTGCTCGTAGATATGATAGTCGATTTTCATGCTCACCATCAGTTCCACAAGCCCGATGACGACAAAAATAAATTGGCGCGTGAAAATCGAGGTCTGCGATCCGTACACTTCAGCCGAAACCACGGTGGAGGCACTGAAAACCATGATCAAACCAAACCCCAGAAGGGCCAGCACGGTCATGATCAATCCCCGATCATAAGGTATTTCCCGGTTCATACTTTTCTCTTCTCTTTCCTCTCTTCTTTTTTCTTTCTTCTATTCTCTATTCTCTACTTCAGTGCGTTCACACTTTCTTTGAAGACTCGGCCCCGATGCTCGAAGTCATCGAACATGTCGAAGCTGGCACAACCTGGAGAGAGTAAAACCACCTCACCCGAATGGGCCCTCTCGAAGGCCAGTTCCACCGCCTGTTCCATGTCTTGGGCACGTACGATGGCGACATGCTCCCCCAGGCTATCGGAAATCTTATCGGCTGCAGCGCCTATCAAGATAAGCAGCCTCACCTTGTCCGACACCAAGGGCTGAAGGACTCCGAAGTCAGCCCCCTTGTCTTTGCCTCCCATAATCACAATCAGAGGTTCAGTGAAGGCCTGTAAGGCCTGAGCAGCCGAATCCATGTTGGTTGCCTTGGAGTCGTTGTAGAAAGTGACACCGCTGAGTTCGCGGACCCATTCCAAACGGTGTTCGACGCCTTCAAAACTGCGGAAGGTCTCGATCATGACCTCCCGGTCCAGACCGGACAGGTACCCAGCGGCCGTCGCTGCCAACAGGTTCTCTAAATTATGATTTCCCCTGAGCCGGATCTCGTCAACCGGCATGAGACAGTCCTGCTGGCCTCCCCAGATCACCTGAATCGAGCCATCGCGAACGAATACGCCCTCTTCCAGATCCTGCTTCCGACTGTAGAGCAGAACACGTGCTGAACGGCGGCTCGCCATTTTCACGGTGAAGGGATTGTCGGCGTTGATCACCGCATAGTCTTCGTCTGTCTGGTTGAGAAAGATCTGCTCCTTGGCTTGGAGGTAATCCTCGAAGTGGTCATAGCGATCCTGATGATCGGGACTCACATTGAGGATGAGTGCAATGTCACACTTGAATTTCTCGATGTTCTCTAACTGGAAGGAAGACAGTTCAACCACAAAGGTCGTTTCCGTGGAAGCAGACGATGTTTCGATCCACTGAATGAGGGGTGAGCCGATATTTCCCGCCACAACACAGTCGCGCCTGGCTCTCTTGAACAATTCCCCGATGAGGGTGGTGGTGGTGGTCTTTCCGTTGGAGCCCGTGACCCCGATGATCTTTCCCTTTAAAAAGCGATAGGCCAACTCGACCTCGCTGTAAATAGGAATGTTTCCTTCCGAGGCCTTCAGCAACTCGGGCAAATTGGAGGGCACTCCGGGACTGAGGACGATGAAATCGGCATCCAGAAAGTCCTTGATTCGATGACCGCCCAAAGAGAGAGTAGGAGGCATGCTCAGTTGCGAGAGGTAATCCTTCAACTCCTCTTCCGTTTTGGTGTCGGTAATCGTGACCCGCCCTCCTCGCTCAAGCAAGAAATTGGTAGCAGAGAGCCCGCTACGAGCAAATCCTACAACCAGGATCTTCTTGTCCTTCACACGCATTCCGGCTTCACCGCAACTTCAGGGTAGTCAAACTGAACAGAGCAAAGATGAGTCCCAGTATCCAGAAGCGGACCACTACCTTGGGCTCCTTCCAGCCCAAAAGCTCGAAATGGTGGTGAATCGGAGCCATAAGCAAAATCCGCTTCCCCCATACCTTGTAGGAAACAACCTGGACAATCACCGAGACGGCTTCCAGGACGAAAATTCCCCCGATGGAAAAGAGCAGAAGTTCCTGCTTAATCAGCAAGGCAACAGTCCCAATAGCACCTCCCAGGGACATCGAGCCCACATCACCCATAAAGATCTGAGCGGGATAGCTGTTGTACCAGAGAAAGCCCAGTGTGGCCCCAACCATGGCCCCGCAAAAAACGGTGAGCTCACTGGCATAAGTGTTCTTGATGAGATCCAGATAGGTGGCAAAAGTGGCATGGGCGGTGACATAAGTCAGCACGGTCAGGGCTGAGGCGGCGATGATGACCAGTCCAGAGGCCAGTCCATCCAGACCGTCCGTAAGGTTAACGGCATTGCTGCTGCCGATCAGGACCAGAAGTGTGAGAATAATCAGTGGGATAAAGGTGGAAACTCCGAAGAGGATCAGATCCATTTCCGGCGTAAAGCGCTTGAAAAAGGGGACGCTCAATCCGTTGCTGTACAGATCGTAATGGTTGAGAGCGATTAGAGTTCCCGCAATCGCCAGCGCGATCAGGCCCTGTAAGACCAGCTTTTGTCTCACTCGCAGCCCCAGAGACCTTTTATGGACCACTTTTAAATAGTCGTCGATAAAACCTACCGCACCGAAAAGGAGCATTGAGGAAAGGGCCACCCAAATATAGAGATTCGTCAGGTCGGCCCACAGGACCGTAGGTACGAAAATACTGATCACGATGAGCACACCTCCCATGGTGGGAGTTCCGACTTTCCCGTGATGATTTTCAGGCACCTCCGCTTGAATGTATTGCCCAATCTGAAATCGGCGCAGCCGGGCAATCACCCACGGACCCAACAGAAGGCTGAGCATCAGAGCCGTTAAGGACGCATAGGCAGTACGGAAGGTGATATAGCGCACCACATTGAGGATGGCGAACTCGTCGATATAGGGATACAGAATGTGGTAAATCAACGTCCCTTTCTCCCTTCAATTTCCCGGATGATTCGATCCATGCGTGTTTCCCGAGAGCCCTTGACCAGCAGAAACTCTCCGGGACCCAGTTCCTTCACCAAAAACTCGGCCGCTTCCTGGGAATCCTCAAAGTGGCTGATCTTCTCCGGGGGAAAACCCTTTTCTTTGGCTCCCTGGCCGATGTAAAGACCGTCTTTCCCCACCGTCACCAGCAAGTCCGCCTGACACTGGGCAACCTGCTGGCCTGCTTGGCGATGAAGCTCGGGGCTACTTGAACCCAGTTCCAGCATCTGTCCCAAAGCCAGGACTTTACGAGGAAAGCCACTTAATTGGCCCACCGTTTCCAACACCATCTGGAGGCCCTGAGGATTGGAATTGTAAGAATCGTCCCACAGAGTGATGGGATCTCCCTCTTCCCCTCCCACCTGATGGACCTGTCCACGCATGGAGGGCACCTCCAATTTTGGGATGCCCTCACAGATCTCCTCTCGGGTGAGGCCAAAACTCACGGCCACCGCGACTGCTGCGGCAATGTTATAGAGAAAGTGCTTCCCCACAAAGGGAACCGCGGCGGTGAAACATTCCCCACGGGCATCGATCGCAAAGCTCATTTCCCTGAGGCCCTCCAATCGGTAATCGGAAACCCGAATCTCCGCTTCATTCTCCAGGCCGAAGGAGATCTTTTGGCCACTGAAATGAGAAGCCAGACCAGAAAGCCAGGAATCGTCGGAGTTAAAAAAGAACTTACCTTCCTGGGGAAGCCCCTCCAGAATCTCTCCCTTTGCAGAAGCGATGGCATTCAGGTCAGAGAAGAACTCCAGATGCACGGCGGCCACATTGGTCAACAAAGCCGAGTCAGGATCGCAGATTTTGGTCAGGGCGCGGATCTCTCCCGCATGATTCATTCCCAGTTCCAACAGTGCCACCTGGTGTTCTTCCATCAACTGTAAAAGAGAGAGAGGAACACCGATATGGTTGTTGAGATTGCCGGGGGATTGAACAACCTTGAATTTCTGGCTTAAGAGAGTGGCGATAAATTCCCGGGTGGTGGTTTTCCCTATGCTTCCGGAAATGGCGAGTAGGGGTTTCCCCCACTTCTTGCGAACCTGATGGGCCAGGGCTTGAAGAGCCACTTCAGGATCCTCTACCTGAAGAAAGATGCGATCCTTCCAATGGGAGAAATCAACCGAATTCTCAGAATAGATGATGGTTGAAGCACCTTTCTTGAGAGCCTCCTCCACAAACTCATGACCGTCAAACTGCTCACCGCTAATGGCGATAAAGCATTCCCCCGCTCGAAGGGTGCGACTGTCAATGGAGACCGAAGGAAAGGGAGATCGGACATGAGAAGCACCGCTTCCCTTTGGGCAGGCTTTTATCGCATCAACAACTTCAGCAACAGAGAGTTCGATCACAGATTCTCCTTGACCACTTCCCGATCGTCGAAGGGGATCTTTCGGTCTTCAACTTCCTGATAGGTCTCATGTCCCCTTCCAGCCACCAGAACAAGATCCCCCGGTTGGGCCATTTCCAGAGCCCTGCTGATCGCTTCACGGCGGTCCACGATGATTTCGTAGTTGCTGGAATCAGCCGGAATTCCATCCTGAATCTCCGACAGAATCCTCTCGGGATCTTCGTATCGAGGATTGTCCGAAGTGACGATGGACCAATCAGCGTGGCTCACCGCAAGGGTTCCCATTCTGGCACGCTTGGTTCGATCCCGATCTCCCCCGCAGCCAAAAACGCAGAGAATGCGTCCCTGGGTGAGTTGGCGGCAAAGCTTCAAAACATTTTCCAGCGCATGAGGCGTGTGTGCGTAATCCACGATGACGGTGAAAGGCCGGTCGATATCCACTTTTTCAAAGCGCCCTGGCACCCGGTCCAATCGTGCGATGCCCTGGCAAATTTGCTCATCAGTAACTCCTAACAAACTGGCTGCCGTTGCGGCAGCCATGATGTTGTACAGGTTGTGTTGGCCTGCCAAGGGGCTGGACAGGGAGAGTCGCCGATTGAAGAATTGGAGCTCCGCTTCGATGCCCTCGATGGAAGTTTTGTGGGCCACCGGGTAGACGTCGCTGTTTTCAGAAACTCCGAAGGTGACCGACTCAGTTTCGGGCGGGAGCTGGATACGGGCCACTCTGGGATCATCCGCGTTCAACACAGCGTATTTGAGGCCAGGATTGTAAGCGGTTTGGAAGAGCCGGCCCTTCACTTGGAAGTACTCTTCCAGACTGCCGTGGAAGTCGAGGTGGTCCTGGCTCAAGTTGGTAAAGACGGCCACGGGGAACGAGCATTGATCCACTCGATGAAAGAAAAGGGCGTGAGAGGAAACCTCCAGGACCCCCGTGCGACATCCGGATTGCACAGCCTGAGCCAGGATCTCCTGAATATCCACCGCCTCGGGAGTGGTTCGCTCTGATTCCACCTGCCATTCTCCCACTTGGGTCTTGATCGTCCCCATGAGCAGCGCGGGACCCTGACGCTCCAGAATCGAGTGAATCAAAAAGGTGGTCGTTGTCTTTCCATTGGTTCCGGTGATCCCAACGAGTTGGAGTTGGCGGGAGGGCTGCTGATAGAAGTGATCCGCCAGCGACGCCATAAAAGGCCTGATCGCTTCCACCTGAATCCAGGGCACCGTCGTTGGACCGGACGGTGGATCCTGTTGCGAGGCAACCGCCACGGCACCCTTTTCAAGAGCCTCACCAATATAGAGATGCCCGTCTGTCTGGGCACCCTCAATGGCGAAGAAAAGTGAACCGTCTTTCACCCGGCGAGAATCGTAATCGAGTGACCGAATTTCGGGGTTCATTTCCTTATGGGGCTCTCGCAGCGACAGAACCGTCTGAATAGAGAGCAACTCTTGAAGACGCATCTTTGCTGCTACTGGAGAAAATGACTTCACAGACCCTACCTTTCGAGACTTTACTCCGTGCCGGCGGGTTCTGGCCGATCGCTACCCCGCTGCCGGAAACCTTTAAGCGCAGGCCGAGACTCGTACACCGCCGGGCGACTTCTCTTAAGCTCAATCCTGAAAAGTCGGGCATCGGAAACGGATTTGTTTCCACGGTGATTGTGTTTCTCGGTTTCTGATTTACAGGCTCTTCCTGAATGAGTGTCAAAACCGTTTCCGCCAGCTGCTCCAGCGGAAGCTGCTCTTCCTCTACTGAGACACCTTGGGAGACCACAAGTTCCCTGGACGCCCTCTGTGGGAGTCCCTCTTCCATTCCAAGAGGTTGATCCCGAGGAACTCGAAGGTGAATCAGAGACTGTTCCACGATCTGCTTGAAAACAGGTGCTGCCAAGTGCCCCCCATAGTATTCCCCTTGGGGTTCGTCGATAACGACGATGGCGGCCAGAACCGGATTGTCAAGAGGTGCAAATCCGACATAAGAAGCAACATATTGGGTGCGGGAATATTCTCCGTCGATAAATTTTTGAGCTGTTCCCGTCTTGCCTGCGGAGGAGTATCCGTTGAGTTGAGCACCCACACCTGTTCCTTCCGTTACAGCCAGGGAAAGAGCCTTTTTCATCTGAACAGTGGTTTCAAGGCGGACGATTCGTTTTCTGGAGGCCACAGGTTCATGAAAAACGTCTCCCTTGGGTGTCAAAACGCGACGGACCACTCGAGGAGTGACCAGATATCCCCCATTTGCGATTGTGGCGATGCTTCGCAACATCTGAAGCGGCGTCACACCCACCTCCTGTCCAATCGAGAGAGCCCCGATGGAAATCTTCGACCATTGATCAGGAGAACGCAGCAATCCAACCTGCTCTCCGGGCAAATCGACTCCCGTTTTCTCGCCAAAACCGAACTTCCTGATGTACTCGTAGAGTTTCTCTTCTCCCAGGCGCAGGCCCAGTTTGATCGTTCCTATGTTGCTCGACTTGGCCAGAACTTCGTTGAAGCTCAGAAGTCCGAAACCTTGACTGGCCTCGCGGTACTGTCTTCCAGCTATGTTGAAGGTCTCCATCTGGCAGTCTATAAACTCAGAAGGGTCGGCCAAGCCCTCATTGAGAACTGCAGAAAAAACAACCAGTTTGAAGGTGGAGCCAGGTTCATAAATGTCCAGAATAGTGCGGTTACGGCGGGTTTCCGCCCCAAAATCGGCGTAGAGATTCGGGTTGAAGAATGGATAAGAAGTCATGGCAAAAATCTCACCCGTGTGTGGGTCCATGACGACAACACTTCCGCTCACCGCCTGGCTGGAACGGACTGCCTCCTCCAAGACCTGTTGGGCAACGTATTGTATCGGCCGGTCGATGTTCAGAACCAGCGTGTTCCCGCCCGATTGCCCCCAGCGGGCATCGCTGGCATAGCTGTGCCTGTTGGCGTCGACGCTCAGATGAACCCGGGTGTTCCTTCCCTCGATGGAATCATTGTAAAGATATTCGAGGCCGGCCAAACCTTCGTTGTCCACACCCGTAAAACCGAGCACATGTGCAGCCAATTCCCGGCCCGGGTAAATCCTTCCGGTCTCTTCTTGAAAGTACACACCCGGCAAATTCAGCCTTCGGATCTGTTGGGCCTGACGGGGCGGGATCTTTCGGGCCAGATAGGAGAAGGACCGATCACCGATCAATACTTGATAAAGTTCCTGTTCCTGTTTTTCGAGAAGGGGGGCAAGAGCTCTGGCCGTGCGGAGAGGTTCGAGTACTTCTCTGGGGTGGACATACACAGAATCGATCTTGACACTAATGGCCAGTTCGTCGAGATGACGATCCAGGATGTCGCCCCGCTTGGGACTCAGCTCGATATACCCGAAATGCTGCTGTTCGGCCTTTAAACGATATTCCTCACTCTTGAAGATCTGAAGATAAACAAGACGACCGACAAGAGTGAGACTCCACAGCCCCAACAACAGGTAAAGACCGAGAAGACGAGACAGGACGGCAGTTCTGTGCTTCTTCCATCTATTCAAAGACTTCATTCATGCAAGATCTTCTTCTCCACCGTCGATTGTGCCACCACCTGACCCGAGGGTTTGACTGTGGCAAGATCGGAATTGAGAATTCTGACTTCAGTGCGGTTCGAGCTGACCAGACCCAGCTTACTGGCCTCCCGATAGACGCTTTCCGGATCGATTAAAGAGGAATGCTCCGCCCGAAGGGTGGCGTTGATCTCCCCCAATTCGTTGCTTCCTTTTCTGAGGCGTTCCATCTGGTAGTGGACATTGAGGATCTCGTTGCGAGACCAGGCGTAGGCCAAGATCAGACAGACAAGAAGTGCAACCACGCTAATCCAGCGGGCAATTTCAGAAAAGGTGGCCCGATCGTCGCTTCCGATCGGATAGTTACTCAACTCCTGGTGTTGTAGATCAATCATTTCAAGTTCCAGGTTCCAAGTTCCAAGTTCCAGGTCTTCCCATCTTCTGTCAGCTGTCAGTTGTCAGTTGTCAGTTGTTTGTTGTCTGTTGTCTGTTGTCTGTTGTCTGTTCTTCTATCTTCTCCACCGCCCGCAGCTTAGCGCTTCGTGCCCGAGGATTGCTCTCGAGTTCCTGCGGGGAAGGCGTTACCGGTTTTCTGGCTAGAATCCGGACCTGTTCCACCCGGGGACAATCGCAATACTCGGCTGGCCGAAAGCAGACGCATTTGCCAGCCGCTTTGCGAAAAACCGTCTTGACAATCCGATCCTCCAGGCTGTGAAAGGAGATGACCACCAGTCTTCCCTGATCAGCCAGCAATGAGATGGCCTGTTGCAGAAACTCCTCCAGTCCAGCCAGTTCCTGATTGACCTCGATGCGCAGGGCCTGAAACACCCGAGTGGCTGGGTGAATACGGTGCGAACCACGTCCTTTGACCTTCTCTACGATTTGAGCCACATCCGTGGTGGTACGAAATTTCGATGACTTTCGATGTTCGACGATGGCTGTGGCGATCCTTCGGGCTGACTTCTCTTCCCCGTAACGCCAAAAGATCTCTGCCAACTCCTCTGCGGAACACTCATTGAGCAACTGGGCAGCCGTGGTTTCTTCTCGAGTGTCCATGCGCATGTCCAGGGGCCCTTCCAATCGAAAGCTGAAGCCTCTCTGGGGAGAGCCCAGCTGATTAGAGGAGACTCCCAGATCGAGCAGACATCCATCCACAGCCCCAACCCCCAGTCGAGAGAGAAGGGTGGGCAACTCCTTAAAGTTCTGGTGGAAAGCTTGAAGGTTCTTGGAATGGGATCCCAAGCGCTCTCGGGCCCTGTCGAGGGCTTCCTGGTCCCGGTCCAAAGCGATCAGCTGACCGGTTCCGTCAAGTTGGGAAAGAATTTCCTCGGAGTGCCCTCCTGATCCCTGGGTGCAGTCCACGTAAATCCCATCTTTCCTGACTCGCAGGAAATCCAACACTTCAGTGAGCAGGACGGGCATATGGTCCACAACGGTACCCATCATATTTATCTAAATACCCAATTCAGCCAAGGCGGTGGCATCCTCGTTCGTGTAGGGTTCAGACTTGAGAAGATTCTGGACCCGCTCCCTGTTCCACACTTGTAAATAAGTCAGATATCCCATCACCGCCACCTCACCATCAACTTGAGCCGTCTCTCGCAGGTGGGTTTGAATCAACACTCTTCCCTGCTTGTCCATAGAAGAGGCCTGTCCATAGAAATTGGCACGAAGCAAAAATTTTTCTTTCTCCGGAAGCATCTTCGGGGGCATTGACAACTTGGCCTCGATCTCCTCCCATTCCCTGAAGGGATAAATCAAAAGGTTCTCTCCGGTGATACTGGTGATATAGAGTTCGGGGCCATATTGCTCGAAAATATACTTTCGGTGGGCAGTCGGAATCTTGATCCGACCTTGAGCATCCAGTTTTGCCGGAAAATTGCCCCGCAGCATTTAAAAGACTCCTCCCCCACAGAAAATCACTCCTATACAAACCTGTTTAGTCTATTTTAGCCCAAAACAGACCGAAGTCAAGAAAGAATGAGACTCTTCCAAAAAGGTTGAAGGCCAGAAACGCTGGTCGTAGGCCGTAAGATAGCCCCTTGATCCCTTCTTGTTTGGGTTTCATTTTTCCACTCGAAGGGATAATGCTGAGAGTTGGTCGCTTTAAAGCGCAATACTAAGCAATGGTCGTAACATGTTTGACAACCAAAACAGTTGCTTCTGAGGGTAGCTCCCACTCAAGAAAACATCTCATTAATCATTCATTAATGTAATACAATGCACCGGCCCACTATGCATAGGACAACTTTGAACCAGGCGGAGTCCACCTTTCAGAACTATCGACGCGCACGTATCACACACTGGGACGAGGTTGCCCGTCAATCGGACAGTGGGACCGGTTGGGGACGCTACTATCACCAGAGACTGACTGAGATTTTTCGATTCCTGGTTCTGCCAGGACAGCGGGTCATCGAGATTGGCTGTGGCCAGGGGGATCTGCTGGCAGCACTCAAACCGGCACTGGGGCTCGGAGTAGATTTCTCAAGCGAAATGATCAAGCGGGCCAAGCGGCGACATCCCGAACTCTTCTTTATCCAGACCGATACACACGAACTTGGCTTGAGGGAGCAATTTGATGTCATCATTCTTTCTGATCTGGTCAATGACCTGTGGGATGTACAGGCCGTTTTCGAGCAGATGGAGCAGTTGGCCCATCCCCGCACCCGGGTCATTATCAATACTTACAGCCGATTGTGGGAGCAGCCGTTAGCGGTAGCTGACCGGCTGGGCCTGGCCAAGCCCACACTGTACCAGAACTGGTTGACGGTGGAGGATGTTATCAACCTGTTAAACTTTGCTAATCTCGAGGTCATCCGCCATTGGGAAGAGATCCTCTGGCCCTTACCCATACCAATTCTGACCGCTCTGGCCAACCGTTTCCTGGTTAAGCTCTGGCCGTTCAAAATGTTGGCATTGACCAATTTTATGGTGGCACGGCTTGGGTCACAGCCAAAGCCAATGGCTAAGGAGCCATCGGTGTCAGTGATTGTTCCGGCTCGCAACGAAGGCGAAAATATCCCTCACATTGTTGCCCATACGCCGCAAATGGGAGCGGGGACAGAGCTCGTGTTTGTCGAAGGCCATTCCAAGGATAATACCTATGCCGCTATAGAGCAGACTATTGCCGCTCACCCAGAGATGGACTGCAAGTTATTTCGGCAAACTGGGGAAGGCAAGGGTGATGCTGTCCGGCTCGGCTTTGCTCAGGCAAAAGGGGACATCCTAATGATCCTGGACGCCGATTTGACAGTGCCACCGGAGGATTTACGCCGGTTTTACAAAGTGTTACGGTCAGGCAAAGGCGAGTTTGTCAACGGCGTGCGCTTAGTCTACCCGATGGAGCAGCAGGCGATGAATTTCTTGAATCTAGTGGGTAACAAATTCTTCAGCTTGGCTTTTTCATGGCTACTCGGACAACCCATCAAGGACACTCTCTGTGGCACGAAGGTTTTGTGGAAGGCTGATTATGAGTTGATCGCGGCCAATCGAGCTTATTTTGGTGATTTTGATCCTTTCGGTGACTTCGACCTTTTGTTCGGTGCAGTCAAGATGAACTTAAGAATCGTTGATTTGCCGATACGCTATGGGGAACGAAAATATGGGACGACGAACATCCAGCGCTGGAAGCATGGTTGGTTGTTACTGAAGATGGTGCTATTTGCTCTGAGGCGGATCAAATTCGTATAGACTCAAGACCAAAGTGATTAAGACGTTGCTCGCTCATCCATTAACCCGCGGCTTGGATATCGATCACCCGAGTACAACTGAAAGACGGCGGCTGATTATTCGGGAAAAGCATTTTCTCAAGAAAATTTATCAGGAATGGTATACGAAAATTGCAAAAGCGTTGCCGGATAGCAACGAACCCGTGTTGGAGTTAGGGACCGGCGCAGGTTTTTTGAGTGATTTCATTCCGGATTTAATCACCTCAGAAATCTTCTTCCAACCTTATATTCGAGTTGTGCTAGACGGGCAACAGTTACCGTTTGCAGATGACTCTCTGCGTGGCATCGTAATGATAGATGTGCTGCATCATTTGCCTCAGTGTCGCCCGTTTTTCAAAGAGGCGGTTCGGTGTGTCCGGCCTGGTGGCTGTTTGGCCATGGTGGAGCCCTGGGTGACGGCTTGGTCGCGGTTGGTGTACAGCAAGCTGCATCACGAACCCTTTCGTCCAGAGGCAAATGAGTGGCAATTCCCCCCTAGTGGACCACTCTCTGGAGCAAACGGGGCATTGCCTTGGATTATCTTTGAACGAGACCGGATTCAGTTTGAACGAGAATTTCCTGAGTTCGAGATCGAATTCGTGGAGCTTACGATGCCATTCCGATATTTGGTCTCTGGAGGTGTATCCATGCGGGGTCTGATGCCTGGCTGGACCTTTGGCTTATGGCGGTGGGTGGAACAGATACTCCACTCTCAATTGAGCCAACTGGCGATGTTCGCCTACATCGTCCTGCGAAAGAGAAGGAGGTTCCGTCAATAGGTGGGTCAATGGGCATCAGGCAGCTTCCTCCTGGGTGAGTTTGTTAACAGAGACGCCATCGACTCGTCGTCGCTTCGCGAACTCGACGCCGTGGCGCTCGCCACAAACGTCATCGTATTCATGAAACGAGACACTAGGAGGAAAAAAGGACCGATTCCTCGATTTCATTCTCGGAGTGCGCAATCACGGCCGCTCCTGTTGCATCGCTCCAGACATTGGTCATCGTTCGGGACATATCCAGGATCCGGTCCACGCCCCAGATCAGCGAGGTGTACTCAAGGGGCAGATGGACGGCTTGTAAAATAATGACCATCATCACCAGTCCTGCATGAGGGATCCCGGCCGCTCCGATGCTGACCGTCAGCGCAAGAAAGACAATGAACAGCTGGCCTCCCAGCGTCAGTGCAGGGAAATCAGGATGGGTGCTGGCATGGACCTGGGCAATGAAGAGCACTGTGACACATTCATAAAGGGCCGTTCCATCCATGTTCACCGTGGCGCCCAAGGGCAGAACAAAGCTGGTGATGCGATTGGAGACCCCCGCCCCCTGGCGAGCCCGTTCCATGGTCACGGCCAGCGTCCCACTGCTGGAGGCCGTGGAAAATGCGGTCCAGAGCGCCGGGCTCATGGCCCGCATGTAACGGTAAGGAGAGTAACCCGTAAAAAACCGCAGCAAGAGAGGAAGGGTCACAAGGAAATGGATCGCTAGAGCTAAAGCCACCGTCAGGACGTAGGGCAGTAGGCTGATAAATATGCTCGGCCCGCTGGTGGCTACGGTGTTGGCGAT
>PVMK01124230.1_pt1 | contig 13075 bp, 16 predicted proteins | sample 1853481 | NCBI WGS metagenome assembly PVMK01 (sample SAMN08533507, study PRJNA380276) | Marine sediment metagenome, whole genome shotgun sequencing project.
CCAGCCGTGTCACTGTCCGGCTCATCGAGGGACGGGATACAACGATGGTTGAGGTAATCGATGATGGCTCAGGCTCCGTTGGACAGCCAGGACTCGGTTTGACGACAACCAAGGACAGGCTCGAATCGATCGGTGGCGGGATCGACATTGTTGATGCAAAGGGCGGAGGCACCCGTTTTCGAGCATGGGTACCTGTCGATCATCCGGTGCCACGATGATCAGGATTGCTATCGCAGACGATCACCGAATAATCCGAGAGGGACTCGACCTGCTTCTTGCTCGCAGTGATAGCGTCGAGATCATTGCACAAGCATCCGATGGACCTGAACTCATCGAACTTCTCGAGACAACAGACATCGACGTGGTTCTCCTCGATGTACGCATGCCGAAGATGACAGGACTCAACGTCCTTGAGAGTATCAAGGAGCTCGGCCTGGAAGTCGCTGTGGTCATGTTGAGCATGTATGGAGATCCGGTATATGTGAGTCGAGCGATCGAACTCGGAGCATCGGGCTACCTGCTCAAGAGCGTCGGATCACGACGAGCTTGTGACGGCGATCGAGATGGTTGCCGATGGGAAGTCGTACTTCCAGGCAGAGGTGAGCGGTCCCCTGGTCGCTCGCATGGTTGGAGCCGCGCTCGCGGCCCCGTCGGTGAAATGACCTTGGAGCAACTGAGGATTCTCCAGCTCCTCGCCGACGGTGTGGACAACTCGGGAATCGCTGACGCCCTATCCACGTGAGCGAGCCAACGGTGAAGGCAAGACTCCGAACGATCTACGGCTCACTCGGGGTGCAACGCCGCTCCGAAGCGGTCGCCGTTGCGATGCGCCTCGGGCTGATCACCTAGGAGAAAGTTCACAGTTCACAGTTCGCAGTCGGAACGCTCCTGAGCAACGCCGTCAGGCTCTCCTGCCAAAGCTGTGAACCTCTTCGAACTGTGGATTCCTGACCAATGGAGCCAAAGGTCACTACCGCGGCTATCGAAAGGTTCGGTTCGAGCGCCCAAACGACACCGCCATTGGTCCTTTCCGCCACTACCCGCTCCAGTCGCTCAGACGTACGTTGTCCGCATGACAACTCATTGCCACGAAGAGGGTGGCGGAACGACCGAGGAGGTCACTCGTATGCGGACCAAGAGCAGATGGCTCGTGTTCGTCTTTGTCATGGCACTCGTTGCCGCGGCATGTACCAGTTCAGACACCGATGACACGACCACCACGCAACCACCACCAGCAACAACGACGACCACGACGCTCGGAACGACGACGACACAGGCGGCAACCACCACGGTGGCACCAACTACGACCGAAGCACCGGCACCCGCCGAGCCGGAGGGACGTTCGTTGGATGCTCCTGTTGCGGCGATCACGGTTGATGGTGATCGCTGCGGATTGGGCACTGGTCCCTGGTCTGGCCACGACCCTTGAGCCGATCGTTGCCGAAGCTGGCGAACCGATCGACAACAGGGATGTCACGATCCAGATGGCCCATGATGGCGAGAGCATCTTTGCGCTGTTCACAGTCAAAGATGACTACAACTGGAACGCAGATGATGCTCACTTGTCGGCTTCCGTCGGATTCATGTTCCCCGTCGATACCGGTGGCCCACACATGGGCGCCGACGATGAGGAAGGCGAGAACTCGACCGGTATGGTCGACATCTGGCATTGGGAACTCGAATGTGCTGCAGGAGTCGATTCCGGTGGTGCAGTGAATCCTCCCGGTGATGACAAAGATGCTGGCAACGACTCGGTGTGCAACTACGACGATGAGTGGTCAACCGATGCCGAGACCCGTGAAGACGACAACTCGGCGACCGGTGAGAACAGCCTGCTGGGTGTGTGGACGCATTCCAACCCCACAGCCGATGCACCTGGTGTGTGGTTCTTTGAGACGTCACGTCCGCTCCAGACCGGAGACGAGCAGGACGCACAGTTCACCGTTGGTGAACCAACCATGCTCGCTCTTGCCTACTGGGACGCAGACTTCGGACCTGACGGCTGGTCAGACGACACCCACGTCCAATCATCCAACCAGGGATGGATCCAGGTCAACCTCAGGTAACCACGCTCGATACGCCCTGATTGTCTGTGGGGAGACACCTCCCCACAGACAATCAGGCGAGTAACTCGGACACCAAGCACGTAAGGACCGACCTGTGAAGCGCACATCAGACTCACCCAACACTGACCCAACACTCACAGACGAGACAGAAGCCGACATCGCGTCCATCGATCGACGGAACCTGTTCAAGTATCTCGGAATGGGCGCACTCGGAGCAGTGCCTCTGATGGCATCTGGACCCCTCATGAACGAACTGGTACGCCACGTCGTCACGGGGTCTGAGCCGGTGGCACAGGCTTCCGATACAGAGCCAGCAAGAACAAAATCCGGACGAATCCGCCAGTGGACGATGATCATCGACCTCAAGAACTGTGATGGTTGCCAGAGTCAGGGAACTCCCCCACAGTGCACGACATCCTGCATCGAGGGACACCTGGTGCCCCAGCCCATGGAATGGATCGAGGTCTATGAAGCCGAACTCGCGAGCGGTGGCACCCAGTTCATCCCGACGCCATGCCAGCAGTGCGAGGATCCTCCCTGTGTCAAGGTCTGCCCGGTTGGGGCAACATTCCCAACTCCGGAGGGAACGGTCCTCATCGACCAGGAGCGGTGCATCGGGTGTCGAATCTGCATGGCTGCCTGTCCCTACGATCGCCGGTTCTTCAATTGGGGTACACCACCAGCGCCACCTGAGGCAGCGCTTGCAGACTACAACGCCGATCATCAGACACCCGCAACGGTTGGAACTGTCATGAAGTGTGACTTCTGTCCTGACATGGTCAGGGATGGAACACTCCCCATGTGTGTTCAGGCATGTCCGAACGACGCCATCTGGTATGGCGATCTCGAAGAGGACATTGCAACCAATGGCCGGACGATCGTCAAAGCAAGCCACCTGATCTCGGGCAACAACGGTTATCGACTCAAGGAGCATCTCGGTACAAGGCCAAGGGTCTACTACCTGCCGGGACACGGTGAGGAAGTGGGACGTGACCCGCACGACGAGGGTCGGATGCCGACGGAATGGCCATGGATCGAGCGTGCGGAGGGATCAGTGACATGGACACGCTAGCCAACTGGCGCGAGCGACTCATAAGCAAAACCACAAGGCCGACCCTCGTCACAACGTACAAGTATTGGATCTGGCTCGGCTTCCTCCTCGTGGTCGTTGCCAACGGTTCCTACCAATACTGGACGCAGTGGCAGAACGGTCTCTACGTCACCGACATGCGCGACCGCATCTCGTGGGGTCTCTACATAACAGCGTTCGTATTCTTCATCGGCATCAGCCACGCGGGGACACTGATTTCTGCGATTCTGCGAGTCTCCAAGGCGAGCTGGAGAGCTCCAGTCACGAGAATCGCAGAGTTCATCACTGCTGTTGCGTTGCTCGTCGGCGCCTCATTCGTCCTCATCGACATGGGCCGCCCTGAGCGGATCCTCAACGTCTATCTCTTCGGGCGGTGGCAATCCCCAATCATGTGGGATGTCATGGCGATCACCACCTATCTGACCGCAAGCATCATCTATCTCTTCGCTCCGATGATCCCCGACCTTGCGTTGTATCGGGACAGGCTCTCGAACAAGGTTGGAGCGGTTCGCAGGTTCATCTACGAAACGCTCGCTCTTGATTGGATAGGCACACCCAAGCAGTTCAAGCTACTTGGCAAAGCCATCACGATCATGATGCTGATCATCATCCCAATCGCCGTGTCGGTGCATACCGTCGTTTCGTGGATTTTTGCCATGACCCTGCGCGTTGGGTGGAATACGAGCATCTTCGGCGTTCTGTTTGTCGCCGGCGCGATCTTCAGCGGTGTCGCCACACTCATTCTCCTCATGGCAGTTCTTCGGAGGATCTACCACTGGGAGGAGTACCTCACGAAGAAACACTTCCTCTATCTCGGCTATCTCCTGGCTGCGTTCGCTTCGTTCATGATCTACATCAACATCAACGAGTACCTCACCGCGGGATTCAAGCTCGAGGAGGCAGGGGAATTTGCCTTCAGACAGTTGTTCATAGAGGACTTCGCCCTCATGTTCTGGTTCTACATCATCGGTGGTCTCGTCACGCCTATCGTTCTCATGCTGATCCCCAGGACTCGAACGATCGCCGGCGTCGTTGCTGCCGCAATCCTCGTTGACATTGCCATGTTTCTCGAGCGCTATTTCATCGTGGTCACAGGACTCCGCGTCCCACTCATGCCCTATGAACCAGCGAGCTATGGCCCCACCTTCGTTGAGTGGTCGATCTTCATAGCTGGCCTGGCGTTTTTCTGTCTTTTGATCACTATCGCGATCAAGATCTTCCCGATGCTCGCTGTATGGGAGATGACAGAGGAACACGAGTACAACATCGCCCGAGCGCAGCCAACCAAACCTCTCCCAGCCGAGTACGACAAGGTCGTAGCCGCAATGCCGCAGAAGAACCTGCCGAGGAACGATCAGTCCGAAGAAGGGCGTGAACCGTGACAGCCAAACGAATTCTCAACGGGGCACGGTTCGCAGCGGTGCTCATTGTGATCGTGACCCTCATGATGGTTGCCGTGCCCGCACTTGCAGGTGGAATCGAGATCGCCGTCGGAGCTCCCGAGCGGGTCGTCGTTGGGCAGGATGTCGTGGTCAAGGCCGTGTTGTCACAGGACGGTGTTGCGGTAGAGGGTGCCGAAGTTGCCCTCACCTACCAAACCGCAATTGCCGGGGAAACAGGACGAGTTGAACTCACATCGGCAACAACCGATCACACGGGTACTGCGCTTATGGTCTACCAGCAACGCGCAGATGACAACGGCGAAATGCAAGTCGTCTATCTGGGACCTGATACCGAACCAGTTGTGCCCTACACGTTCACGATCGCGGTTGAGCCGGGTGGTGAACAGCTCTACACACAGAAGACAGGAGTGAGCATTCCGTTCGTCAACGGAACACTTGTGATCATCGTGATATCTGGCGTGTGGTTCCTCATTGCGCTGGCGGCCATCTACCTCGTTCGTGTCGGGCTGGCGGGGCGCCCGGCGACGGAAGAATCCATGGAGAACGGTTCAATCTGGATCGGTGTCCTGCTTGCATCTGCCGCAGTCATCACAGCGGTGGGCATGGTGATCGTGTTTGTGAGAGCGCCTGTTTCAAATACCCACATCACAGATCCGGACGGATACGATCGCACGATCGTCAACTATCTCGATGTGTCGTATCCGTACGAGGGATTTGGGCTCAACGACGAGTCGGCCGCGCGATCTGGAGATCCCATCGCGGACGGCAGCCTGCTCTACTTTCAGTACGCGTGTGGAGCGTGTCATGGGTTGACCGGGCAGGGCGCCATTGTCGGTCCGGCCCTCGTCGATGAGCTCGGATCGCTCGGGAGTTTCGGTGAAGACGTAAGAGACGGTCCTGGTGGGATGCCCGGCTATCACGACTCCACAATCTCAGATGAGAATCTTGAGAAGATCTATGCGTATCTGAAGGATGGTTAGCCAGTCGAACCTGAAGCACCCACAACCGGAATCCATGCTTCAACCGTTGTTCCTCGACCGTGATTCGAGTCGATATTCAACGTGCCACCTGCGCGCTTTGTCCTCGTCCGCATATTCGCAAGACCAAGCCCCCATGGGGCGTTCGGAACGTCGAAACCATGCCCGTTGTCGGCAATTGAGAGGAACAGCGACCGGTCATCAGCCGACAGGGATACCGAGATGCTGGTGGCACCTGAGTGCCGGAGCGCATTCGAAACGGTCTCTCTCACTATCTGGAGTACGTCATCGATCAGAGAGACGTCGAGCTCAGGAACATCCCCGCTCACGGACACGGCCACTGGCACCTCGTACGGTCCACCCAGACGGGTTACCAGATCTTTGATCTCGGACGCGAGCGAGCTTCTTCTTGGCAGATCACCGTGAAGGTCGTAGATGAGTCTTCGGAGCTCGGCAATCGAAGCGTCGATAGCGATCGCGGCGTCATCCATTGCTACGCGCATGTCCGAGTCATCGGCAGACATTGCTGACTTCGCCTGGAGTCCGAGTCCGACAGCGAAGAGACTCTGGATGATCGAATCATGAACTTCGCGCGCGATCCGCGCGCGATCCTCCCTCACGGCTCGGTCACGCAACTCCTCCGCCATGCGGATGGAGTCAATACCCGCACCAGCTGCGACAGCAATCGCTTTCATTGCGATCTCGTCCTGTTCATTGAACCCTCCGGGCTTCTCCGTGACGTAGAGGTTTCCGAATATCTTGTTTCTCACTCTGATCGGCACACCGAGAAATGCCGACATGTGGGGGTGGTCAAGGGGCATGCCCGTGTACCCGGCATGCTCCTCGATGTGGTCGGTGTTGATCGAGATTCCATGGCTCGCGATGTCGCCGAGAATCCCACGTCCAGCCGGAAGATCTCCGATGGCATCGGCCGTCAATGATGAGACGCCTCGATGATGGAACTCCTCAACATGTCCGTGCCGATCGACCACACCAAGGGCTCCGTAGCGTGCACTCGTGAGTTCCATCGCAGAATCGACCGTTGTGTTGAGAAGAGATTCAAGATCCGTCTGCTCGACGATGGTTGAGGCACACTCAATCACAAGCAATAGATGGTCTCGCTCTCCGTAATCCGGCATTGTGCCACGATAGAGCAAGGCGAAGACATCGGCTTGACAGGCTTGCCGATAAGCTGGAATCATGACAGCCGATTCGATTCGAATCCTTCTGGTGGACGACCATGACGTCGTCCGGGCAGGACTGAGATCTGTGTTCGATAATACTGAGGACCTCGAGGTTGTCGGAGAGGCGAACTCGTCCGCGGACGCCATGCGTCGAGCGGGACTCGACCTACCCGATGTGGTTGTGCTCGATGTGCGTCTTCCAGATGGGTCAGGAATCGATGTATGTCGCAAGATCAAGACAAGATGGCCTGACGTAGGTGTCCTCATCCTTACCTCCTACGCGGATCAGGAAGCACTGATCGAGGCCTACGATGCCGGTGCGTCTGGCTACATACTCAAACGCGTGGACTCGACCGGACTAACTGACGCCGTGCGACAGGTTGGAAAAGGTGAGCAGGTCTTTGGCGAGGCTCTCGATGCTGCTCTTGCGCGTAGGATTCGTTCGAGCGGACAGGCTTCGGAAAAGATCGACCTACTGAGCCTTCAGGAAAGGAACGTGCTCGATTTCCTCGCGCAGGGGAAATCGAACAAACAGATCGCCGAGGAGATGTTCCTTTCGGACAAGACAGTGAAGAACTACGTCTCACACATCCTCTCAAAACTCGAAATGACCTCGCGAACCGAAGCTGCCGCCTACGCAGCGAGCTTGGCGGCCATGCGAAGGGCAAGATACGCCCCGGAGGATTGGGCCACCGACTGAACCCGCAATTCGCTCTCTGGCCTATGCCAGTTCGTCGATCGCCTGCCACAGCCCCTCGACGTGGCGTTCTTCAGTATGGGTTTGACCGATCGACACACGGATGAACCATGTTCCGTCGATTTCTGAAGGCGTGACCGCAAAACTGCCTGACGCATTGAGACCGTCTGCCAACATTCTCGTCGCGTCGTTGCCTTCAACGTGAGTGAAACAAACAAGTCCGAACGGGTGCGGAGCAAACAACTCGAAGCGATCATCCATCTCGACCCAACCTGCAAGCTGATCCGCGAGATGTACGTGATCGCGCACCATCGCGCGTAGACCCGCTGCTCCGTAATATCGGATAACCCACCAGAGCTTCAATGCACGGAACCTCCGCCCAAGCGGCACATGCCAGTCCCTGTAGTCGATTACGTCGCCAGCATCGGACGCAGTGTTCCTTAGGTATGGAGGGAGGATGCTCATGGTGTCGATGAGAGGCTCACGATCTGCAACCCACAGCACGTTGCAATCGAAATTCACCATCATCCATTTGTGGGGGTTGAACGTGTAGCTGTCGACACGCTCGAGACCTTCCTGATACTCGCGGAACTCCTCACAGATCATTGCGGTGCCCGCGTAGGCAGCATCCACGTGATGCCACAAGCCATGTTCCTGTGCGATGTCAGAGATCGCCTCGAGCGGGTCGACAGCGGTAGTAGCGGTTGTCCCTACTGCAGACACAACCGCAATGGGCACAAGACCCTCTGCGAGATCCTCGGCAATGGCTGCTCGAAGTTCCTCCGGATCGAGAGCGAATGCCTCGTCGACATCAATCTTGCGACAGTGGCCGATCCCCGCCACCGTGCACCCCTTCTCGATCGATGAGTGCGCCTGATCCGACACATACACGACCATCCGCTCGACAGGCCCATCGTCACGATGGCTGTGCCTGGCCACCACCAGCGCTGCGTGCGTGGCATCCGAGGCGCTCATCTGGATGACGCCACCGCCGGGTCCAGCCGACTTCCACGTCTGGGGTACACCCATGAGGTCCACAAGCCAATCAAGCACTCTGGCTTCAATCTCTGTGGTCGCTGGGGAGGTTGACCACAACATCCCCTGCTGTCCGAGTCCGGAAGCCGCGAGGTCAGCAAGGATTGAGGGGCCGGATACGTTTGCAGGGAAGTACGCGAACCAGTTCGGGGACTGCCAGTGGGTGACTCCCGGCATCACCACTTCATCAAGATCTGCAAGCATCGACGCAAAACCATCACTGGTCTCAGGTGCGCGGTCGGGGATCTTCGACGCGGTGTCACCCGGCGCCACGTCGGGCAGCACCGGATACGTCTCGACCTGTTCCATGTACTCAGCGATCCAGTCGATCACGGCATAGCCGTTCTCTCGGAACTCTTCTGGTGTCATATGCATGCGCGTCACGGGTAGACGGTAGACGGTAGACGGTAGACAGCGTGCGGCAGCGTCGAGAAACTGATCATTTCCTGAGGTAGTCCAGGAGTTCTCGCATCATGAAAGCGGTTGCTCCCCACAAGATGCCCTCGGGGAACTCGAAGAACCAGAGATCATGGCCGAACCAGTCGCGTGTTGCCCATCGCGACTCATCCATGAGTTCGGCGATTGTCGGTTCGATGATGACATCCACCTCTCGCGGGTCTGCTACGAACTCGTCGGGTCGCGCGATTCGGGCCACGACAGGCACGATGGGTTTGGTTCGGTCCCGCGTGGTCACGGGTTCGAGGCCGCCGAGGATCTCAAGGATGTTCTGTGGAGGCAGACCGATCTCCTCCCATGCCTCGCGAGTCGCGGTAGCTATCGGCTCCTCACCAGCTTCACGGTGACCCCCCAGGAAAGACGATGTCACCCGGGTGTGTTGGCATGTGGTCGGGACGTCGGGTCAGCACCACTCGGACGTCGCCCTGGTCGTCTGTGTACAGCGGCACCAGCACCGCGTACTCGGCTCCAGGGGGGTCAACGACAGGCGGAAGTGCCTGCAATAGCGTCCAAGTCTCCATTGGACGAGCATATCGGGATAGGCTGCTCTCCATGGCGACACATGTCCACAGCCAACCGCGGTATACGAAGCGCCTGATGATTCGGCCCTTCAAACGGCGGGATGTTGCCGCAATGCATGAGGCCGTCTCCGCGTCGATCGACGATCTGCAGCCCTGGCTCCCCTGGGCCGAGGCTTACGATCGAGGTGTTGCTCAACGATTCATACGCGAATCCGTTGGTGCATGGTCCGAGGGACGAGCATTCGACTTCACTATCCGTGCCATTGACGATCCCAACAGACACATCGGAAATGTCTCTGTGTGGGCAACTTCCCAGCAGAACAGCATCGGAGAAGTTGGCTACTGGATCCGATCCGATGAAACCGGGAGGGGCTTTGGTGCCGAGGCGACCACGAGGGCTATGCAGATCGGATTCGAGGAGATGGACCTCCACAAGGTGCAACTCCGTATCGCTGTCGGCAATGTGGCTTCCGACCGAATCGCCGAGAAGCTCGGGTTCGTCATGGAGGGCACACTCAGGGACGAGGTCAGGATCGGTTCTCGTTGGCTCGATCACACCGTTTGGTCGATGCTCGAGCGCGAATGGTGGACCCAGAGGGACCGCCACCGCGCCGAGGGAACGATCTCTTGAGGTGGACGGTAGACGGTAGACGGTAGACGGTAGACGGTAGACGGTAGACGGTAGACGGTAGACGGTAGACGGTAGACGGTAGACGGTAAGAGAGCCCCAGCGAGCGTACTGTCTACCGTAAGCGAGCCTGGCGAGCGTACCGTTTACTCTCTACGGCGACAAAAGGAGCGCTCCATGCGTATAGGGATTCTCACGGGTGGGGGCGATGTTCCTGGTCTCAATCCGTGCATCAAGGCAGTAGTCAACCGCGTAGCTGAGCAGGGCCACGAGGTGGTCGGATTCAGGCGGGGTTGGGGCGGACTCCTCAACTCCAATCCGGACGATCCGGCGTCGATCGCCGCGAACACGATCGAGCTCGACCCACAGGTCGTCCGAACGGTTGACCGAACAGGTGGAACGTTTCTTCATACCAGCCGGACACATCCAGGAAAGGTCCGTGACAGTGAGGTGCCCGACTTTCTCCTCGACACCGTCGAAGGAGAGGGACCACACGATCTGACTGCACATTCACTCCGTGTGTTGGAGGCGCTCAACGTCGACGTGCTGATCCCGATCGGCGGCGACGACACGCTGTCATACGGTCTGAGACTGCATCAGGAGGGCGTTCCGGTTATCGCAATTCCCAAGACCATGGACAACGATGTCCACGGGACTGACTACTGCATTGGATTCTCGACCGCTGTCACACGCGGGGTCGACTTCATCCACAACCTCCGAACAAGCACTGGCAGTCACGAGCGCATCGCTGTCGTGGAGTTGTTCGGGCGATACTCGGGCGAGACAAGTCTCATCACTGCATATCTTGCCGGTGTCGATCGAGCGATTATCTCCGAGGTTCCGTTCGATCCGGAGAAACTCGCATGGATGCTCATCGACGACAAGAGCAAGAACTCATCTCACTACGCCATGATGACGATCTCTGAGGGAGCAACTCTGGCCGAGGGTGAGATGATGCTCACCGGCACTGAAGACGCATACGGCCACCGGAAGCTCGGCGGCATTGGTGCAGTGACGGGGTCGCTCCTCACAGAGATCACGGGCGAGAGCATCATCTACCAACAGGTTGCGTATCTGATGCGCTCAGGACAACCTGATTCCCTCGACCTCATGGTTGCCACCAACTACGCCAACATGGCTGCAGATCTTGCCCTCGAGGGGTCGTCAGGCAGGATGGTGGCCCTGCGCGGCGGTACCTACACAAACGTGCCGATCAGCGTGACAAGTGAGGCGTGTCAAGCGGGTGGACGTCGACGAGCTCTACGACTCGGAGTCCTATCGTCCCAAGATCCGTCACGTCATGGGGAAACCCATGTTCCTGTATTGATCAGAAGTCAGCCATCAGCCGTCAGCTATCAGTCGATATTGACATGTGGGGATTCACTCACCTATAGTCGGATCTGTGGATGATCTCGTGTTCAAAGCGCTCAACGACCCGTCGAGGCGACTGCTGCTCGATGCGCTGTTCGTCGAGGACGGCCAGTCACTTGGAGGTCTGAGCGACCTCCTGCCCCAGATGACGCGCTTTGGGGTGATGAACCATCTCTCGATACTCGAGGGGGCCGACCTTGTGACAACCCACAAGGCGGGTAGGCGGAAGCTCCACTATCTGAACCCCATCCCCATCCAACTGGTCCACGAACGGTGGATCACCAAGTACACGGATCGAAAGGTACGCACTATGACGCAGATCAAATCTGAACTCGAGTCCGCAGCAGGCCGCTCCACACCCGACCACATCTATCAGGTGATCATCAATGTCTCCCCCGCCATCGTGTGGAACGCAATCACGGACGGCGACATCACCGAGAAGTACTTCTATGGGACACGGGTCGAGTCCACCTGGGAGGTGGGCGCCGAGAGTCACATACACGTACCCGCACGGGGACGGCAGGTTGCCGCAAGTGAGGGCGCAATCATCCTGGCATCGACCCGGGCACCATGGTCGACATGACGTTCCAGGCGCTCTGGGACGAGGATCTGATTGCCGAGGGCCCGGCGAGAGAGATCTGGCGTGTTGAGGACTTCAACGGAGCAACCAAACTCACGATCGAGCTCTACGACACCCCAGCAGGTTCCAAGACCTACAGCGACTTCACTTCGGGCTTCCCCTACATCGTGTCCGGGATGAAGACGTACCTAGAAACAGGCGAAAGCCTTCCAACTCCGCGCTGAGCGAGGCCGAGGGCCGCTACCGTGGCTACATGCCCGAATGGATCCAGGAACTCGCAGCGTCAGTTGCCGTCGTCGGCGGTATCAGGGTTGCGATTGGAGCAGCACTGGGAATAGTGCTCGGCCTGGAGCGGCAAAGATCCAACAAGGATGCGGGTCTCAGGACCTACGCTCTCGTCGCAGCTGGTTCTGCCCTCTTTACGGTGCTGTCCATCGAGGGCTTTCCCGGCTCAGACACATCACGTGTGGCCGCGCAGATCGTTACGGGGATCGGCTTCCTCGGGGCCGGCCTCATCTTCCGCCAGGGCGCAAGCATTCAGGGCCTCACCACAGCTGCAGGACTCTGGTCCGTTGCGGCGATCGGCATGGCGGCAGGTACGGGGCTCTGGGGTCTCGCGATCGTGGTCACGGTAATCGTGCTCCTTGTGCTCAAGGTCTCGGACAAGTACTCAACACAACTTCGTTCCCAGGCGCTTAGACACGCCCAGTGGTCGGTTCGGCTCACGGTGGCTGATCCTGCAACCATCCAGGACATCAGGGACATCGTGACCGATCTCGCGCCCACTGCATCGAAAGTACTCCCCGATATTGGGCACTGGGCTGTTGGACAGAAGAAGGGGCTGCCCACGATCACGCTGATCCTCAACGACGAGGAACTCAACCAATTACTCCCGCTGTTCGAAGCTCACGACGGCATCTCAAAGATCCGGATTCAGGAATCCTCCTGAATCGGCATGCGGCCCGCCTCTGTTGGACGAGCTGCAGCGACATGTCTATGGTGCCGTGACACCGAAGCACTCCGTAACGAGTTCAATGACCACTACATCCATCAAGCCGCAGGAAACG
>PVMK01124367.1_pt1 | contig 13073 bp, 15 predicted proteins | sample 1853481 | NCBI WGS metagenome assembly PVMK01 (sample SAMN08533507, study PRJNA380276) | Marine sediment metagenome, whole genome shotgun sequencing project.
CCCCGCGCAGAGGATTGCCTCGACCCCCTCGCGCGCAAAAAGCACCAATGCCTCCGCAACCGGACCCGGAGTCGCATGCACATCGCTGATCAAACCGATCTTTGTCATCAAGCCAGCCCTCGGGCCACTTCCTCCATAACTCTCACACGGAGTCGGGGGACATAATACCTATTCTAATGTTCACCTTAGAACTACAATGTACTAGGAGGCTGTCGGACTATCCATGACCCGGCTGCAAATCCGGCTGTTTGGCCCATATTTCAGCTCCTTTTCGACCAATAGCTATGGCTATTACTCTCAAACGAGCCAAAATCTGGTCTCAAACCTCCGAATTTTCGCTTCGGCCCGTATAGTCCGACAGCCTCCTGAAAAGCTAAACCTTTTATTTAGCCGCGATCAGAAACTGTGAAAATCTGTAAGGACGAAAAGCTATTGGACGCTGATCAAATCTGATGAACGCTGATTGAGCTAAAGCAAGACTTATGGGTTAGATTCTAAATCATGCCCTTTCAGCGTTAATCAGCGTCCTATTATGCTCTTGGTTTTGATTGAACCAACAGACCTTGACAGATTTTCACCGCGGCTAATTTCTTTCAATAACCATCTTGATAGCAAACCAGTTGGCGCACAGGGCCAAGGCCAGGACCAGAATACCCACGGCCCCAAGGCCGCTCTTCAGTCCAGCGTTTATCGTATCCATGACAAAGACACCGAGGAAGCACAGGGAAATAAATTTACTCGCCCCGACCGCCCAGGCTTCGCGACTGCTCCAGGCAATGCTCAAGATAGAGACATTGGCAAGTCCATAGGCGATGCTGACGTAAGCAAAAACTACGATTCCCCCGGCGACCTCCTCGGACATGACGATATTCATGCCATACAAAATAAACAGGAAGGAAGACAGAACACTGAGGGAAATCAGGCCGATCATCAAAAGGGGATTGTGTTTCTTCATGGAATTACCTGAATGATTTGGGGGTGGAAAGTTGTTTGTAACGAAAAACTTTCATACTTATACCTGAATCCGTGAAAAATTGGCGGATAAAATTGATTTTTTGCCTCTGTTTGCCAACAACCTCACACCCTACTTCCGCGTCGCCAGATAAATCCCCGCACCAATCAAAAGTATCCCCACCCCGTGATACCAACAAAAACTCTCGCCGAGGAAAAAAACCGCCATCAAACTGCCGAAGACCGGCATCAGATGGATAAAGAGACCGGCACGATTGGCGCCAATCAGTTCGACACCACGATTGAAGCATAGGTAGGAGACAATTGACGGGAAAACGATGACATAACCAATAACCATCAGGTTAGTCGGCCTGGGATCCAACGTTGCCACTGTCAACGTTCCCAGAGATAAAATGGGATAAGGAGCAAGGCACCAATCCAGAAAGTGGTGGCGATAAACGACCAAGGATGTACCTGTGGGCGTTTTCTCAACAGCACCGTGTAACCGGCATAACAGGCCATCGCTGTAAAAACCAGCAGATCACCGCGGTTGATTGACAGAGACAATAATATTCCGGCATCGCCCCTGGCAATAATCGTAACAGCTCCGCAAAGCGACACCAGTATGCCAACACCTTGCAGTTTGGTGACTCTTTCATGAAAGATCATGAACGACAGCAGCACAATAAGCACCGGCATTAGCGATTGCAGCAGAAAAGCATTAATCGCCTCGGTATATTGTAAGCCACTGTAGACCAGAGTATTGAATGCTGCGATGCCCAGTGTTGCGATCAACAGGATTACCGGCCACCGCTGGACCAGAGCATGACGGTCCCGACGCAGATGTGGCAGCGCGGGCAGAGTCACCAGCATCGCAGCACCTACCCAACGCCAGAAAGCCAATGCTACGGGGGGAATCTCACTGTGGAATGCACGGCCGAGGATAAAATTACCAGACCAGAAGAGTACAGCCAGGACCAACAGTAGATATGGACGATCTTTGATATTCTTCATGGCTTGGCGCGATACACAACCAGACCCCGGTTTGCCTTCTAAGTAGCCCAACAAATCTTCATCAACGACCCGTTTTGCACTGCTACGCGATGAGGCATGCCGCAACAAGATCTTGTCCTTACTTTTGACGATCAAGCCAGTGTGGGTAACATCAAGCCCGGCATAGGTGCTGAAAATACCAACGTAATCACCTGATTGCAGGCCGGAAAAGACCTTCATATCAAGCGTTCCGGTGGGAATGAAGATGATCTCACGCGGAGTGACAGAAATTTCTGCAAGCCATAGAGTACCGTCACTCTTGCGATTGAGTTGCTTGCTCACACTTTGAGTACGACCCCTGCCCAACTTCTGCGGTGACATCATTGATTGCGGTGGCAGAACCGGTAACCCAATCGCTGAAAAAGTGCCTGCGTTTTTCATAGGCAACGGTACCATCTCGATAACGGACTTTCTTCAGTTGTTCGGGGAAATCTTCTGCGTCTGAAGTACGACGTAGCGCTTCGACTACATCGAGGAAGGTGAAGCAGTCGAATCCAGATAGATTAATAACCAATTGTTCAGTTTCTTGCGGACTGCCTATCAGAGTGTTAGCTGCGTAAGGCGTGTCGATGAAGTGGCTGGAAAGAGCCACTATCCGGTCGCCTGGATTGTTAATTTGCTTTGCCGATATGATGATTTCCTCAAGTTCAGCATCGCTCCAGCGACCGAAGTCAACCCGTTCCGTTTCAGCAGACAACGCCACACCACACATAAAGCAAAACATGAAGATAAGTGATGTAAATAGCTTTATAATCACAAGAATAAGTTCCAGATTGTTTCAGAGTCTATAGTGATAATGGTTTCGTGACAGACTGATCGTATAGGAGAGTTATAGAGATGCGTAGCCCGTTTGGCAAGGATTCTGTGAGGTTGGCACAACTAAGCACAGGCTCCGTGGAACACACAGACCTTTGCTGTTGTTATTTCAAAAAGTACCCGACCACCTGCCACTGATCATTGTCACCAAGCAGCAAGGTAATGGTTTCAGTCACACGTTCCCTGAGTTCAAACCTCGAGATAAAGGTCATGATTACGTACTCTCCTGGCGGAGCATCGCTTGCTGTATCAGTATAGGAGATATTGTGTTGAACCCGCTCGATGATCGGCCCGAGAAAGGCCCGTATTTTCGTGATCTGCTCATTCCAGGCTTCCTGCGTCAGCATCTTTTTCAGGGTTTCAGAGGAAACCTCCCAGCTTTTTGCATACTCTTCTGTATCGACCAGGAAAAGAAAATGCGCGGCCGCATGTACAGATTTCTCAGAGATTTGATAACTGGGGAGTTTTGTTCAGAACCGGGACAATGACAATCAGAAGGCTTGCAATGAACAAGAACAGGTGAATCCGGTTATTTCTTGAAAGTGCATGTATTTTTACCATGGTGTCCCCCTGTACGATCAAGAGGAAGAAGTGACGCTATGTTTATATTCTAATCCCTTCGAAGCGTGAGGGCAAGTAACGGGGCCCATAAAACTAAAGAAGCGGCTCCTCAGTGTAGGCAACATTGGCATCCTCCGACTTGTAGAGGGGTAGCTCTTTCCCTGCCCGCACGTCTTCCACCCAATTCGGGTTGAGCAGGATCGATTTGCTACTCAGGGCGATATCGGCAGACTCCAGGGCCTCTTCGGCACTCTTGCGATCATAAATCTGGCCGCAGATCATCAACGGCAGCGGAGTAACTTCACGGGTGAGCTGCGCCATATTCAGATCAGTGTCAAAAGCTTTCTCTCTGAAGTTATAGGTGGACAAGGAAATTGCATCGATTGGCTCTCGCACCAGCAGGCCGATCATCTCCTGCCATTCCTCGGCGCTATCGAAAAGAGAGACCTCCATGTCGGCTACGCCCCAGTTAGAGATACGGAAAGTCAACAGGCGCTCCTCCGGCACAACCAGAGCAACCGCATCGATGACCTCGCGGGCAAGACGAAAGCGGTTCTCCACCGAACCGCCATAGCTGTCATCGCGTTGATTTGAGTAACTCGAGAGAAACTGGTTGATCAGATAGCCATGCGCTCCATGAATTTCGATGCCGTCGAAACCGGCGGCCACCGCACCTTTGGCGGTTTCAACAAAACCGTCGATCACATGATCGATATCGAACTGGCTCATCACATCCGGCAACGGGTATGGCTTCCCGGTCATTGGATTGATCTGTTCAGGAGCGAGACGGCTCGGCGCAATCGCACGACCAGCCGGATTGACTTCGGGCCAGGCCATGCGGCCACAATGGAACATCTGCAGGATGGCAATGCCGCCAAACGCTCGTATTTTCTCGACCACAGGACGCCATGCATCGATCTGTCGCTGTGTTGTCATCCTGGCTTGGCCGGGATACCCCTGGCTGCTTTCATAATCGGTGACGATCGCTTCAGTGTAAACGATCGCCGCCCCGTTTTCGGCCCGTCGCACTAAAAAATCAAGCACATCCTGTCGCGGAACGCTGTCGCCAGGCGAAGACATGCGTGTCATGGGAGCAACCCCCAGACGGTTGCACAAGGTGAAGTTTTTAATCTTGAATGGTGAAAAAAGGATGTCGTCTTTCATGGGGGCTCCATTTCTGCCAGCATAGATTCTGCTTAAAGTATAGCTGATTAAGAATGAGATACTTGCTGGGACCAGACTTTTTCATCTATTTATGGCAGTATGTTTAGCTATGCGGCACCCCACTTCACAACTCCCTGTCGAAACGATTCTGGCCGAGCTCGAGCATGCCCTGGCGACTGCACGGACCACAGTACTGCAGGCTCCGCCAGGCTCAGGTAAAACCACCCGAGTGCCCTTAGCCCTGCTCGATGCTCCCTGGCTGGACGGTCGCCGCATCCTGATGCTTGAGCCACGTCGCCTGGCAGCGACCAATGCTGCACGTTACATGGCATCACTACGCAAAGAACAAGTCGGAGACACGATCGGCTACGCAATTCGATATGAGCGTAAAATCGGCCCACACACCAGACTCGAAATCATTACAGAAGGCTTGTTGGTCCGGAGGTTACAAAGCGACCCGGAACTCGCAGGGGTCGGTCTGGTGATCTTCGATGAATTTCACGAACGCAGTCTGCAGGCCGACCTCGCCCTGGCGTTATGTCGTGATGTTCAGCAGGGACTGCGTGAGGATCTGTGCATCCTCATCATGTCTGCGACCCTCGATGCCAAGCCCTTAGCCCGCCTGTTGAACGACTGCCCGATCGTCACGACCACCGGGCGATCCTTCCCGGTCACAATCGAGCATCTGGCAGAAGCCACCCAATTCAGGATTGCCGAGGCAACGACACTGGGGATTCGACACGCCCTTAAGGAAACTCATGGCGACATCCTTGCGTTTCTGCCTGGCACCGGCGAGATTCATCGCTGCCACGATCAGCTCAAGGACCTCTCATCTCAAATCGCTCTGCGCCCTCTTTACGGCAACCTGCCCTTTGCCGATCAGGAGGCCGCTATCCTGCCCGGTGAACGGCGGCGGGTTGTGCTGGCCACCAATGTTGCCGAAACCAGCCTGACCATCGAGGGGATAGAGGCCGTGGTCGATAGTGGTTGGGAAAGGCGTCCACGCTTTGATGCAGCACGCGGCATGACTCTTCTGGAGACAGTACGCATCTCTCGAGCGAGCGCCGAACAGCGTGCCGGTCGGGCCGGCCGCCTTGGACCGGGCTGCTGTTATCGACTCTGGACAAAAGGAACTCAGGGCGCCCTGCTGCCCTTCGCGCCCCCCGAAATCCGTCAAGCTGATCTGGCGCCGCTTGCCTTCGAACTCGCCCAATGGGGTGTTCTGGATGTTGATGACCTGACCTGGCTGGATGTCCCTCCAGGCGGACACCTGGCCGCGGCCCGCCAATTGCTGACAACCCTGGGGGCGCTCGATGAAAATGGCAGACAGACCGTCCTTGGGCGCGAGATGGCCAGTTACCCGACACACCCACGCCTTGCCTGCCTGCTGGTGACCGCTGTTGACAGTAACTGTCCAGGTCTCGGCAGCGACCTGGTCGCCCTGCTTTCAGAGCGTGACCTAATGACAGGAGCCCGCCAAGAAGCTCATGCCACGGGATCAAGCGATCTGCTCGAACGCCTTGAGATTCTGCGCCGAAGCCGGTCACCTCGTACCGGTCCGGTTCGACGTGCAGCCGCTTTCTGGCGTAAACGAACCAAAGCCACCCGGGAACCTGCTCCAGATGCAGAAACCATCGGTCGCCTGCTTGCCTGCGCCTATCCGGACCGAGTCGGTCTTCGGCGCAAGCCCGGGAGCCATCATTACCTGCTGTGCAACGGCCAGGGGGTTGTCCTCGCTTCGAGTTCGGTGGTGCGTGATACAGGGGGGCTGGTGGCGGTCGAAACGATTGGTCGCAAAAGCGGTGAAGGTGAAATACGCCTGGCCAGTGCTCTCTCTTATGCAACAGTCGAGGAACTGTTTGGAGGTGATTCGAACTGGCAACGTGAAGCGGGTTGGGACGATAGTACAAATCGGGTCGTCGCTCGGGAAGTACGCCGACTCGACGCCATCGTTCTGCAGGAGCGGCCGGTGGCGGTGACAGTAGATGACACCCTCCCCGCCCTGCTTGACTTGATACGGCAGCAGGGGCTTGAAATCCTCCCCTGGACACGCGACAACCGGCAACTGCAGGCACGAGCCGCCTTCCTGCATCAGCAACTGGCAGAACAAGGCTGGCGGGACTGGTCGGATATGGCGTTAATGGCTGATCTGGAGGATTGGCTGCCCGCCTGGCTGACGACTGTTAAAAACCGCAATGATCTGAACCGGATCGACCTGATCGCAGCCCTCAAGGCACGGCTCGGCTGGCAGCGATTCAAAGAGCTCGACCGTTTAGCTCCTGAAAAACTGAAAGTTCCGAGTGGATCAAGGATCAAGCTTGACTACTCAAGAGGAGAATTGCCGGTGCTGGCGGTCAAACTACAGGAGATGTTCGGTCTTGCCGAAACCCCGCGCCTGGCCGATGGCCGGGTACCGGTCCTGATCCATCTGCTCTCGCCGGCCGGACGACCGCTGGCTGTCACCAGAGATCTGAAAAGTTTCTGGGATACGGTCTATCCGGAAGTTCAGAAGGAGATGAAAGGTCGCTACCCCAAGCATCCCTGGCCGGATGATCCATGGGCGGCCAAAGCGACGCCCAGGACGACGCCAGGACAACAAAGGGAGCCAGAAAAAAACGATAAGCTGCAGAGGGGGAAAAGGAGGTCGGCGGCCGGTCTGTCATTGGGTATATTTTTCCAATACAGCCTGAACCTCTTTCGAAGCTTCCTTCTGATACTCAACGATCAACTGTGCCGCTGTTTGATCCAGATCGGCGACGAATTCGATAGAGACATCAGAGACAACAATCCCATTCTCCTTGATCACCTTGAGCGAATAGAGATGAAGCTGCCGGGAGCCTGCCCACTGGACCGACTCAACCTCGGCAGCCGCCTTCAGCAGCGCATCTTGCTGCATCGTATCGAGAGACTTCCAGGAATCCAGATTGATCGTAAGCATATTCAGCGGAAAAGCATAGTTGATCGGTTTAAATGTGCCAAGGACGTCCCAGAGCTTACTGTTCCTGGTTGATTCCGCCGAAGTCAGCACCGAATTGATCATGCCGGTGTTCAGCGCTGAGCGGACATCCCCCCAGGGTAATGACACAGGAGTAACGCCGAGGATGCGCAGAAATTCAGCGCTGTTCTTATCATAGGTGCGGGTCCTGAGATCGGCAAGATCGGCCTTGGATGCAACTACCTTTCTGGTGACCAGGCCGCTGGGAGGCCAGGGCGCAGCATAGAGGAGCTTCTGGTTCCACCTGGACGCAGCTTGCTCGTAGAGTGGGCGACAGTCCTTGTAAAGTTTGTGGGCCGTAGCGAAGTCAGGGACCAGGCGGGGCAAAGAACTGACGCCGAAGACATGTTCACTTCCGGCGACAACACCCATCAGGATATCGGCCATCGGCACCTGGCCATCCTTGACGACTTTGAGCAGTTCAGGATCCTTGAAGCCGAGACTCCCTCCTGGATAAACAGTGATATCGACAGTACCATTGCTATATGACCTGACCAGGTCAGCAAACTGTATCGCTCCCTGTGTGTGGATGCTGTCGGCACCGTAACTGGCGTGCAGGTCCATTTTGACAGTCGCTGCAAAAGCCGGCAGAGCAAGGATGAGCAGGACAGTTAACATTGCCAGGATTCTTTCTTTCATCTTTATCCTCTAGCAGCCCGTCGTACAATCAGGGCTGAAGCGAAAATTTGGGTGTTTGAGACCAGATTTTGGCTCGTTTGAGAGTAATAGCCGTAGCTATTGGTCGAAAAGGAGCTGAAATATGGGCCAAACAAGCGAATTTGCAGCCAGATCATTGATAGTTCGACAGGCTGCTAACAATCGTTGAGATTAAAAGAATCGATTGAGACTTCTCCCAAACTATACCCTGCCCGCCAGCGACACACCACAGCTGCCATCACAATAGGGCAGGTCTCCGGTCAATCCACAGCAGCAGATAAACACCTTTTGCCGTCGCTTGATCTTAAACTCAATTGGTGAACTGCCGCTGCCGCTGTGCGATTCATCACAGAAAGGCAGGTTCTGCGACTTACCACAGGTACAGCGATAGTAGGTACCAGGCTCCAGAGTAATGCTGATCGGCAAGCCAGTATCGTCGTTTTTCATAGGAACTCCTTAAAATCAGGGACGTGGAACGAGGGTAAAACCACGAACCACAAGCCACAAGCCACTGACCACGAACCGGTTATTTCATAAACCAATCGTAGGCAAACTTTCCGACCACACCAAGAACGACCAACTCCACGAAAGTGATGGCCACCATGACCCACACTTTCCTTTTGCCGCCCTTCAGCCCTTTTACCAGGAAGTCGGGCATGAACCTGGCCATGTCCTCATTCATGTTCTCCCAGGCTTCTTTGAAAACACTGTCTTGTTGTTTTTTGGGGGTGGCCTGCTGTTTCTTCTTTGGGGCAGGTTTCTTTTTATTGTGTTTTTTGCTCATTGGTCTTCCTGAAAAACTCAAATCTTCCCGCAATAAAACGTCGAGTCACCACGCGGGGATTACAGTTGATGCCAAACTCGTTCTGCCTTGAACGAGTTCATTGTCCCCACAAGCGCACCAAGTCATCAGAGGCTCTAGCCCCTGTGCCGTGCCATAGTGTAACCAACCCTACGTGATCATCGAATATCCCGTACACTATGCAGTATTTTGCGGGTCCTGAAGTAAAGTAAAACTCTCTCAATACAACCTTTTGCCCCAACATGATGTATGGGGTACTTGTGCCTGCTTCGTTATTATCAAAAAATCTTTTTTGGGCCAAGCCAACATCTTTAATGAACACGCCTGCTATTTCCGGCCTATAGCGCTTCGAAAGATTCCGGGCGTATTCGCGGACCTTCTGCTTATATTCGAGAGATCGCTTAAGCTGTCGTTGACTCATTCTTGATCTCTTCCATAAGATCCTCAAGGAAGGTGTCGTCTTCCGTCACGATCTCACCAAGGTCTGACTTGAGTTCAACCCATCCACGTTCTACAGACTGAAGGAAGTCCATTTGGTCTTGAAATTCTTTTGCATATTTACGAAAAGAATACCGCAACACCTCCTGCTCAGAGCGCCCCTGGGTTTCAGCCATAAATTTGAGGGTCGCCTCATCTGCACCATCAAGCCTCAGATTTACTTGTTTGTCCATTGCCATAACTAAACCTCCAGATATCTATAGTATCAATGTATAGCATTGCGTATCATCATGCAAGTAGAATAGTCAAGACCTCTACCCTGAACAACTCTGTCAGCGTATCAGTTTTATTGATCCCGTTTGATTGTAATTCAGACACAAAAGAGCCCTCCGAAGTGGAAGGCTTAATGGCTTATTTTTTAGTTTAATCAAAAATTATCTTGCGAGAGTTTCCAGACTTTTCAGGAAATTCCAGACTTTACCGAGGTCTTACTAAATTGTCAAAGTGCCGACGAAAGCCAAGGCAACCAGAAGTAAAACTGTAACTTTTGCATAATTCATTTTGTGTCTCCAATTGATAGCAACATCAATTTTCTCGGCAACTCCTTGGCGTCAATCCTGTAGCATCTCCAAATCCCTTTACAGCAGAGGAGATTTACAGACGCGGGCTCACGCCAGTGACCAGATTGACAGGGCCTTACTTCCCCTTCGGGAACATGAACGTCAGACTGAGCTGTATATTGTAGTTTGCACCATGCGTGGGTCTCACAACATTGCCGTAGCCAGCAAGCTTCAAGTTCACCGCCTGCTTCCCCCCAGTGCATGATCTTGCCGACACCGCCCCCTAAAGGAACGGTCCATTCATCACCACTTTTGGCATCCCAGTTAGCAGTGATTACCGGTGCCGAGGAGAGGTACCAGCCGGTCTTGCCAATATTGTAATTGGCAAACGGCTGAAGAACCGTCAGGTTAATGTCAGGTTCGTCGCTCGGTCCTCCGAAATCCCACATCTGGGAAGCCAACAGACCAGTGACCCAGTGCCCTGGCATGGTCAACACAACGGCTGCCGGCCCGGCCCCCCATTTCTGGGTTCCTAGCGAATCATTGGTACGGGTCGGAATTTGAAGCTGGGGGCCAGCACCGACAATCCATTTACTTGTTTTTGCCGGCGTAAAGAACGCCTGGTAGGTCGTATCACCGAGCCCATTCCTGCGGCCTTCGGAACCACGGGGCTGAGAGATGACCGGAATAATGAGCCGATTAATAAGATTCCAGTCCTTATTCAGAGAGACCGGAATCACCGGTTTGATATTCATCACATTCTGAACTTTATCGTGGGGTCCGGCATCAACGTTGTAATTGTTCTCGAAAGGTACGCTGATCAGGCTCGACACCGGGTTCTGGGAAGCCTTGGCCAGGTCATGTCCAGCATGAGGAGGGGGATGATGTGCCTCATCCTTATGGGCCCAGGCCGTGCTCGAAAGGGCGACAAGACCGACCGAGAGTAAGGCAATCAAGAGCAGGCAGATAAAGGGGTGTGCACGATTAGACCTGTGAGGTTGTTTCATGATTTTCCTCCACAAATTAACAGATGACGTAACACCAAAACACCTATTTGACAAAGCCACCGAACATGACGGCAACTCTTTGGATCGTCCAGAAGGCACCGAGGCTACCCACAGTATAGGCTGGCAGGGCTGTGGCCCAGCGAGGCCAGCGGATATTTAAAATATTTCGGGTGAACCGTTCGAACATCACAATAGCCAGGACAAATAATAGCTGGCCGACTTCGACACCCACGTTGAAGAGCAGTAGCGCGGTCGGAATCTCCGTATTCGGCAAGCCGATATTGCTCAGCCCGCTGGCGAAGCCGAAACCATGCAGAAGACCAAACGCAAAGGCGACCACCCAGGGATGTCGGATGGTAAAACTGGTCTCACCCCGCCAGACCCGGACGATCTCCGGCCCAAGGAAGAGAATACTCAGAGCAATGGTCGCTTCGATCGGCTTGATCGGTGCGCTGACGTAGCCCAGGGTGGCTGCTGCCAAGGTAATACTGTGCGCAATGGTGAAGGCCGTGATGGTCTTAAAGAGCTTCCAACGGCGACCGACGATCAAGAGCAGCCCCAGCACAAAGAGGAGATGGTCAACCCCCTGTAGGATATGCTCGACCCCAAGCCTCAAATAGATCCAGGCAATCTCTGCTCTTGTTCCCTGAGCAGGCACCGTAAAAGAAGGCTCCGCAGGCCGCAGGATAGCGGATTGGGTCGTGCCATCTGCAAAACTGATCCGCACCATGGTATCGATCTGCGTCGCTGACAGCCCATCAATGGTGATTATCTCACCGGCCAGCCCCCCCCTCTTTGGCTTGGTAGGTGGAAACCTGAACCTTTGCGCCGGGAACATCATGGATGGCAGGCGGCCCATAGGCGGCCAGGCTGGCAGGTAGAATCGGCGTGATATCAACCTCGTAGCCGGGGAGTACAGGGACTTTCCAGGTCACCTCGAACCAGCCGGGTTTCTGCTCGACGATATTCAGCAGCGCGGGGCGAATTTCGTGAGCGTGCACCTTGTCGAGTGAGCCCAACCCGATTAGAAGCAGGATTCCCGCAAAGAGGAATATGCGCGCGAACCGACCCGTTATCATGGTGTCGACTCCTTGGCCTCTGCTTCAATGATCACATCATAACGGGCGATCATACTGTCGACGAATTGTTCATTCAGCTCCTTGCGCTTATCACTCTCCCACTCGAGCCGGACCTGCTCTTCGGCATCGGCGAAGAGCGGCGGTTCTGTCTTCTGGTGATCATGCACGTAGACCAGGTGCGTTCCGTAACCGGACAACACCGGACCGTGCCACTGGGCTGGCTCAAGTTCAAATACCGAGCGCGCAAAGCCACTGCCGAAGAGTTTTAACAGCTCGGCTTCCGAACGCTCCGGGTAATAGCTTTGCAGCATGAACGAATCACCATAGGCCTGGGCGTCATTGGGTGGTTCCTTTAACGCAATAAGTTTTACTTTGATCTCCTCGGCATCGACAAGGGTCTGTTCTCCACGTAGGTCCGGGTCGATAAAGACATGGGTCATGGTCACGATATCAGGAGCCTGGTAGCGTTCGAGATGCTCTGTGAAATAGGCCTGGAGCTCATCGTCCGTCGGCGGCTGCGGGCTGATCAGGTCTTGAGAGAGGAATTCCAGCTTTTGCGCGAGCCGACGGCGGATGACCGAGTCGTCCCGGTCGAGGCCCATGGCCACCGCTTCGCGATAGAGAATCATCTCGCGCAGATACTGATCGATCAGGCCTTGCCGTTCCTCAGAAGTCGGTGGCCGCATCCAGCGCTTCTCCCAGGCATCGGTCAACCAGGCGATCTCGCCGGTCGTGATGGTGATGGTCCGCTCTTGTTCCTGGGAATCCTGTTGGCCCCAGAGCCCGTAAAGAACGAAGAGGGCCGCCCCGATGATCAGGAAGTGAACCAAGGGCTCACGAAAAAATCTCATATTTCATCCTGTCTATTATTTAGTAAGTATGTGTACCCAGATTCAGACTACGAAGGTCTGAACCTGGGCATATGTTGAGGCGGTAATATACAGACGGGTTCATAAATCGAGAACGAGTCTGGCCCCGAGAATCACTGCG
>PVMK01167245.1_pt1 | contig 13072 bp, 10 predicted proteins | sample 1853481 | NCBI WGS metagenome assembly PVMK01 (sample SAMN08533507, study PRJNA380276) | Marine sediment metagenome, whole genome shotgun sequencing project.
CGCATTGTCTCCGCTAGCAATGCCGCTATCGATAACGGGCGGATTATCCACGAATTGCCGCCACCAGGTCGAATGTGTCAGCCATGACTATTACTCCGTTATCTGATTGATTTTGCTAGTTTTATTTTGAAAATTCCAAACGATTCACCAGCCAGAACTGCGACCGCTCTAAGCTGGGGCGCGCATATTAACCTATGAAACGTGGGAGAACCAGTCAAGAATTGCCGAAAACGCCCGTGGCAGAGCGCTTTGACCCACGGCTTGCTTTGACGACTTATCCTGGACCCGGTCTAGTCGACATACATCGAGCTGACGGACTCTTCGTCGGAGATACGGCGCATTGTCTCCGCTAGCAATGCCGCTATCGATAACGGGCGGATTATCTTGCAGGCTGCAGCGGCTTCACTGAGCGGAATAGTGTCTGTCACGACAACTTCATCAAGATCCGATTCACTGATGCGGCCAACCGCCGGACCCGACAACACGGCATGGGTGATATAAGCGGAAACCGAGGCTGCACCGCGTTCTTTCAGCGCGCCTGCGGCGTGGCACAGGGTTCCAGCAGTGTCCACCATGTCATCAATCATCACGCAGTTCTTGCCCTCGACCTCGCCAATGATATTCATAACTTCCGACTGATTCGCCTTGGAGCGACGTTTGTCGATGATAACCAGGTCAGCATCGTCCAGGCGCTTTGCGAGCGCACGTGCACGAACAACGCCGCCGACGTCCGGTGAGACAACGACCATATCGTCGTATTTCTGCTTCCAGACATCACCAGCAACAGCGGCGACGCGTAAACGTTGTCAACAGCGATATCGAAAAAGCCCTGAATTTGCTCAGCATGCAGATCGACGGTCAGAACCCGGTCTACCCCTGCTGTACCAATGAGCTTGGCAACCAGTTTGGCCGTGATAGGTACCCGAGAGGACCGCGGCCGGCGATCCTGGCGCGCAAACCCGAAGTACGGGATCACAGCAGTGATACGCGCCGCAGACGCGCGTCTGGCGGCATCGACCATCACCAGGAGTTCCATCAGGTTCTCGGAAGTCGGCGGACAGGTTGGCTGGATAATGAATGTTTCGCGGCCGCGAATGTTTTCAAGAATCTCGATGTTGATTTCGCCATCACTGAACCGGTCAACGAGCGCTTTGGAGAGTGGAAGCCTCAAACAACGCGCAATCTCGTGAGCCAGCTTCGGATGCGCGCTACCCGAAAATACTGCCATTGATGCCAAATCCACAAACAGCCCCTTATATGGTTCTAAACCACGATTGAAATGGCTGGGGCGGCAGGATTCGAACCTGCGGTACACGGGATCAAAACCCGATGCCTTACCACTTGGCTACGCCCCAATCTCAGGATTTCAGTTGCTATTGTCCGCTGTGCGGCGCAATTGTGCGGTGAGGGTATGGAGGTGTCAAACACGAATGTGTTTCGGACCAAAATCAGGCTCAGTCGAGAAATATCCACCGGTCGATAACGAGCCGTACTTTGGTGTCGGGATTGACGGCCGTGAGACGGCTCGGCATCAATTGCCCGCCACCTTCTTCATAGCGTGAAATGGTGACCAGCCAGCCGCGTTGCTGCAGAGTTTCGAGTTGCCCCTCTGCATTGAAAGTCGAAACAAATTGCCCTACCGGTTCGGCAACCGGATCTGGAATTCCCAGCGCCCAATAGCGCAAACTTTCGACCGGTATCGTCCAACCATAGCGATATTGCAGCTCAATCTCGGCATTCCGCAATTCCGTTTTGACGCCGTCCTTATCAGTCAACACGACTGAGCTTCCGTCACCTTCAACCCGAATAGCGCCAATTCCCAGCTTGCCACTGACGGTCGCCTGAAATTTGTCGCCCTCCTGAATCCAGCGCAATCTGCCATCGAAACCGTCCGTTTCGGTGCTGATACCGATGCGGCCGCTGAACTCCCAGTCGTCCAGTCTGGCCAGCACTTCGGTTCGAGTGTCCCAATCGGACAGGTCAGGTAGCTGTAGGCTTTGACGAGTTGCGCAGCCTGAGATCAGCAGCAAAGCTGCCGCTATCGCGACCGGCGTCAGACTGCGGCGAACTGCCATGCGGCCTCGCTCAGCACCCACCGCGAAATCACGGCGCTTCGGTGAACAGGCGATCTCGTACATCATCCAGGAGCGCGTTTTCCGGGTTCTGGGCTTCTGACGCAAGCAGTATTTCAAGCGCGTCGGAATCGCGCTCCAGCACTGCCAAGACTTCGATCAAATGCGCTGCCACCTCCGGATCCGGGAACTGCTCGTAGGCCTTCTCCAGCTCGACCAGCGCTTCATCATACTTGCCACGCTTGTACAAAACCCAGCCAAGGCTATCGATGATCGCCGGGTTTTCAGGATCGTAGCCAAGTGCCTTGCGGATCAGCTTCTCCCCTTCCCGGTACTTGTCTGTACGATCGGCCAACGTGTAGCCCAGGGCGTTTAGCGCCAAAGCGCTATCGGGCCAGCGTTTCACCGCCGCGCGATACTGAGCCACCGCATCGTCCACACGATCCATGCGCAACAAGAGCTCGGCTCGGTTGAGCAATATGCCTTCGTCGTTCGGCCGGTAGCTAATGGCCTTGTCGTAGACTTCCAGCGATTCCGGATAGCGTTCTAACGACGCCAGCAATTGTGCTTTGGCCACCACCATGTCCACGGCAAAGCTCGGGTTCTTGCTGCCGAAATCCTCGAGGTGCGTGATCGCACCTTCAGCATCCCCGCCCTGGAATGCCATTAATGCACTGACGCGGCGCTGCGAAGCAACAGCATTCTGGCCGCTGCGAACCTGACCGTAGAGTCGGATTGCCTTCCCAAACTCCTGACGGATGTCAGCAATACGAGCCAGATAGTAAAGCGCATCCATCGTATATTGCCGGGAACTCAGGACATCTTCAAAGTCGTCCCACGCCGCATCTAAATTACCCTGCCGAAAATTGATGATCGCCATCAGACGTATCGCATCAACTCGTGATGCCTGCTCCAGCAGGATCTGATTGACCTGACTTAGCGCATCATCGTCACGCCCGGCTGTCATCAGCATGAGCGCTAATTCCATACGCGCATCGGGGTCCGGGTCAGGATCATCACCGATAATGCGAGCAGTGTAGTCAATCGCCTCTTCCTGCTTGCCACTGAGCAACAACGCTCGCGCATAAAGCAGTTTGGCTTTGGTCCACTCCGGGTCCAGCTCGATAGCACGCAATGAGCGCTTCTCTGCTTCTTCCGAGTCGCCGGCCTGCAGCGCCATTACCGCCGCGGCATAGTGCGCATATGGAGAATCCGAGTACGGCTTGGCCAACCAACGCATAACTTCATCCGCATCTTCGGCATCTTCCCGGGACAGTATTGGCACCAGAGAGATCAGGCGCGCATCCGGCTCGTCGGTATCGCGTTCAATCAGCTCTCTGAAACTTTGGCGCGCGTCCCTGAGATCACCAAGTCTTAACTCGATCTGGGCCAAATACAGCAGCGCTTCGTCGCTGCTTTCTTCCAGTTTCCGCCAGCGTTTGGCCGCAATCAGAGCATCGTCATCGAAGCCGAAACTGTACGCGACACGGGTCGCCTGACCCGCGATTTCGACGTCATCACTAAGCTCGGCCGCCATGCGGTACTCCCGCGAGGCAACCAGAAAGTCATCACGCTGCAGAGCCATTTCAGCCTGCAAAACGTGCGCGCTCACGGGGTCAGATTCGTCGTCCTGAGCAAGAGTGACCGGAGCCGTTAGTGGGATCATCGCGAGTAGCAACAAACTGATCGACATTTGTCTTAGATTCATTTGTCTCGGAACACGTAGCATTGATACCCTTTTATTCAATTTTGGAGTGGCCGCCGCTTTTGCCGCGTCGGCGATATTGCTGTTCTGAGGTAACAGAGACAAGGAACTGTGTCTTCAGTTCGCTTATGATACAAACTCAATGATCGTATTCCTAACTTTGCCATACCGGCACGTCGTCAAAAAACTGTCATGCGGCTGCAAATACTCGGGCTAAACCATAACACGGCACCTGTTGAAATTCGCGAGCAAGTTGTATTTGCCAGCGGTGACATCGACAGTGCGCTCACTCGCCTGAAAGAGTTAGACGGCGTGGACGAAGCGGTGCTGCTGTCAACCTGCAATCGCACCGAATTTTACGTCATTACGACGGGTTTGGGCCGCGACAAACTGCGGACCTGGCTGCACAATGAACGCAATATCGACCAGTCCATGGGAGAAACGCTGTTCACGCTGGATGACGATGCCGCAATCCGGCATATATTTCGGGTCGCCTGCGGGCTGGATTCCATGGTTCTGGGCGAGCCTCAGATATTGGGACAGCTAAAGGACGCTTATCGACGCGCGCAACAGGCCGGGACGGCCGGGAAGCGTTTGTCCAGGTTATTTCAACACACTTTTTCGGTCGCCAAAAAAGTACGCACCGATACCGAGATCGGCGCCAGCCCGGTGTCAGTTGCCTCCGCGGCTGTCAGCCTCGCGCAACAGTTCTTTGCCGGTTTTACAAAACACACGGCCTTGCTCGTCGGTGCCGGCGCGACGGTAGAATTGGTCGCGAAGCATCTCGCCAGTCGGAATATCGGCCGCCTGTTCGTTGCCAACAGAGATGTCGAAAAAGCGCGTGACCTTGCCAGCCAGTTCGGCGGCTTCGCGGTACCACTGTCGGAACTCGATGGCATCTTGCCGGAGGCGGACATTCTGATCACCTCCACTGCCGCCCCTGAACCCATCATTACACTCGAACAAGTCACGCGAGCGATCGCCGCTCGTAAGCGAAAGCCAATTTTCGCCCTCGACATTGCCGTACCGCGGGATATAGAGCCGGAAGTCGCTCAACTGGACGACGTATACCTGTATACGATCGATGATCTGAACAAGGTCATTCTTCAGGGCCAGGGCAATAGAGAGGCGGCTACCGCGGACGCCAGCAAGATTCTCGACGATGAGATTATTCGATATCTGAGAATCGAACGTTCCAAACAAGTCGCACCGATCATTACCGCGTTGCGCGATCAAGGTGAAGAGCTGCGTGCGCGGGTCATCGAACAGGCGCGTCGCAGATCGGCGCAAGGTGCCGACACTGACGAGATTATCGAATACGCAACTGCATCACTGATGAAAAAGTTACTGCACAATCCAACGGTGTGCCTGCGGGAAGCGGGGGAAGCTTCGGATGAAGAGTTCATCGCAGCCGCGCGCGCGCTGTTCAAACTCGACAAAGTCTAACGGCAGCCCGCATGAAAGATTCCATACGAAATAAACTCGAGTCCGTACGCGATCGCTTTGAAGAAATCTCGGGGTTACTCTCGGACCCGGACGTTATTGGTGATCAGAATAAATTTCGCGACCTCTCGAAGGAATACGCGAGAGTCGAGCCCATCGTCGGGTTGTTCACACAGTTTGAAACTCTGGGTGACGACATTGCGGCGGCTGAGGAAATGGCCAGTGACACAGATGTCGAAATTCGGGAGATGGGCCAAGAAGAGTTGCGGGGCCTGCTGGCGAAGCGCGAAGGCCTGCTGCTTGAGGTGCAAAAATCACTGATCCCGCCCGACAAACACGATCAGAGCAATGTATTTTTGGAGATTCGCGCTGGTACCGGCGGCGACGAAGCAGCCATATTCGCCGGCGACCTGCTGCGCATGTACATGAAATATGCCGAGACCATGAAATGGTCTGTCGAAATCCTGAACGCGCGTGAAGGTGATCATGGCGGGTACAAGGAAATTATTTGTCGGGTAGCGGGCAGTGGCATTTTCGCAAGCATGAAATTCGAATCGGGTGCACATCGCGTACAACGTGTGCCCGCCACTGAATCGCAAGGTCGAATACATACGTCGGCCTGCACCGTGGCAATACTTCCGGAACCCGACGAAGTTGAACTGGACGAGATCAAGCCCGCGGACTTGCGTGTTGATACCTTCCGCGCATCAGGCTCTGGTGGACAACATGTGAACAAGACTGATTCGGCGGTACGCCTCACTCACCTGCCGAGCGGTGTCGTTGTCGAGTGTCAGGATGAACGCTCGCAGCACAAAAATCGTGCGCGTGCTATGTCGTTGCTGCAGGCAAAACTTCTCGATGCGAAGGTAACCGAGCAGAACGCTGAACAAGCCGAACAGCGCCGACTATTGGTTGGATCCGGCGATCGATCCGAGAGAATTCGTACTTACAACTACCCGCAAGGCCGCGTCACGGACCACCGTATCAACCTGACGCTGTACAAGCTGGACGAGATTCTTGAAGGTGGCCTGGACCAGATTATTCAACCATTAATCAATGAGTATCAGGCCGATCAGCTTGCTGCGTTGAGTCAATAGTTAAGAAAACCCTGGCAGCGTGTTGAAAAACGATCAGCGTGCCCGTAGGAGCGGCTTCCAGCCGCGAAAAGATGCTGATTCAACGTGTCTTGCCCGAACAAAATCGCGGCTGAAAGCCGCTCCTACGACTTTTTCAAATCGCGGAGTTCAGCGAAAGAATGATCGATCAAGAGAATTACGTTGCGGGACAGCCCATGCAATGAACACCCCTTGCACGCCGGCGACAACTTTACGATTCGGGCAGGTTTTGTCGGCGAGTAGGAAGTTGTTGAGACGACCAAAAAAATCTACGCGGTTTATGAACCCAGCGCTTGATCCAGATCGGCCAGCAAGTCCTCTACCGACTCTATCCCAACCGACAATCGAATCAGCTCGTCGCTGATACCCAGTTTTTCCCGCTCTTCCAGCGGCACCGACGCGTGCGTCATGATGCCCGGATGGTCAACCAGGCTTTCGACGCCACCTAAACTTTCTGCGAGCGCGAAAATCTCGCAACGTTCCAGGAAGCTTCGTGCAGCTTCAATATCACCCTTGATGAAGAACGTGACGATACCGCCATAACCGTGCATCTGGGTTTGCGCCAGCCCGTACTGCGGGTGCGACGGCAACCCTGGATACAACACGCTGTCGACGCGAGGATCCTGCTCCAGCCATGCCGCGATTCTGGCTGCACTTTCGCAGTGACGCTGCATGCGAACATCGAGCGTCTTTAGGCCACGCAGCGCCAGAAAGCTGTCGAACGGACCAGCCACCGAGCCAACGGAGTTATGCAGATAAGCGAGTTGTTCAGCCAGTTCGAGATCGGCGGTGACTGCGATACCGCCGATAATATCGGAGTGACCATTTATAAACTTGGTTGCAGAGTGCATGACAATGTCGCAGCCGAGCTCGAGCGGACGCTGCAGGTATGGAGTCGCAAACGTATTGTCGGCAACCAGCAAAAGTTCGTGTGCATTCGCGAATTTGGCCAACGCGGCAAGATCAACGATTTTGAGCAACGGATTGCTCGGCGATTCAATCCAGATCATGCGCGTGTTATCGCGAACGGCAGCTTTAAGTGCCCCGGCATCGGTCATATCAATGAAGCTGAATTCAAGACCGGCGCTGCGTTTACGCACGCCGTCGAACAGTCGTCGCGTACCACCGTAAAGGTCGTCCATCGCGATGACGTGGCTGCCCGTATCGATCAACTCGAGAATGGTACCGATCGCGGCCATGCCTGATGCAAATGCGAAGCCGTGTGATCCGGATTCCAGATCGGCGATACAGCGTTCGTATGCCTGGCGCGTCGGATTTTGTGTGCGCGAGTATTCATAGCCCTGATGAACACCCGGGCTCGATTGTACGTAGGTCGACGTCGCATAGATCGGCGGCATGATTGCGCCGGTGCTTGGATCCGGTTCTTGCCCCGCATGAATGGTTCGTGTCGCGAACGACTGTCTTTTAGTGGATTTGCTCATAATCGAAGTATCTCAAATCTGGCGACGGAGGTAATTCAACACATCGGATCTGGTAATAAGGCCCAGGAACTCGTCGCCATCCGATATCGCAGCGTACGGCTGTACCTGCAGCATCGAAACAAGGTTGTTAATACTGACTGACTTGTCCAGCTTGATGAATGCAGTTTGCATCGCAGCATCGACGGTCGAGTTCATCAGCTGGGGTTTGCCGAAGACAAACTGCAAGATCGCATCTTCGGTTACAACGCCGACCAGACGGTTTTCCTCCATTACCGGTAACTGCGAAAACCCGGCATTTCTCAAGCGATTGTGTGCCGTCGTCAGTACATCAGTGGGCCCCACGGTAATCGTCGCACGCTCATCGTGCAGGCGACCGATCAGATCGCGCAAATCGCCAAACTGTTCGCGCTGAATAAAACCCTGGTCCTCCATCCAAAATTCGTTGTACAGCTTGGACAGATACTTGTTGCCGGTATCACAAGCGATAGTAACGACACGCTTGGCCTCGGTTTGCTCATGACAATATTTGAGCGCCGCACACAGCAACGTTCCGGTTGATGAACCCGCAAGTACGCCCTCTTGTTTCAGGAGTTCGCGCGCGGTCTCAAAAGACTCCGCATCGCTGATAGCGAACGCCTGACTCACTTTGCTGAAATCAGCAATATCAGGAATGAAATCCTCTCCAATACCCTCGACGAGCCAGCTACCCTTCTCGCCGAGCTCGCCGGTATTGATGTAGTCGGTGAGAACTGAACCGACCGGATCTGCCAGAATAATGTCTACCTGCGGTGCATGCTCGGCGAGGTATTTTCCGATTCCGCTAACCGTACCGCTGGAACCAACACCAAGAACGATCGCGTCCAGATCGCCGCCCATTTGCTCGAGAATTTCCGGGCCCGTCGTTTGTTCGTGTGCAAGCGGATTGTCCGGATTGCCGAACTGGTTGATGAAGTAAGCACCTTTCTCTTTGGCGATGCGCTGACCGAGGTCCTGATAATACTCAGGATGTCCTTTGGCCACGTCCGAGCGCGTCAACACAACCTCCGCACCCATTGCCCGAAGATTGAAAATCTTCTCCTGACTCATCTTGTCGGGAAGCACCAGAATCATCCGATAACCCTTTTGTGCGGCAACCAGCGCCAGACCGAGGCCCGTATTACCTGCCGTCGCTTCGACCAGGGTGTCGCCGGGCTTGATGTCGCCACGCACCTCGGCCTGCTCGATCATCGAAATTCCGATACGATCCTTGATTGAACCCGCTGGATTCATCAGTTCGAGTTTCAGAAAAAGCCGGCAGGGACCTGTGTCCAGACGCGTCATTTCGAGCATCGGAGTGCCGCCGACCATTTCAAGAATGTTGGAATAGACCTTCATGAGCATTACTGTATCAGCCGAATCTGCTGGCGAGTGTACGCGAAGTAACGTGACGGAAACCACCCTCAACAGGCCACGGCATGAGTGAATCCGATCGTATCGATACCCTTCTTGGTAACGCGACCACGCGTCTGGCCGACGTCAGCGATTCCGCACGACTGGATGCTGAATTGCTGCTTTGCCGCTGCATAGATATGCCACGCTCTTATTTGTTCGCACACCCTGAAGACACACTGGATGAAGCGGCCGTCGAGCGGCTGAATCTACTGCTGGAGAGGCGTCTATCGGGCGAACCGATGGCCTACATCACCGGCATCCGTGAATTTTGGTCGATGGAGCTCATCGTCAGCCCGGCAACGTTGGTGCCGAGACCGGAAACCGAATTGCTTGTCGATCTGGCTTTGCGGCAGATTCCGCGCGATACAGAATGGCAGGTGCTCGATCTTGGCACAGGCAGCGGAGCGGTCGCCGTAGTTATCGCAAAAGAGCGCCCGCTATGCCAGATAACGGCGGTAGACCAGAGCACCGCGGCATTGGACGTCGCAAGGGAAAACGTCCGGCAATTAAATCTCGGCAATGTGACCTGCATTGAAGGCGACTGGGTACAACCCGTGGCCGGGCAACAATTCGATATCGTCGTTTCAAACCCGCCCTATGTGCGCGCCGACGATGCGGCGCTGCACGCATTGGCCGCAGAACCAGTCGCAGCATTGGTGGCTGGTGAAGACGGTCTGGATGCCATTCGGGTCCTGGCGCGGGATTGCGGCTCGATTCTTCGCGCAGACGGCATGTTGTTGATCGAACATGGCGCGGATCAGCAATCTGAAGTCAAATCGATACTGCTGCAGCAAGGCTGGACAGACGTAGTCTGCCACCTCGACATCGCCGGAAAACCGCGGGTCAGCGTCGCCAATAATTCCTGATACGAGACAGCCAAGAGTAATATGTGATACATAACGGCGCTCACAACCAAAGCGAGTCATCATGATCACCATCAAAACCAGCCTCGGCGACATCTCCGTAGAACTTTTCGAGGACAAAGCGCCCATTAGCTGCGAAAACTTTCGCGAGTACCTAACGAACGAACACTTTGCGGATACAATTTTCCACCGTGTCATTCCAAACTTTATGATTCAGTGCGGCGGCATGACCGAGGACATGTCCAGCAAAGAAACACGTGCACCGATCAAGAACGAAGCCGAAAACGGCAAAAGCAACGTTCGCGGCACGCTGGCAATGGCACGCACTGGCGCTGTCGATAGCGCCACATCGCAGTTCTTCATCAACATCAGTGACAACGACTTCCTGAACCACAGTGGTCGCGACTTCGGTTACGCGGTGTTCGGAAAAGTATCGGGCGGGATGGAGGTCGTTGACGCAATTGCTGCGGTACCGACCGGAAGCCGTGGTGGCCATCAGGATGTGCCGCTTGATACCGTAACCATTCTGGAAGTCACAAGCGACGAGTAAGCCGTGCCAGACAGTAGTCCAAAGCTGGATCGACATGCTAGACACGTGGCATTGCCACAGGTTGGCGGCGACGGACAGGCGCGAATAGCTAATGCCACAGCCCTGCTCATCGGCGTCGGCGGTATAGGCTGCGCTGCCGCAAGCTACCTGGCATCCAGTGGCATCGGTCACTTGATGCTGTGTGACTTCGACACGGTAGACCCAACCAACCTTGGGCGGCAGATATTGTATGGGCCCGATGACGTTGGCGAACTAAAAGCCACTGTTGCTGCCGAACGACTCGCTGTAATTAATCCGGAAATTCAGATCACACCCATCATAGATCGGCTTGACGATGAGGCACTGGCCGATGCTGTTGCTCAGACCGATGTGGTGTTGGATGGCTGTGATAACTTCGCAACACGTTTTCAAGTCAACGACGCGTGCGTGGCAGCGAATAGCTGTCTGATTTCGGGATCGGCCATTCGATTGGAAGGTCAGATCGCCGTGTTCGGCCCTGACTTCGGATCGTCACCGTGCTATCGCTGTCTATACCAGGAAGCCGACGAATCACTTGAGAGTTGCGCCGGCAACGGCGTGCTCGCGCCAGTGCCTGGCGTAATCGGCACGATGATGGCGGTAGAGGCGATCAAATTTGCAGCCGGCATAGATTCGCCACGCGGAGTACTGCAACTCTATGATGCAAGCAACGGCGAATTGAGATCCATACAAATCGAAAAACGCGACAACTGCCCAGCCTGCGGCTAAGCCGACAACCCCACTTCTCTATTGCGAATCGGGATTCATAGAAGCGGCAAAGCAAGCAGACGATTTATTGCCACTAGGTGCAGCAGGCATTTCCCTCTTGAATGGGTGGGCACTTGGTATCGCCATACGAGCAATACACACAGCAATCACCTTTATTAGGCTTGAGCATTACACGGCAGCCGTCGCATTCATAAAAAAACTGACATGCGTTCGTCGGCATCAACTCTCGCTTCGAGTGCCCGCATTTTGGGCAAGTTATTGTCGAGTAGAGCTGCACCGTATCTAACCTCCGAGGATATTGTGGAACTTGCGACCGGCTGTTTGCGGTCAATTGCAGTCGCTCAGAGAATATCACCTGACCGACTGCTGTCGAGCACTTACCGGTCGCTCGCCATTAATCTTTCACAAGTCGTAATTCTGAACGTCTGCTTGCACCGATAACAGCCATTCGAAAGACCAGTGCCCAGCATCATCGCGGGCCGCAACACGATACTCACGGTCCATCATTCTCAATCGGCGCGCCCCTCATCAACCAACCAATGCGAGGTGCGCCAGCCACAATAGTAACAATGACGATTCCTACGGCGACTCCCGAAATGGTCCTCGACCAGACGAACCAAGGCGCGACCGCCGCTACTAAATATAGGAAAAACTCGATCGCAATTCTAATCGGCCCTGGGATCGCCACTACAACTTTATTTTTGTCATTTGTCGTCGAAAAGATCGAATGCAGTCCGACAAGTAGTATAAGGGCCGGCAAAAATAACCATTTAGAGTAAACCGCCACGGCCCACGGCCCTGCGATCCAGGCGATTATCTCCGACAAAAATCGTAGTCCGGAAGATACTAATGTGTCGTGCGGATGGTTTAAATTCTTCTCGACGATTTCGTTGCACCTAACTAATTAGTCGTTTGCAAAAGAGAACTTAATGCCCGGTATTGATTAGATATCGTGAGCGTCCGCTGTGCGACAGTGGCATGAGGGGCTGCTTACGGCCAGAAACGGACCAAAAGCGATTTCTAATATGGTGGTTCGTAGGGGTCCGGAGTTCCGGTTGGTATCGGTGGATATTCCTTCAAAGAGGCCACGTGTTCGTCCAATTGAGGCAGCCCCGATTTCAGCACCCATGTATGAGGAAAAATCACATTGTCGCGCTCTTGAGGATCGCTAATGAGATTGTAGACACGGGGCATTGTGTATTCGCGCAATACACCGTTCCATCCCGTCTGTTCCTTGAAGTGAATTTTCCAGTCTCCCCATTTGACACCGAAAATATCGTTCCCCATGTAGACGACGAAACCGTCCCGACCCGATTCCTCCTGTTGACCGAGCAGGAACTCTGACACGTCCACGCCGTCGATGACGCGATCGTCCGGTACGTCACCTCCCGCGATGCGGGCAAGCGTCGGAAAAAGATCCATTACATGCACGATCTCGTCACTCACGCGGCCGGCTTCGATCCTGCCAGGCCAGCGGACGGCGAACGGTACGCGAAGCGCCCCCTCGTATCCCGTAAATAACGACGAGCGCCATGGTCCTGCGGAACCGTGAACTGCGGTCTCCACCGTGAGTGAAGTCTCGCCGTGACTCAATGACTCCGGTCCATTATCGGCGGTGAAAATGAAAATCGTCTCATCTGCGATACCCAGTTCGTCGATGGTATCGACTAACTCGCCAACGTAGCCACCATCCGCATCACCATA